>JGI24021J15306_10011261_pt1 | contig 11116 bp, 8 predicted proteins | sample Ectturendosymbi1_FD_15306 | JGI IMG/M metagenome (IMG submission 15306)
AACAANCTTCGCCAAAACGTTGGTTTGGAAACATGGAAATGACGTCAAATTGTGACGTCACAAACAGCGCACACTAAATGCAAATGACCACTATATGACCCTGAACCAACCCCCCCCCCATGAAAATTTTCTGCGTACGCCACTGCCCACAGTTGAGACCATTACGCACTTATGCTCATTTTGAAATGGGAATTCTATTACGTGTTTTGGGTTGTGTTCTTATCTAGTACAAAGTATTAAGTTGCTTTGTGAGCAACATGAGTTTTATGAACTTACTGTAATTTGTTTGTTGCTTTTTTATGTGAAAGGTCAAGCACTAGATGATCGTTGAGCTTACGACACTGTATGAATTGGAAAAGCTCGGTGTTATTTTCTTTTCAACGTGGCGTTGAAACTGTTTCGTACAACAGTACACTGCGATTTCTGTAGATGTTGCACTCCTGAAAAAAATGAAAAATGAAAATTCCATGCACATAAAAAATTGTTGTTGTAGGTGCCGTCGTCTATTTTGGTTACGGCATTTGGCATAGTAATTTAGAAGTAAAAGGGAGCAGCTCGCAAGAATTGGAAGAAACTGATGGTACCGCCGAAGAAAATGGCCAGATCCAGAGCAACAACACCACAACGGTATATATTGTAAAAGTTGTTCCAGGTTTCAATTAATACTGTCGCAACTGTACGCGATATTGAAACAGGGAATGCGATCATCCTCCCTCAGACAAAAATTTTTAAAAATCTGTCAAAAGTATGAGGAAATAGGACAAATTTTTCCCAAACTAATGATTTATGCACGCTAGTTTTTTTCAAATTTACGTATAGCGCCAACTGCACTTTTATGCTGTGGGCATGCACTTTTATGCTGTGGGCAGCAGAAATTTCGGCAAACAGGTGCAAATGCAAAAAGTTCGGCAAAGCTTGTTCATCCTTATGATTTTACTCTAAAGTTTCTTTTGCGTAAGTTTAGTGATATTAAACTGCAAAATCTTGTATGGTAAACACGAATTTTATTTCAGAAATCAGCCGGAGTAGATTCCCTGCTGGCGAAGCATCCGTGCTATATATCATCAAACAAAGAACGTCAAATCTTTTTAAAATTTTTGTATGAATGAAGCTCTTCAAAAATTTAGCAAAAAGTTATGCCAATAGCTGAGCAACTCATATGATCAGGAGGAATAAGCGATACACAAAATGTTGAACACAGACGTAAAAACACTTTTAATGTTACTCTTTGTCTTCTCGGTGAGAGTAAAATCGATATGATGTCAGCAGAGTGTTCCCAACAGAATATTTTCCAAGATTAGAGTTAAACCTAAACCAGCTAAGAACAAGCTCTCAAGTTTTTGCAAAGTTGAACAAAATATTTGCATAAATGTGCCGCAATTTTTTATATTTTGTTTCCTTGTTAGTAAAGTTAAACGCAGTTTTGCGTGAGCTTTATTGCCCGTGGTAACAAAACGGGCCCTTTCTCAACACTGCAAAGCTGTCTGTTTTTAAAATCGGTCTTTGTTCCGATCCTCACCTACGGTCATGGATCTTGGGCAATGACTGAAAGAATATCATCTCAAGTGCAACCAGCAGAGATGGGATTTTTGCGAAGAGTTCACGGCGTGACACTTCGCGGCGATGTGCGCAGCTGTGAAATTTGTAAAGCCCTGAATGTCGAACCATTTCTCCGAATCGACAGATCCCATCTGCGTTGGTTCGGCCATGCGTCCAGAATGCCCCGAAAAAATGCACCCACGGGAAAGCGGCCAAGAGGTTGCCTAATGGCCAGGTGGAGTGACTACACCTCCGACCTTGCTTGGCCCGGTCTTGGCGTGGAGCCAGCAGAACTATCCGAGATTGCAGTTGACCGTGAGGTATTTCGAGTCCCATGGGTCTGCTGCCCCTGCGACCTTCACAGAGGAAAAGTGGGCACGAAAATAAATGAATGAATGAATGAATGATTTCTTGTTAAGATTCAGCAAACCTACAGAGCTAGAACAACAATTTTTCTAATTTTTCTCCAGAATCTTGTAAGCGAGTTTTTCTTAATAAAAATGAGTGATCAGCCAGTGAAGAACATATTTTAAAATTTTCAAAGCAACCCGAGCTATGCCTTCTGATAAAAAGATTAAGACGTAGGCGTTCGAGAAGCTTAACCTTCGTTTTTCGCGGTAATGCTGTCAAAAACAAAAGTTGCGGAAAATTTTGTGTTAACCTGGCCGGGAATCCAAATTTTCTCTCCACGGCTCTGCGCACGTTACGGCATTACCAGTGGTGGATCCATAGAAGAATTTGGTGCACGTACTCCACCAAAACTACCTGTTCCCAGTAGCGTAACTGACGGGGAGCGGGGGTGCGCGGTTTTTGTTTTTAGCGTTTTTCAAAAAATCTTGGGAGTATTTTCCGTTGATTTCAGTTGTTAGTACAAACGAACCCAGTTCATCGCATGATCAATTTGCCAAGATTTTTGTGTGTGTTTAACCGGAATATGCAATTATCCGTATCATAAAAATATCCGCAGGGTTACCGCCTAACGGCACAGTGTGCCTGAAATTCAGTTTCATCGCCACGGGGGCTTTTGTGGGCTTAGCCCCCAAACAAAGCTTTAACACCAAATTGAAATGTGAAACACTAGAAATCAGTGAAGTTTTCATCAATCCTCATTATGTTTTGTCCTGCAATATATAGTCTAGAGAAGTACCTGCCGCTGTTACCTAGAATAACTACGCCTGAATATTTTTGGTACGTTTGAGGTAATAAACATATTTCAGGCTTGAGCGTAAAGCAGTGTTTCCCTACCTTTTTAGGTTTGCGGCACCCAGTGGCGAACGCATAGTAACTTGATTTAAGATTTAATGACGTTTTGAAAATGGATTTGTAATGATTTAATGAAACGTATTTTCTCGGGGCACCCCTTAGTATTGTAAATGGTATCCTAGGGTGCCGGTTGGAAACCATTGGAGTAAAGCGTCACCATTCATTGCTTGAAGTGTTGAAAGTGAAGCTAGCCTATATGCCTAGTTGTTTGCCTCCAGAAGTCCACTTGATCAACGTATTTTGTGTAGTGATTGTTGTGAAGAAATGTATTATGGCGAGCTCAGAAAGTCGTTTTTGTACTGCATAGAAGCAAGATACCTTTGATGCTTACGACCAAAGTTACACATTTGCGCAGCCTCTGTTCAGACAGCAAGATGGAGTTAATAGTGTAGTTAGAAGAGTTTAATCACTGCTGGGAGTAGTGCAGTTAGTGGATTATGGATGTTAACCATGTTGCGTCCAGGTAGGCCCCCTTGGTCTATATTTGTCAACACTTATAGCCTATTTGAGATACAAAATGTTATTAATTTAAACATGTGCCATGCACCAGGAGATTAACAGTCTAGGTATGAGTAGGTTTATGCATGCGAATTTCGGCCAGTTAAAAGCACGATGCGCATGCTTTCCACGCAAAATTCACTTACGCGCTTATGAAAGATTCATCGATGTGCATTGCTATGTTCAGCCTCCGGTTTGTTTCTTCGGTAACAGTGTTTTCACAATGCAACGATAGGCTTGATTCTGATTTCGTGCAAATTTTTGTAAACATTTGCATTTCACGAAAAAATCTCTGAATAACCCTCATTAATTGAATGACAATAATTAACGCCCAATTCCTTTTGTTAAGCTTTATTCTCAAGACACGTCTTGATGAAGGATCACGTCTTGATGAAGTTTATCCTAACGTATTTATTGCACTTCGGATTATACTAAACTGCCCGGATACTGTTGCCAGCAATGAAAGTAGTTTAATTGAATCTAATCTAGGATTTCTCAGACGAATCTAATCTAGGATTTCTCAGACGGGGCCCTCGGACCCCTTGGGGGCCATGGAGCAGTTCTCTGGGGGCCGCGAGCAGAGGCCTTCACTAGGTTGCTTTGCCGTGATACTGCATAGCCCAAGTGTCACGATGTACAGTATTAAATTTTCCCCAGTTAAGCTTAGAAGGAAGCCACGGCTCATGAAAGTTTGAGAACCAGAACCACTGAGCTAATCAAACAGGTCTCATATGACAGATAACAGACAGTCCTCATTAGCCATGTTGTCAATTGAAGCTTCATGTGCGCGATCTCTAGATTTGGATGATATCATAAAGGCGTTTGCATTCCAAAAGACCGCTCCAAGCCGTTTTGTTACTACTATATTGTGACATTGCTCAGGGTTTTTTAAGGCGTTTTAGGGACCCGATTCGGGTCCCTAGAATTGAAAATCGGGTCCCTAGAATCAGAAAATTATGATCAGATCCCTAGAATCAAGAGAAATCGGGTCGTTATAGGTCCATACTGAGTACCTCACATTTTCCTTTAAAAAAAACCTGCGTTGCTTATAATATTTTCATGGTTATTGTTATATACTATCTTTCATGTGTGCTACTGTGCCACTATACAGTGATTTCTTAATTTTGCCATATGACTACGGTTCGCCAGCTGAATAAACCTGCATTTTGGGAGGGGCCCATAATTGGTCTGCAACAGAACTGTTCACACCTATTTGTAATTATTTGGTGTGCAACTCCATATTTACATGTAGATAAAAAATGTTTGGCATTATTTGCTTAGTAGTTGCTAAATGAATGTGGTTTTATCACTGGTGCGAAGCGATCAATGAACTGCTCAAAAATTTGGTATTGGATTTACTACATTTGTTTTGTTGTTTACTCAGGCAGTGCCCAGACTTTACCACATGCCCCATAATTAAGTCAAGCATTTGGTGCTTATAAAAAAGTGGAATTAATTTAGGAGTTAATTACCAGGATTCAGGTCTATGGTGGGTCTTAAAACAAATCATAAGCCTACCATACTCAGTCCCAAGTGCACGATGGGTATCAATTTTAAATAGGATGTTACATGAAAAGATGAAATTTTAATTTTACCCAACTGAAGCTCATTACATCATCCGACAAATATTTTCTGTTTTTGTGGAATAACGTATGAGTTTTTGGGAACTAATATCGCATACCAAACGGTGGCCGATGGGCCCCTTTCAGCTAAGTTTGCCCCCCCCCTGGCTCAAACCTGTAGTTACGCCACTGCCTGCTCCCCTTTCTTGGCTGTTAAAGTAAATTACAAGCAAATAAAGGCGATCTTTGTAAAATTCCTGGACAAACAGGGCAACGCTGACATTTCTAGGGCAGTATTCCTGTTCGGAAAAGAAAAGCTGACCTTTTTCTGTTTTCAGCTTCTTCTGTTTTTAAAATTACTGAAAAAAATTCAAATTTGGTAATTTATTTTGGCGCTCTTTATTTCGACTGCTCCCCTAAACACCAAGTCTTAGATGATTCCACTGGGCGAATAAAAATTAGTCAAACGTTTTCAGAAAGTATGTAAATCACCGTAAACAAAGAAAAGCTATTTTCTTTTTGCATTTACTCAATGTACGGAAAGTTGATTGTGACCAGAGTATTCAGTTACTTTGTGCATCATTGATAATACTGTAATAAAATTACAAATGCTGCACACAACCGAACTGATAATATAATCGGATGAAATTATTTTACGTAATTTTTTGATCATTTTCAGGCTTCTCCAGTCCTCACAAATCCTAGTGACCTTTTGCATGACAACAACAAGTAGCGGCAACGAAACCAAAACATCCGTTCGACTCAAGGTCCAGCAATAAACACTGAAAAAATTGAGTAGATGTATTAATGACGTCATGAACAAAGATTGTGCTTTTTTCGTCTGATATCTGTGTAGTACGTAGGTACGCAGAGAATCGTTCATCCAAGAAGTGTATGGACCAAAATTCAGCACCTATGTCTCTAAATATCTTCTTTCCATTTGAAATAAAAGAGAATATCTTGGAAACAAACTTTGTAGAAACCTTCATTGAACTGAACTGAAGTGTTTTATCATTAACAGTTCTGCGTTAAACATTTTTTCTTGCAGTGATATTTAAAAATCATTGCATACTTTTATAGCATTATTTGCAAAAAAAGTTTGCTTCGCAAATTTACTGTTATGTGATATTTAATAAAAATAAACTCGCTTTGTGAGTTACTGTCTGTATATCTCCAATCAAATTGTCATAAAAACAGAAGACTTAAATGCAAATGCAGTGACCTTGTCACAGGTCTACCCAACGCCATAGAAATTGGGGTTACTTGTTTATGTTACAGAAAAGATTGTGTTAAATCATTTTCTGCAGACTACGTTCAATTTATACAGCTCGCGTCGATTTCTGAGAGATTGGCTTATTTGTGATGTACGATGATAAAGATAAGTTTCATTACCAAATGCATTGCCACTTCTCAGTAGCACTGGTTGGTCTTCTGTCTCTCTTGCAAGGGAATTTTGTGATCGTTTGTACATCACCTCTTCATCGAGATTGGCAACGTAGGCTAGCTTGCACTCTCGACTTCAATCCTAACCATCAAACAGCGCAAGTCATAGACAGCCACCTGAACTCACTCCAGTAGAAAAAAATAAAGATTCGACTATCGCAAAGTAAATGTTTTGTTCAGTTGAACGCAATTCTCACGTTAGATTTAACTTTATCTCACACTGGAAAAAAGTGTTTCAGTAGCATCCTTAGGTTCCTTACCAACATTTCATATCATTAACAACCTCATTTATCCGACATTTGCCGTAAGTTTTATGTGAAAATCTTTTTGACATTTTTCATATTTCTCCTACTACTTTGGTATGTTTATTTTGAAACGTTCTCGCATTTATTAAAAGATTACTTGCCATTGCTGTGGTCTGCAAGTAAACTTACTGACTTCGGTGTTCGCTTTTCTTTCAATAATATGGAAATATTTTGTTACACTTTCTATAAACTAAATGTAACAGAGGCGTGTCGATTTTGTAAATGACAAGCAGTTCCATCATTTAACTAACAATGAATTTTTAGCATGAGGTACCCATCATGGGCGTCCGCAGAAATTCTTCCAGGGGAGGAAGTCGACATTTTGCTTGTCATTTTCAGTTTGTTGGCGATGCAACGCAAACGGACATACACAAAAAATGTCCAGTGTTATGGCAACAGTTACTTACAGTGTTTTCCCTACAAGAAAATTTACACTGAGAAAATTTTGTTTTAGTGAGAGTGGATATTTTAAGACTGAGTTAGCAGAGTTCTAAATAAATTACAAACTTCGTGAGTTATTAGAATAAGCACAAAATCTTAACCAAAATACTAAAAAATGCATATTTAATTGAAATAGCTTCTTGTTTTCACGTTTTTCCAATGTTTCGGAAGGTTGCAAGTGCGCGAGAATGAGATTTCACTGTGCAAACGGTCTGGTGATACTGCGCACTTTCGCACTTCAGCGACAGGGGCTGGTATAGCTAGTAACATTAGGGTGGGATATTTCAGTGGTAGTCAGTCTCATAACGGCTTCGCTACTGTAAGAAGTAACATAACGGCTTCGCTACTGTAAGAAGTATACTTTACTACACTGCTGTGACAAAACAATGGACGACAGAATGGCCTTATTTCGTAATCAATAAGACAATTCGAACATGAAAGTCTTATTCGGAATTGGTTTTGATGTGTTGTTTTCCGAATTGTACAAAATCATGGTGAATAAAGTTACTTTCTTAGATTTTAGGGTGGGCGATCCCCCCCGAATCCGCTCCTGTTTAGAGGGAGCATTGGTTACAAAAAATGCGCTTTTTTGGCAGCAATGCTTCTTTTTCACACATGCTTCTTTACACAAAATAGAAGCCAGGGATGGGCAAACTTGTTCAATAGAAGAGTCATTTGCAGAAAACCAAAAACACCGGCGAGCCGCAAAACCACTTTGTAGTGTCAATACAATTAGTGTAAAGAATACAAGTTTTACCCCAAATGATGTACAGTGATTGTCAATATTAACTTTTTGTTTGATTTTCTAGTCCCCAAATATCTGGACAGTACGTTAAAGATGTGCGAATTAATTCTCCCAAGTGTTCATTTTTCAGGGTTGCACGATGGTTTGATTTTACGAACTTCATTACAGAGAAACAAAATTCGCAGCAGTATGTTGTGCTATACACAGAAATGAGTTGTACACTGGTCTTTTATATTTTGAGTATTTACTTATTGGAACCTGTTGCCAGAAATTAACTGCAGAGTGGCATTTGACTAAAGCTTTTTTAAAGTCAGATTTTCTTGCATTTCGGCCAGTTTAATTTCTGCAACTGTCAAGTTTGTGACAAACGGTTGGTGAACTGGACAGCCGTCACCGACTACCTTAACACTGAATGGATTTACAAGGAATGCAAAGCATGGTTTAAACTCTTGGAATTGGTCAAATCTGGCTTGGAACTCCTCCAGTAGCCTTAAAATTTATTTTAGTATTCTTCCACTTTGCGGTCTGCAATTGCCTCTTCGCGAAAAGCATTCATTCTCATTCTGAAATTGGAAAAATGACAGAATGCTTTTGACAATACGTCTTTGAAAATTTTTAATTTTCCTCTGGGAACTTAAGTAGCCTAATAAGTTGCGATTTAGGTTCACTGTCGTTGTTATCAAATCGCGCGGCCCTGGTGACTAACTTCACGAACTTGTGTTAACACTTTGATAAATGAAAAAAACGTTAAATATTAGGTAACAACTCTCTGTCAGTTTGAGACATTGCTATTTGTCTAGAACAGCACTCTTCAACCGGTGTGCACGGTGCACCCCAAGGTGCACCAAAATATGCGTGGAGTCCACCACTACGAAAAAGACACCATACACTAATATTTGGGTGCACCTGTTAAATGTGCCAGAATGCAGAAGCATAGCAGAAAATGCAATTTCCATGCTTATTCAAATGCCAACAACGTTCTTATACGAAAGTGATTTTTCTTGTTTGTGTTAAATCAAATCTCGAAAAAGAAATTCAATCACACACATCGGTCCATTGATGAGGGGAGCAATTGAAAAAAAGAATATTCCCCGGTTGGAGTTGTTGGTTAATAACATGCAACAACAAAAAAGTCATTAAATATTATTTCCTCGATTTTGTTGTTTGTTTTATGTAATATTGTAGTGTAATAGTCTCTTTGGAGGATGATTTTCATATCACTTATCACCTCGCTTTATCTTTTAAGTAAGTAGGGTGCATGAGTTTGTCAAAATATCTTTAAGGGTACACCATAACAAAAAAAATTGGAAAGCACTGGTCTAGAAAAGCCACGCAAAATATGTCGGCGACCGCAGTTCGCCTACCATAGGTGAATATCATACGTGGCTAACCGCTATCAGCAGTCGCTCTCTCGCTGCATTACCTGCCAAGATGTCTGCGTTCCATAGTTATATGCAGCAAACGCCTACCACCGTAACTTGAAGTGCATCTTCGAAGATTTGTTGCCATGTTATTGTTACGCAGCAAAGACCAATAGTAGAACATTCGCTCCCGAGTTTCGCAATCTGCCTCTGCAGGCAGGGAAGCAAATTTAATGAACTGCAAGCTCATCACTGCATGTTACCAGAACAGTGAACCTGACTCTTTTGTAGTGTGAGTGTCATATCAAAAAAAACAAACTGTTATTGGAAGAATTAATCCAACTGATCAGAATTAAACTGTTGATTTCATGTTTTCTATTAATTTTTGCTTCTTAGTTCCAATTTCCAGGGGGAGCAAATGCCCGTTTCCCCACCCCCCTGCGGACGCCCATGGGACCCATCACTTTTCTGGAATCCATTTTGCATTTTGAAGAAATGCTGATGTTGGACATTGAAAATTCGATGTTTTGAGTACAAATTGATGCCGCTTGTTTACTTCAAGAAAGGCACTGTTATGAAAGGTCAGAAAGCCAAAGTGTACCGTCTTTAATGGCACAGTGGATTGAGCACACGCCAACACAACTGGTAGGCTGGATTCGATTCCCGGTGGGTTATATACCGAAGATTTGAAAAACTGTCCAGCCTTCTCTTGGCGTTAATGGTGTGTACAGGGAAAAGGATTACACGCGGTGCTGTCGTTCACTTACAACCATTTCTACACTCTACAAATGTAGGTATATCTGTGTAGCTCCAGTGCAAGCAAGCTGATATAGGCGCCGCAGACACCTCGCAACACTCCAAGTAGTACAACTGTACAAGGCAAGAATAATGAAGCTGAAAGACAAGGTGTTTTGCCAAAAGGTACATTTTTAGCATGCAGTCCTGTCTAGGATTGTGAATAAAGTCGGCAAATGGTGCCCTCTTGTGTACGTTTGCTGGTAGGCAACATCCGAAGTGCATTGAAAATATTCGATGGTGGTATACCTACAAACCCATACCACATTGGTAGGTAGGTAGGTTTATTCATGCATTTTTCTGACTCAAATCACGAAGTAACTGAAACACAATCAAAAGAACAAAATACCAAAGGTAAGGAAAATAAATTGCATGTGAATAAAGCAAAGAGTACAACAATTGAGTATTTAAGATTTATTCATTGATGTGGGCTACATATTTGAGGCACAAAGCGTTGGCTAAGGACCTTGTGCATCAACTAGGCCTACTCAGCCAGCCCAATTGACATAAATAAGTGGCGTAGTCCGCCTAAAATTTTTTTGGGGATAAAAGCTCTTGGGGGCAAAATTGTTGATTTTAGGCTAGCAACAGTATTTTGTTTGAGATACCGCCTCTCAAAACACAAAATGACAAGATGTTCTAAGAATTTGGGAGGGGCAGGTCCCTTTACATCCATGGCTACGCCTATGGCATAAGTCAATACTACTGTGATGCCTCAGACAGCAAGTACTCATTAACAAAACGCTTTTTACCTTTAACAGCACTAGTTAGATACTAAACAGACAAAGTACGGTTGAGATACGAGAGGCAAAACATGCAAAATGCTATACCACACTGAACGCAGCATCAATTGTTGGTCAGTAAGGCGTAGGCCTACAAATAAACGGCGCGCATCCCATCAAAGCACAGAGCCTGAGGGCTCACCCAGCCAATCATCACTTTCCTCCCCACTACGTTTAGAATAAAGCTGCGTCTAACATAGATGATGAAAGAAGCAACATTCGCATGTGACCAATAAAATGAAATGAGCAGGCCCGTAACCAGCTTGGGACAGCAGGTGGGGCAAAGAGTTTTCTAAGAGGGGCCCAAAGTTTTTAAACTATGTGCAATTTTTCAATCTATGTCCAACACATTTTTCCAGGGGGGGCGAAAAAAATTTTAGGG
>JGI24021J15306_10011264_pt1 | contig 11114 bp, 7 predicted proteins | sample Ectturendosymbi1_FD_15306 | JGI IMG/M metagenome (IMG submission 15306)
ACTTTGCTTGGTCCTGAATCATGTGAGATTGCTGAAAAATGTGAGGTATTTCGAGTCATCCTAGGGCTGCGGCTCCCGCAACCCTCCCTAGAATCAATCAATGTGGTATGAAAATGATGAAGATGAAATTTACTGCACATTTCAAACCCATCGTTAGTAAAACCACTACCATTAGCTTTTCCTACACCAACAAACAGACAATAAGCAGCTCTAAGCATTATAGCTGAGCTCACAGTAAGAATTTAATTCCACAATTAGAACTTATGCCAGATAAAACATTTGATCCAGCACATTCCTAATTTAAAATGTTGCTTCTTTCAGTGAAACACTTCAGCTATTTTTTAGTTTTGTTGTAATTTCTTTAACTCAAAATTGACGTTTCGAAAGTGAGTGTCACTGCTCTCGCTATTATTCTCTTTGTTAGCTAGCTGAGTTCAATGACTACGTTTGGTGGTTTGATATTCGAAGGGTACGATGGGTAGTTGCAGCATTTGTTGCAGCAATAACTTCATGTTCTGCAAACTTTAATTTACTTTAGTTTGAAATATTGTTCATTATCAAAATATTTGAAATTGATAGCTGACGAGATTTAATAGTTGTGCATACATTTAAAACCTACTTTGCCTGACATTGAAATTGGTGCGTTTTATAAAGTCAGTATGTCACTAAACTATTTTCCCTCACCTCTAGCTACTAGTTATGAAAACAAAGCTTCTGATTCAACCTGTAAATTTTTATCAACAAAAAGCGTAAAAAATGAATTCAACAGTATCGCAATTCTTCCCAGGAGTAGACAGGTAGTGGCACATCCTTTGCTAAGACCGAAAGTCGGGATTTTGGAAACCAGCGTTTGAAAGTGTAACAGCTGACTTTATTAGGGATTTTGGTGTTGTATAAGCTGCACAACTGCCACGTTTTGCAGCGCCAGACTGTATTTGCATGATTGACATGGGCAATTGCAGAAAATATAGAAACAACGCAACGGTAGAGTACAACGAAACGGATAACAATACAAGTAACAGATTGACCCCGTAACTTTTCTGTACGACGTGCGCCAGGCAAGAGCGTTACAGTGTCAATTTTCCAGTCTTGGCGATACCTGCTTTGACCTGAATTCCAGACCTACCAGCACGGACTTCTGACGCGCTAACCAGGCCACGAGCTCGTCTAAATCAGGGATGCTCAATAAGTCGATCGCGATCTACCAGTCGATCTTGAAGGTACTCTGGTAGATCGCATTATATCTACACCTTCGGCGCCAGTGGACAGACATCTCCTGTTTTGAATTATTGTAGTAGGTACATCATTTTGGCTTGTCCAGTTTGTAAGTAGCTCACATGCTGAAAAAGTGTGAGCACCCCTGGTCTAAACAGTGCCGTACGCGTAAAAACTATGCGGGTTCCAGACTCCGACAGCTCGTAAAAGTAGAGCTGGCACCGTAACATATTTTACCTGCTCCTTCGATTAAACAGTAAGCACGACCTCTTCGAAACCTGAATAAATGTTGACATCTTTAATCTTATCGCAATATATTCCAGGGCATTTATTTTTCAAATTCTACTCAATCCAACCACCCACGTCGCTCAAGCCTCATTATCAATTTTTCTAATAGTCAGTCTCAAAATCTGTTAGACCAAAGCTATACAGAAAATACGAACATCACGTCATAGGTTTCTTACCAGACAAGCGATGATCCGATGCGTGACAGTGCGACACAATCAAACTAAAAGACTTCTTTCGTTACAAGCGTACAACCTAACTTGGACATTAGTAGTCGCAACCGCTGGCACCATTGACATGGTTTTACAGTTTTCACCCGTACGCAATGTATCTTCAGAGGCACAAAAGCGTTTGCCACTAATTCCACATGGAAGCCCTGCCAGTCGGAAGAACAAATATTTTTGTTAAAAACTTAAAATTGACCTGTAGATCTGTGGACTTTTTACCATTTTATTATTTCATTATGCTTTATCGTGGCTGTTTGCGAATCAGAGGTCAGGTGCGCAGCAGCATTTTTGTGACAAGCGGTAACTGACCAGTTGTGATTGCGGCTGCGCTTCTGATTCAATTGTAAACAGTTATAAGCTCCAGGCTTGCTGCAAGCTTCTGTGGAATCAAAAGACTGGGCACTGCTTTCTTCACTTTGCGATGCCAAGTAACTGGTCTCCACAAAATTACGAAGTTGAGTCAATCGGCAAATTTATTTAAAGACATTTTTGAAATAATTTCTTTAATAGAAAATCGACTTATTTAAATTGAATAGGTTTTCACAACTGTGGATCCCGATAGTTACGTGTAATCTATTTTTAAAAATAATTGCAGATTAATGCAATCGTCGCCTCTGTGGTCACTAGTTACTTGGTTACAGTTAAGACTTTAGAATGTTTTTTAATTTAATTTCTCTTCTCCCTGTCTCGAAACCAGATTCCACAATTTGATTGTTGCGTCAGAGTTGTAATGCTGGCCGGGTACGGACTTGTGCTTTTGGGCTCAGGCCGGGTTAGGGGTTCGAAATGAGGCCCGTTTACAACTCTGTGCTACGTGGCTGATTATGATTTTTGACTGAATCATCAAACGCGTCTTTGCGTCGCCCGTTTTTTTGTGTCTTTATGGGAATTCTGCAGAAAATAACAAGATATAGATCTGACGAAACTTGTGGGGATGCACCGATGCGTACGCATCCCAATCCATTCTATGTGAATTTTAACATACCACAAGTTTCAGACAAGCACCTACAGCACCTTACGTCAGCACGAAGTGTCTAGCGTAGTATTGACGATGGTCTCCACCGGACAAACATTGACCACGACATGAAATCGGTTTGGTTTATTGTGTATAACGTCTTCACTCCCACACGCAACGCGCAAGGTATAAGCATAGCATACATCGCAATGATAAGGAACTCACAAATACATATATGAACTCGAAGTTATATACGTGAAAGTAGTAAAAAAGTATACGCTTGATGGCGCTAATACATTCACTTTGATGAAACACAAGCATAAAGGGCATTTTCATGATTGACGCCATCACTATTTTTATAATGTAGTGCTGCGATGACTTTCCAAATGCACCGATGTATAGAATGCATGGGGGCTGATGGGAGGCTGCGAAGAACCAGGGGGCATTTAGGCTGCAGACTCCCTAATCAAAATTAGATTATGCGGATAAGGTTGTAAAATAGTAACGTTACCTCTGGAATCGTGTTTACTGATTGAAACGATTGTTCTTTCAAACTCCCATTTCACTACTTCACTACGTCAAACCAAGAACAACAGTTGAAGCACAATAACTAAATGTGACAAAGCTAGTTTTTGTCAGTTAAAAAATTAAAAAAAACAATGCAATATTGATCGGTACATAACTTAGCGAATCAATTGTCATCGAGGATAAAATGCACTAGTTCTTTAATCTGAACTTGCATTGCTGCAAATTTGTGTATGCAACCATACGAATTTCGTTCAAAACTAGTTTTTCTGCGCACACCTACCTATGAATTGAACCTGATTCAACGTGAAAATAAGCTCTGAAGCACCAATAAAATACGTCAAAGCAAACAAGAGATTTCACGTGAATGTCCGTAGAAGTCAATTAACCTTGACATTGGTGAGTGCTGAAAAAAGCAAAAAGAACACTTGTGCAAACGAACATCAGGACATTAAAATGATGCATGTGTTTTCCTCTACACCCCGCTACAACCACAGTATCCGTCGTTGTTGTTGTTGTTGTTTTTGGAGTTGTCGTGGTTGTTGTTGTTGTTGTTGGCGTTGTCGTTGTTGTAGTTGTTGTAGTAGTTGAAGATACCATTTGCATTGTTGTCGCTGAGATCGTTAACGAAAAATTGTTACCGTTTTTCTGTGTTTTTCATGAGACACCAGAGTTCAAATGGCAAGGCATTAATACAAGTAAGCATCTAAAGTGACTCTTTCCATTTATGTGAAAGTCAACAAATTACTTTGATTTGCAATGCCTGCTTTCATCGTAAAGACTTCAAAGTTTTCTGGCATGCTTGGAAATTACCATTTTTGACCAATCAAATCTGTTTTTCTGGATTGCTTTACATACAAAACAGATTACTGCTAACTTTGTTGCCGAGGCGCGGATTTAAGCAATGTAAGCATAACGCTTTTGATTTCCTTTTTTTTGTGAAATGGTAACGTTTATTATTAACAACCTGCTGATTTGCTTGCTAAATGGTTTAAAGTTATTACTGCAGTCGAATTGTGTCTGGTAGAAAAATTTTATAGGCTTGTATTCAAAATTTCTAAACATTTCCTAAAAAAAGAAAAAGGGATATATTGCTTTTGTAGCGAATACCAATCCTGTCCTAAAAATCAGATTGAACGTTTTTGTGGTATGCATGGAATGGTATTTATTGGTGCAGGATCTGTTGTGGTTTCAAAACCTAATCTTGCGGCAAACAAGCAGTCTGTAGTGGATTCAGTAGCATTACTCAACAAAATGAATTATTTCTCCAGCCACAACATGGCAAGCTGTTCCAAACATTGTTTTCAAACACTGCCAGAAATTCTATCTGCCTTTAATTGCATTTTGTGCAATTCGGTAGATTTCCACAGTTTTATACAATGATACATCAGCCCTCAAACAATAACCAGGACTTTTTCACCAGGCATCGGTGGCTTGACATGATGTTTCGTAAAAACGTGTAACTGGTTGAAAACATATATTCCGTTCAAAACCGCTCATCAATTATGCTACTCTGTAGTTTGGCAAGAGAGAGAGAGAGAGAGAGAGAGAACAAGAGAAAGAGAACAAGAGTGCTTCACACGAAGGTGATAGAATTTGACAAAAGCAGTTCTGCAGTCCTGCACGCGTTGTTCGACTGCACCGTCAGCAGTGGCTTAACTAGAGGTTTGAACCAGGGCGTGAAAGTTAGCTGAAGGGGGGTTCGCTAGCCAACACTCAGAAAAAAGTTGAGAAATTGTAGTGACTCCGGATATGGATGTCTGTACTGAAATTCAAAATCACCGCAAAACACTCCAAAAAATGCAAATTAACAACAACCTACTGAAAACCAAAAGAACACCAAATCCCGAAGTATAAGTTATGTGGGGTCCCAGTTTAGCTTGCCAGGGGGGGCGGAGTGGTCCGCACCCCTTTTACCCCGTCAGTTACGTCACTACCCATCATTAAAAAACACATTTGTGATGCAGTTCATGCATACAAACCAAATCGGTAAATTCACCTGCTTGACTTGCAGGAGCTCCACTTTCTTGCGATTGTGTTGTTGCCGCAGAGTTGGAAATGGTGCTGGCTGCAGTCGATGCAACGTCAGCACTCCCGGTCGTGGCTGCACTTTGCGTGGCTGGTGCGTTGGTTGCAGCTTCGGTCATCGCAGTGGTCGCCGTCGCTAAAAATCGCGAAACCGATGAGTTGGTACGTCGCCAAACTGTTACTTCGCTTCGTTGTTGAAACTGCTGTGGTCATGAAAAATGCTGCGAGAATTCACTCTCAAAATTGACGTAAACGATGTATTTGGTTGTTTTGCGCATGCTTGTATTGCAGGTGTCTGCATCGCCTCGGACTATTGAGGCAAACACAAGGGAAAGATGGTAATTCGGGGGATTAAATTAATGGGAAAGCAACCAGCAACAATAGAGCTCCCTCGAAGAGTTCACTCTGCTGATACTAGGTTGCACTATCATTATATAGGGATAAATGAATTACGATAATTCGTTTGTGGTGACTATTACAGTGGCTTGTTACGCGTGGTCACCATCTAGCGGTGACCATTTATTTGCATGTGGCGCCATCTCCAGGTCGCCACACTTAGTTGAGCACACTCCAATCTTGCCGATTTGTATCGCAATCTTGATGAAAGACATTGTTTCTGTGGCAAGATTTTTCGATTTATTTTTCGAAGCAAAGAGTTTATGTCAGTGTCTCCGCAATATGGTTCACAGAAGTGGCATGTCAGTTTGTCTGAAACTCATTAATCATTTATTTAAAATTACTGCGTGATATTGTCGTGAAATTTTAAGTCACGTCATAACAGCGTCAAAACCTACGTGATCGGCATTTCAATCACGTTAGTGCAAATAAGAGTAACTTTGTGATTTAGAGGTCACAACATTACACGAAAATAGCGATATGTCACAAATGTACCGGTATCGTTGGAATAACACCTATGTGCAGCACACGAAATCCAAACTTCATTTTGGTTTCCATAAAAAAGAGCTTTAATGAGGTTGAGTTACTCTGAAGTCATTATCAGATTTTCTGGCAATATGTAAAAAATTTGTAAACGATCAAGAGTTCACATTAATCCACTAAATCACAGCCTCTCGTGTCGATGGCGGCGATGGACTAGGCCTTTCTCCATAGGCGATGAGTTTATACGTTGGTTTTGTTTTGAAAGCCTCTCCTCAGGATATCGCGACTTGTCTCTCGTCTAGATATTGTACTGCATTTTGGGTCGCCGACCTGGTCTGCGTGGCGTATGGCTTACTAAATGCACACAAATGTCAAATGAACGAGAGCCGTTGCTGTGTCTATATTGGCGTTTGTAGGTTTGCAATCACAGATCGACTTACTAGCAGCTGCTGTTGTTGCTGGTGCAGGAGTAGCGGCTGCAGTCAAGGAAGTTGTTGCTAAAAAAATAAAAAACTTAAAACTTTCTTTTTTGTTTTTATTAAAAAAGTTTAGCAACTGCTTCGCTTGGAAGAAGTGTTGTATTAAAAACACGGCATGCATTTAAGAAAAACTAAACGTGGGAAACATAATAATGATTGTTTATTAGCATTTTGCTACATTTACGTTAATGTTGCATTATTCTGGCCTTGCTGTCTTAAAAACAACTAACCGCAGGATCTAATTTTGGTTACTCGGAAGTGGCTCGTCATGCATCAGTAGCCTAAACGAAAGCTCAAATCCAACACACAATTGAAAAGTACTCTTCAATCTCAGAACGACTTGTGGGAGCAATGGTTTCAAGATTTTTCAAAATCCGCACTTATTTCTTTGTGGACTGCTGCATGCAAGCTTCGCGCACGATGTCGCATTCCGTTTAAGCTCAAGGTGTTTTGTTTAGAAAAACTTCTTCATTGTTTAAAAGTCTTGATCGAATTCTTATTAGAAAACCGCAACAAGCAACAAACTCCAAACAGCCAACATCTCACTGACATTCGATCCAGGATTGATAATGGGAAACGCGTTGAAAAATTCCTGGGTTTCCAGTTTTACCACAGTTGGAATTGGCTTGACGATTTGATGCGATGCCGACTAGAAACCATGATTGCTCGTTAACAAGTTGAACAAGCGGACCTCCTGCATCTCTCTGTTTAAAAGTAGAGGAACGTTTATTGCTCTCAATCAAAATTGTAATTTTGTTTGTCTTGCGCAGGTATTGTACTGTATTTTGGGTCTTGCGTAGTTCTTCGGTATGACCGGGGGCGAAAGGACGGGGGGCACAATCCCCCAGGCGCAGAATCACTGCGGGGGCGCCGGAAGTACCAACAATGTCACAAGTACTTTGTTCAATACAGTACATTTGCTTCCGGGAGACTTGGGTTCGAACATGTGGGCGCCAAACTTTTTGTTTTCCCGAGCGCCATCTAACTTCGGTACGTCCCTGAATATGACGTGCACTGTAATCATATATGCTGGATACAACAGACCAATTCAAAAACTATGCAACCGTAAAAACAGTTTATTTACTGACACAAAAATGCGGGGAAACTTGCAGTTTTGGGAATAAAAACTCACTTGTATTCACTGGACTCGTTTCTGTGATAATCTACAACTTCCTTGAATAAGCACCAAATTGGTTTCAGCACTACGTTACTTCGTAAACAACCCTTGTTGTTCTGTACAATATAATCACATACATTTTGCACTCCCACAGTGCCAATGTCAACAGACTGACGGCATAGTAGAACGCCTGGGTGATTTAAGTTGACTGGTCGTATCTCGCATTGAAGTGAATTTACACAACGCAAATATTGCGTGTTTGCAGTGCAACATTTATATTGAATTTTTATATTTCAATTTCGAGGCAAATTAATTTATTACAGAAATATTTAAAAAAAGACGTAAGGTCGCCAACGGCTTTGTTCATCAGATCATAATGAAGTTTTAGAACAGAACGCTTTGGATTATAATTTGTTTATTGTATGCACTGTCATATTTCACGTCAGCAAAAAAGTTGATCTGAACAACATGATTACTCTTGACTGAAGAAAAACAAGTAAACTCGATTAAATAAATTAGAGGATCTAGGTTTGATGTTATCTTCAAAGAATCTATGTATGGTGCACTATTTTCATAACTTAGCGATAATTCTGAAAATTTGCTTCTGGATTCAAGTGCTTTCCCTTAATGGATATTTATTGCTGAAATCCAAATCATTGAAAAGTGATGACAGCAAAGTACGGCAAGCAGACTTCTCGTAAGCTCACGGCAAACACAGAGCTTTCAATTCGTTTCGACGACATGGAGAGGAATGCCTACCCAACACAGCTCTCCAGGATTTATTAAAATATCCTGAAGCAAGCAAAAACTTAAACTGGTTGAGCAAAAAAAAACGCCTAATAATCAAAACTGGCTACGTAATTGCCAGCCCCGTAGCGGTGGCCAACGGTTCTTAGCTGAGCAGGCCAAAGACACGAAAAAATGTTTGCTTGACTCATCGCCGCGTTCCATGAAGTTAGCCGTTCCCCAATTGGAGTGATTTTCGGTTTTGGTGAGACTAGTCGTATGACCACAGCTTGTGTTTGAAACTACAGTTTGAGTACTTTCTCTAAATCAGTGGTTTTCAACCTTTTTTGCAACGCGACCCGTCACAGCGAAGCAAGGCGCTATTTCCAAACAACCCCCATCTAAAACTCGAATAAAGCAAATGCAGTACAGCTGTGTACATGAAATATGCACTCGCATGGGCGCAATTTTTTTGCAAAATGTGGGGGACAGCTTGGTGTGAAACCAATATTATCATCCGGTCGATGCAGAAGTGAAGTTTTATAAATACAGATTCCCAATCTTGTTTTTAGAGGTGTTTTGAAAGCAATACTTAATCACGGTTTGCTTTATCCTTTCAACATCAAAAGAATGTCCAGCTAGACTGGGTGATACGTACCTGTAAAGCAAATGTTTTATACTGGATGAAAACATTGATGCATTGTTGGTTTGGTTAAACTCAAGCAAATCAAATGACTTGCGTACCCATGCATTCAGCGCAGGCGCAAAGTCGCAAAGTGGAAGAGTCACGGAATAAATATCGTTTGGGTTGGTCGGTCACCATTGTCGTGGCATTACAAGAAATGAGGCTAAATGTGTAGCCCAGCGTGGTCCAACTGCTTTTGACCTACGGGCCATTTCACAAAAACGTGAAAACTTGCGGGCCACATCGACAAAATGATACATAAAACAACAGGATTCACAAGATTTGAAAATAAAAAGAATATAAGTGAGTGCATCATTGAAATCATTACACACGAGCAAACAGCAATTTATTACAAATCTCTATCAGTGTGATGCCTGTGATCGAAGCTTCCCTGAAACTCCTTCCTTTATCAATACCAATGGTAGTGGTAACAAGTCGGAGACCATCGTGCAATGTTTCGGCTGCCATTCGATTTCTGTTTTTATATTTTACTTGCTTTATCGTAGAAAATGTATTCTCACACGTATGTATTTCCAAAACATATTTTTATTACGAAATCTTTCAGTTTGAGAAACCTATCTTTACTGACTAATTTCCAGAGCCTCTCTACAGTCTAGTCTAACGCCGTTAATGTTGTAGATTTTTATTAAAGGATATTATGCTTACACTAATTAAAATTACCTGTTGCAACACATATGCAAAAAATTACCAACAAAGCTCGCAGGCCTTAAACATTCGGTCCGCGGGCTACATGGGGCCCAGGGGCGTAACGAGGTGGGGCAAGGGGGCACGATTCCCCGGGCGCCGAATAACTATGAGGGCGCCAAATAATTGTGGGGCGCTGAAAAGTCCCAACAATGTCACAAGTACTGTCTTCAATACACTAAATTTGCCTTCGAAAGACCTCAGGTTCAAACATTAGGGGGGTCAAACTTGTTTCTTGCCCGGGGCGCCATCTAACCTCGTTACGCAGCTGATGGAGCCCGCGGGCCTGTAGTTGGACCATGCTGGTATAGCCTGTTTTTGATTTTTACACAAGCCCCAAACTTTTGAGTTATAGGCCGTTATGTAGCTAAATCAATACTTCTCCAACGTTTTGATTTAAATCCTCTTTACTAATGGTTGAAAACAGTCTTTTGCAAAACTTCCAATCCTAAATTGAATTATGTCACTACAGTAATTCTGCTTTTTGTTTTCCGCAAATACTTCGCAGAGATTTGCCTGCAAATGTAACTTTTTACCATTATAAATTTGCATCTTTAAATTTACGTGACAACAAACGTTACCGCAAAGCTAGTTACATTTCTGCACAAAACAAATCATATCTGTACTGTGGTCTCTCACACGTGCAGCTGTTATACTCTTATTGTTTCAAGCCAATGACCTGTCTTACAGTATACAACCAGTGATTACTATAAAAATCACTGATACCACACAGGGTGAAATGTCGGACAGAAGCAGTTAACAACCTTTCGCGGCCTCTAGAAACTTGGAAAATGCTCAGAATCATTCATCGAAGTGAAAACTTATAAAAACATCAGAATCAGTGACACCACATCAAACTCTGTTTCAGCATCAGTTTGTCTTCGCTACGCATCTAACATGAAACGTGACAAATGTCACTTTTATTTTTGCAACCTATCCAAATGCAAAACCTAAAGAGAAAAATGTGGGGGAGACATAGCACATTATGTCCCCCCCGTCTGAAAAAGTACGGGAGACACGTCCCCGTGTCCCCCACCTAATTGCGCCCATGTGCACTCGCGATCCTCCAAAAATGGTTCACGATTCTCTGGGGCATGCAACCCCAAGTTNAACACCACTGATCTAAATCTTGATGCAGGTATTCATCATTTTTCTCGTATGCTTTTGCTTGCAGTTTTCGGGACTAAGGATGCCCAAAATACGCGATATCGATTTCCTGTTGAAACAACTTGCCGATTGACTTGACTGTGCCGCCTTTGTGGAGCCTTATGGCTGGGATCCGATTAAA
>JGI24021J15306_10011265_pt1 | contig 11111 bp, 9 predicted proteins | sample Ectturendosymbi1_FD_15306 | JGI IMG/M metagenome (IMG submission 15306)
GTTNTTTTTGAAGCTCTTTCAAATGAGCCCACTTTCATCATATTTTATGAGGGTGGGTGAACAAGGGTGTTCAATTAAGCATGGAATGACCCTTTCGCTTTGATAATAAGTTACGGATCTCACAAAAAAACTCCATACTGTGGTTTGATTATCTATTTTCATGTTTCTCCAAAACCACGCGGATATTAAAGTTTTCCGTATAAATCCAGTTCTTATTGGTTATACTTAAACAAGAACTTTGTGCATTACGCTTATAAAAACTTCGCATAATTCTGAAACGAAGTGCTTTTTATGATTTGATTAATGTTTCAAGTGAGACTGGTCAGTCATACATTACTTGGTCATACAAAGAAAATCATGGCTCAGGTGCTGAAAAGTTATTGAACTTAACGAACGCTATATTGTGTTTTTATACCACTCGCAAATCGCAAAACGGAAGAAATCACGTCAAAGCGAGAAAGTTGAATATGATTTCATCGATTCTAGCAGTCTGCACGTTTTTAACAGGCGTTGATAAAAGCTATTGTTGATTTGCATTTTATGCCCGAGTGTTATGAAAACTGGCCTTTTTGGAAAACCAACTTTCCTTGCTGATTCCGCTAGCTGTGGCTGGCGTCAGCGTCATTTTTGTTAAGTAGTTCTTATGTGATCTTTGCTTTTTTGCGTTTTATTTCGATGGCTAAACCAGGGGTCTCAAACTCACATTGCTCCGAGGGCCAAATGAGGGCTTATTTTATAACTCAAGGTCGCATTATGACGCTGACGCAACAGTGGCGGTGCCTGAACCTTACTAGAAACAGCTTTCGCATCTTATTTCCTGCGAAAGGTATCGTGACTTACAGGCAAATCATTTCTAGCAGTCTCTACGTTCGTTTGAAAGGAACTCGTTCACTCGCTGGCCGAGCACTTTTAAGCACCTGTGAATAAAATAAATAACTTTAGTTTAATTATTTGAAAATTTTTAGAAGCATCGCGGGTTGCACATACGGCCCGCTGGCCACGTGTTTGAGGCCCCTGGGTTGAAACGCTTCAGCTATGAAACATTCGAAAACGCTATTGATTGTCTGTCGAAAGGAATCCTTTCGTGGAAAAGAATCGGACACTAAGATTTTAAAGTGTATATATTTCACCTACTAGGTATGCATCATCAACTCTTCAAATGCAATATCTTATTCAAATAAGAGGGTATTGATTGTACTGGTTTTTGTTGTCACGAATTAGTTTGCAAAAAAGCTAGGATTTTCAATCGGTGTTTCATTTGTAGGGTCTCCAAAGTCATATATTTTCTGATACTACGCTTAAAATATTGTCAAAGCTGAATCGCAATAATATATTGCGCGTGAAAACCGGAGAGTTGCTTTTTACTTATACAATTGTATTGTTTTTTTACAGCTGTATGTAAAGGTGGGTGTGGATCTGGTGTATGTGTAGCGCCCGATTACTGCGGTCTGTGCGGAGAAATATCAAGAGTGTCCCCCAACTGCGAAGGTACGTGATCTCACTGGTCTGCATATCCATTATGGTTGGTTCGCTGCGTTAAGCATTCTAGCTGTCAAAGTGCGTTTACTAAATTCTAAACTGATTCGCTCCTTTTGCAAAACAGCAGTGTTCAGAATTCATTTGACTTTGAAATTGTTTCGATTTGTAACTTTTACAAAGAACTTGGTTAGAGTGTAGGAAAAAGCGAAATGCTCTAGTTATTACAATCGCTACTTTGTGTTATTACAATCGCTACTTTGTGTTTCGACTTAACATCTCAAATTTGTTGATTTTAGGCGTTAACCGGAATAGGCTGTATGCAATTATCGCGTTGCGGTGTAACAGATGCGGTTGATTTTATTATACAGTTAGTCGCTGTATTGGGTTAAGAATAAAATAGACTTTTTAATCTGAAAACAATTTTCAGTGGAAGTATTTTTTCCTGAAGGCGGAAAAACATCAGTCATTGATTGTTTAGAAATTTCTTGTAATGTTTCACTTGATTTCCCGCTGAATGCAACATTCAAGAGGCATCTTCAAATGCCGTCGGTGTGTTTTAAATTTGATTGGTCATAAACAGGATTTTTTTCCAATGGAGAGAAAATACCGTTTGTGTGTTTTAACCGAGTTATGTTTTGATTTACCGTTTGTCGAAGCCGGCATTCATTGGCTTACTGCAGTTCGGACTCTTCTGCACCAAACTGTACCGAAAAGCTGGTGCTTTTTCAATGTAAACAGCCCATCTACAATCTGGTGTCTTATGTGAGCGCTCGTTTTTGCCTTTCAGATATTCGCCTGCGCGGATTACTGGGATCACTTATGGCGTTTGCCGTTATATCGGGTTCAATCACTTTGTGCGGCATCGGCTCTGTGTGGTACAAGCGTCGCAAGTCATCGCAGGTTGCCCTGTAAGGACAGATGTTTCATGTGCATGCTTGTCAACTGTCCCCATCACGTGACTGTAATATATCTTTACTCAACTTCGTTCAAGTCAGGATGAGAATCACTTTCAGAACATCGAAACTAACTTCTGCATGCGTTTTAAAGGTTTTCGTCTGCAAGGCACTGGGTATCAAGTGAACTTCGCCTGTTAAAAGTAGTTTTTCTTGCTTGCGTTCGTTGTATCACTGACACCATAATTCCCCCGAATCATGTTCTTAGGCGAGTAATGTTATCCTGTGGCTGCGGCGGTGCTTCTGTCATTCGACATGATGGTACGGTTTTAAACGTTGTAGTTGTTGTCAGTCTTACTTTTCACCTTTGTTGTGCTAAGTTGTAATGAAATGCAAAATAGTATTTTTCAACATCTATATTTTTGAGATAAGAGTTAATACCCAACTTTACAATTACATCGTGTAACGTAATGGTGCCTGTCCAGGCTGTTCTGGAGTAGGACTGTCCTTGTCTTACATTCAGATGTTCAGAGCTGCTTGCGCATTCATGACCTGTTCAACGCCTCGATTGATTTAGATGAACTGTTTGGTGCGTTTTTTCAATCGTGTGTTTCTTGCATCCAATCATGAGTTTTACTAGGAAATTAATTCTTCTAACCGTTTGGATCGTCAATACACTTGTTTACACCGATCAACAAGTTTTTACTTTGCGTGTTTCTTTTACTTGATTAGGATTTCAGTTTTGAACAAGGATGCCCTTGCACGCTGTTGTTTAATCTGGTTGCTAGACTTGAAGTAACACTCGATCTTGAACCTGAACTTTCGCCGAACCCATTCGAAGTTATCCACGGGTTCCATCACGGTTGATCGGTTTGAAACATCGGGCTTACAGTGAGTGAGCAGATGTGCAAAATTTGCGTGAAGACAACGAATTTTTAGCTCGACTTGACATGCGCCCAGCGCAACGTTGAATATTTCAAAATCAATTAACCGGAAATGTCTAAAACGTCCAGGCGGCGTTCTGATTTGAAAGCAACGAAGCAGACCGACGAGATGTGGCAGCATGTTTCTCGAGCTGTCGTAAGCTGTGGCGTAAGCGTTCGCGCGTTTCACGGCAACTTCGTTCAAAACCGTGCAAGGGCAAGCGAAGGTCGCCAGCTATGTTGGTCACCTCGCGGAACAACATGTTCGGCGTCGCAGCGACCTCAAAACCGATTATTTACTTGGAAGAACCGCAGTTGCTGTTCAGCAACAGTGCCTTCCAACCATCGCCGTGCAATCGTGCGTAGGACTAGCGTCACTTGTTGATGCGTCTCTTTGTCTTGGCGTTTGTAAATGATTAACACTGCCGACACTGATCCTCGTGCCCGAAGGCGATGGAACGAGTTACCAACGAGCCGTTGCCGAGTTTCCACAAGCCTCAGCTATGGCAAGCAGCTTTAACGACAACGTGGCCGTTGGTGTCTTGGCACAATTGCCGGCCCTTCCGTTTTTCACGTGAGCACCATCCACAGAAGGAATATTGTGAGACGTGGTTCAGGAGGCTGGGATGTTTCCACGCGATGTCATTGCTTGCATTGCTACTTCGACCGTCGCGAGTCGTATTGAACTTCATTATATGCAAGGTCGTACTTGGCGTTACCGACATACAGTCGTTGTCTAGCTGGTACGGTGTTCAGCCAAAGCACTGTTGCTGGGATGAAGACGATGGAAACAAGCTCATGCAGGCTAAAATGCCCGTTGGAAGGTTCTTCGTTGTTCAATAGTTCTTGCGTTTTGATGACAACAACACAGCTTGGGTACAGGATTTTTGCGTCGACTCGCGATGCAATTTCCTGATCCGGTTTCGACCTCTGCCCCTACACGGAGAATACTTAGCCCCAATACATGCTTCCTTGCTTCAACGCGCGGAAAATGCAGGTAGCATCGCGGCTCTCGAGTGAACGATGTCGTATATGCTGATGAAAAGAAAAAGTTACGATGCACACGCTGCGGAGAGTCGGGAGTGATCTGTAGGCATCCATTTCCGTTTACTCGGCGCTTCCCGGCTACTTTCGCAGTTAATCCTGCTGTGGTGGCAGACCAATGGCGGTAGGCTGATGAAGATAAGAGAATATCATTTACATTGCCAAATAACGCTTGAGAATCATTGCAAAATTTGATGGCATTGCGTACCAGAGGGTGAATGCAGTCATTTAGTGGAAACAATGGTTGACTGCAACAGTGATTATCGTTGGTTTTACACCCGTTTTGACTTGCAACGTTGACCGTTATAGGTTGTCTCAATAGCCTTGTTTTGTGTTACGTACAGATGCCAAGAGTTGAAAAATTTGGGTGTGGGAAAATTCCAAACATGAAATATCTTTTCAAAGTATCGACCTTCCCTTTCGAAGGGGAAACAATATCTTGTCCTGCGTGCGTAACAACTGTACCTGAGCTTTTGCCCGAATTACTGCAAGCGTTGATCAATGTAAAGTCCTATACCAGAACTTTTGTGGACAAACTTATAATTATTTATTTTCATAGTGATGTGACAAGAATATTGCGCTACAGGATGAAGACTGATAAGAGAAGCGTTGAATTAGACGACGCAGTGAATAAGCTAATGCTGCGCCATGTTCATCAGAAATGTCCAAAACATGGGGAAGAAAAAGGAGTTCGGGAGCAGTATCCTCGAACTCCATCGTGGCAACAGGCCTTGGTTATATACGCTCTATTTACACCCAATCTAAGCGGCAGTTTAACCAAATCACGAACCCATTTGCTAAAAAAAACATGTACAAAACTTACTTTGTTAATTGAAACGATGCAAAGAGGGGTTTTACTTCGGGAACTTGTTCTGAGCGGCTGACTACCCTGCTATGACTTGGGAAGAAGTACGGTATTAGTAAAACGTCCGGAAAAATAGGTGTTTGTAACGCATAGTTGGTAAAATTTGTTGTCCATTTGTATTATCCAAGGAAACCTCGGCATGACTGATGGTCATTCCCAACTCGGGCATTAAAAATTCGTAGAACATTAGTAATATGAAAAAATCAGCAAATCAAAGACATTTCTTACACTTACTGTTTCTTAAGGAAAACGTCGCTCTGGATATGCAAAGAGAAAAAGCCGTGTGGTGTGAATTTGAAACTGAATCATAATTATCGTGATATTCAGAAACATTGAACCAAAATGGGTCAGTGACCAATAGCGACGTAGCCCAACTCTACTCAATGGTGTAACTAGAGGTTTGAGCTAGGGGTGGAACTTACCTGAAAGGGGCCCGCTATCCAACACTCAGAAAAAAAATTGAGAAATGATGGTGAATCCGGGTGTGAATAGTTATACTAAATCACCAGAAAATATTCTGAAAAACGCAAAATATCAACAAACTACGGGAAATCAAAAGAATACTAAAACCAAAATATAAGTAGATTGGGGCCCAGTTTTTACATTTAGGTTGCCAGGTGGGCGATTCTGCCCTCTGTCCCCGGTCCACTGGCTCTACTTCTTGGACCTTCTTTACTTCATATCTTACATTACGTATAGTCATAAGTGAGGGGCAGGGACGCCGGAACGGGGGGCAAAGGTACCCTAACATAACAGCATCATAGGTAATTTCAGGGACGCCGGAGAGCGGTGAAATGACGGGGACATTGCCCCCTGGCCTTTAACAAGGGGGCAACAGGGGCGGAGGTACCTTTCATAACAGAATCACAGGTAATTTTATGGCTTATCAAGATCGACTTCAAACAAATTTATTGCAGCTATTCGAGCACCCATAAAATTCTGAATGGTTTTCTGTAAACAACATTGTTGCTACACAAAAGCAAGCATAATTAAAGTTTTTTTTATTTTTTACAAGTTTCCATTGCCGTCAACTCTTCTGCTGTCCCCCTGCCCTGCTGCTGTTCCGGCGTCCCTGGTGAGGAGTGTGCCATCGCACTCCTACAGCTTGCAAGTTTGCGAAAAATCGAGCAAAAGTTTGAATTTTTAAAACTCTCTTGTAAATTTGACATATTAACATAGCACATTTCTGAAAAAATTCAGTGATGATATTTTTGACATCCAGTAAAGTGGTTATACAAGGTTAATTGCAAACCCTTTTTTGCTGTTGGCAACTGAACAAATGTTCAACCCGTTCTTATGTATAAGTGTGATATGCAGGGGTGTAGTGCTATAAAGAGGTTTGGGAACGGCGTTTCCATACCAAATAAAAAGGAAATCTGCACCAAATAGTTTGAATAGAGTGAGCATTCGCCTACAAGAATTTCCACACTAGATCTTCTTAGACTACTGACTAGCATTACAAATCTGCGTGTCGCTAGCAGTAGCACAGTAACACATCTGTGAGATCGCAGCCATGTTTTAAAGTAATCTAAATTTTCAAGTGACGTTACTAGTGCAAAAACCAAAAAAAGGTGTGGGAAAGCCGTTCCCACCCCACTACACACCCGGTGATATGGTAGTTGTATCATGTCCCCACAAAGCTTGAACACTTCTCCCCTTTATCGTGTTGGAAGACACTAATGTAAATTTTTGTGAGACTCGAGCTAAGTCCGAGCCCAATACCCTGAAAAAAACTCAAGACCGAGTTCAGTAAAGAAAATCCAAGTCTGTGGAAACTGGTCTCGGAACAATCCAGGACTGACCTGCATCCAACTAATGCAAAGCGAAACCATCTTTTGAGCACATAGCGAGTTTAGAAATTGGTGCAGCATTAAGGTAGCCTACTGTGCTGGTTGGTAGAAAGCTATTGCTTGTCAGAGTAACTGTATTTTATAGTATGTTTAAACTTGGATATCTGCAGCGATCGGGATCAAGAGAGGTTGTAAATTTTGATCGCGGGTGGCGTTGTCTGCTTTGGGCAACCTGTGCAAAACAGGATTTTTTAACAAGTCCGACAGAAAACCGAATAATCCAAAGCAAAGGATTGGATTTCGCTAAACAATATTTTGCGCACAATAGATTACCGATAATTGATTCAACATGTTATGCAAAATCATGCTCTTCGTAGACTCTACTTGTAAGTTTGACTGTTGTGTTGTGTAAACAGATTCCTGAAACGCAGGTTGCACTTAGAAAGTTTTGAAGATATATCAGAACGCTCTAGTCTTGCAACTTCAAAACCGCGGTGTTCCGCTTATCAGATGAGCAACTGTTGACAATGTCCAATTTCTACTCACAAATCTTTACCGCTATTTAGTACCTCCTTCAGCATCGAAGTTAAGTCCATTCGACGACAGCAACATAAGTTCTGCAGTTGTCACATTAAAAATACAGTTGCTTTGGTGAAATTGCATAGCAGAGCTTTTTTCACATTAAAATTAAACATACTGAAAAACGAGATTGTCGCCTATAACGAAAAAGTGATACGGTGAAAAACAGCTAAAAGAAGTGATAAACAAGCATTTATGCATCAAATCATGCTGCAAAAAGGAACGTGTGCTTCTGCTGCTCCCATCCTGCTCAGACCTGAATAGAAATTAAAACGAAAGCCTAATTTTTAATTGTTCTTTGATGAATGTTGCGAAAAACGAAAGCCGAGATTTTGCCCATCCATTGTAGCTGACAATACATTCTTCTCATTTACTCATTCTTAGCTGTTTTTGCTGTACCGTTTGTGGTTATTACTTAAATTAATATTTCCATGCTCATTCACAGAGCTCGGTAGGGGAAATGTGTACTCTGATGAGATCACAGTGTCTGATTCTTGGCTGTAAAAGTATTCCTTTCGAAAGATAGCGAAAACCCAGTTATATGAAGTTTGAAGTAGACCTATGCATATTCAATGTCCTTAAAAAAGCGTGCTTTCCGCACTGATTTACACTGTTTAGGCCACGTTCACTAAAATTATCCTACGCTGATGGAACTTAAAATGTACGATTTATACAAAGGCAAAAAGAAATTGCGTCAGAAAGACAAGCTGTAAATGACATTGAAAGTTGCCCAAAGTTTAAAGTCACTGAAAAGAAGAGGGAACAATAGAAACTCGAAAGGAATTACACTGAAATTTGTTTCAGTTATGTTGTCACATAACTGCTTGTAATCACATGCAAAAGATACGTCATCTTTACATCATTGCTGTCACTGACATTCATTATGCAACATTTTCAGCAATGCTCAAAATAAATTATTTGCTCCATCGCAAGAACATGCATGATTGTGGTGGCCACATCAAACTATGCAAATTTGTCTGAACAAACCATACCCTTGGATAAACAAAGCTGCCTCATATCTCCAATAGCACTTACCTGTCGTCAGACACACATTTTACTTTATCTCAGAAAAAATTGTAGCACTTAGCAACTACCGAATATTACGAACCATAGTTGCTTATGCTTACCTGTTGTTTGATACTAAGTCTTCACAAAACAATGATGAACAACGCGTAAGAGCAGCAGTTAAAGAATGAAAGGCAAACCAAACGCACAATTAACTTAAAAAGCGATTTACTACGTTTCGTCTAATTCTGGAATCGCCGAGAAAAATACAGGGTGGTCGCCAGCGGGGGGGGCAATGGTGCCTGACCCCCCATTTGAAATCTGTGCCCCCTATTTCACGTTTGGCCCCCTGGTTGCTGCATACATCCAATGCAGTATTTATGGCCCCCCTTCTGGTTTTTGGCCCTTCTTTCTGGTTTTTGGCCCCGCCTGCTGCTATATCCTGGCGACCGGCCTGGAAAAATATCGGATGAATCAGATTGTTTCTTAGTCAGAATATGTCTTTGGAACACATCATGCAGAAATACGAACCTGACTATAAAAATGCATTCGGTTCAAGCATTCAGGCGTGCTTGTTGAACGCCCACCAAACACATTGTTTTAGACGTGGAAACGTTTTTGTGACTCGAGGTCGCGAGTTGAATTTGCTTTTTCTGCCCCTGAGATGCGATTTTTTCTTCCCCCAAATTTGTGCTGCCCGGTGTCAAGCGAAATTTCTGACATCACGCCATGTGCGCCTGCATAGAGTAATATTCTACGTCACAAATACGCTGGGAAAACTGATGGTTAGGGCTTAGGATTTGGTGATTAGGAAAGTGTGTCGGGTTAGAGCTAGAAAAAGAAAAATAATTGAGGTCTAAGACTAATTCCAATATTTTTCAGTGGTTATAGTCATTCCCGTACTATAGCTTGTCATAGGTATCTGACATCTAGCCAAAAAGTTTGAATTTACACAACACACATCAAAAAGTAATCGCCAAACTCTATTCCTTTACTCTGAGAAGCAAAATAAATGACAAACAATAACAGGTCAGAAATTTCGCTTGACACCGGAACATTCGACCCCTTTGCCTTTGTAACACTTTACTAATTTCAGCCATTTGAAATGACATTCAAAAAATCTAAGTAACTGTGACGAAGAGTTTCGAATTGAAGAATGGGAGTGTTATTTTGATTGTTGTTGACAGAATTTAGCCGACTGCACCCAACTGTTTTGTCATATTTATGACTCGCTCAGTTTTTCCTGGAAATACAGGTGGCGAGGGGAGACTTTCTCACATGCAAACAGGCGCGTAGCCAAAAATTTTGATAGGGGAGGGCAAACAACAATCAAGTCTCAACATTTAAATACACAACGCCTCTTGATTTTCAAGCAACGTCCACAAAATGTGCCTTTTAAAGACACTTCTTTTTCTGAATAATATTATTCAGATTTAAGCCGGCAAATAGAAAGTCTGTTTTTCTTGAATTGACAAGTTTTAAAAGTTTATTTTTAGTAAATTTCCAAGTTTCTACTTTGAATGAAAGCCACCATTTTCTCGTAAAACTTTCTTGCGAAAGCGTTTGTGAAAATCTTGATGCTATACTCGTAAGTGCAAGATCTGCAATATGCTTTTTTCAGCCAATGCAGTTGAGCAAGAAGTCGTGGTGGCCGTCATTGTGATTGTACTTTTTATAGTTACACGCCTATGACGTACACCAACACATGTTCAATTGAAGCCGAGTCATAGGCGTAGCCAGGGGGGCCAAAGGGGTCATTCCTCCCCAAATTTTTGGAAAATATAGTGAGTTTGTGCTTTGAGAGGCGTTTTACCAAACAAAATAGTGTTATTCACCTAAAATCAAACATTTTGGCCCCCCAAATTTTTTCTCCCCTCCAAATTTTTGGGCTGGCTACGCCACTGAGCCGAGTAGGGACTTTGCTCTAAGACACCGACTCCCGAAGTAGGTCTCTTGTCCTACCCGAAGACGTGGATCTTGTCCAATTCTTGAGCTACTGGTTGACTTACGCAATTGATAATATAAATGATACAGGCCCTCAACACGTTTGAAAAATTTTGGATTTTGTCATTAAATGGGAACCCTATGAAATGCGACTGCGGTAGCATTTTTGTATGCTACTTTCACCAAGTCTTTTTCCATAAACGATCAGTGATTTATCTATCTAGCTTTTCAGAGTTAACAATAAAATTCACAGATGTTATAAATACAATTTTTTTAATTGGAAAAGTTATACATGCCCCCTGAAACAAACCTTCATGCGTTTGACACACTCAGTCTACGAAGTGTGAAAACGGTTGTATATTTGCGAAAACGAAGTCGATTTTTACCACGACTCTACAATCTGCAGTAAGTTAAGAAATAGGCCTACTTGTAGCCAGTGGCGGCTCGTGGTGAAATTGGCCGGGAGGGCTCCGAGATTTCATCTCTGATTGAACATATGGGATTGTCGCCCTGGCTGTTTTTATAATTAGTGGCGTTTCCAGTCACTCCAGCAGTCCTAATCTTATCAAACTCGTAATTTTCAGTTGTC
>JGI24021J15306_10011266_pt1 | contig 11111 bp, 8 predicted proteins | sample Ectturendosymbi1_FD_15306 | JGI IMG/M metagenome (IMG submission 15306)
CTAAACTCACATTCGATTAGGCTGTATCTGCTTGCGGCGCAAGTTTAACAATCAGCAAAATGCACAGCACACAGCCGCGGTGCACTATAAGCACTTGCGTCCTGCACTGCAGTTACTTGTTAATTTTAAACGTTTTAGTTATCTTACATACATGTGCAACATTCGAGGGATACTGTTGTTAGATCAGATTTTATTGTGAACTGGCGTGTTTCCATTCAAATTTCACTTGAAGTATCTCTCAGTTTGAAGCTCTTGGTTTATTGGAGAAAGTTTTTTTAATTTGTTTGAAAATGTTTAAAAATGAAAGACGTAAAGGAAAATTCAGTTCAGTAAGCAGACTGGGACTGTAATCGTGAATGTCTTAAATTCGAGAAAGTAGGCAAACATTCAAGTTCAACCAATATAATTACTGCTAATAATCATCAATGCATCATATCAGGAAAATACACTGCCAGTAATTCACCTTGAAATACATCACACTACCTAACCAAGCCCTTTAGGCCAAACCAGTTTATTACCGGGATTAATTTTGCTACATTAGTAACAAACACTCAAATATTCCTTCAGTCTCGGGCCCTCTGTAGTTGTCGGGCCCCGGAACAATGTTCCTGCTGGATCCCCCTCTCACAGGCCCTGCTTCCATATCATGCGCTACTCAGGAATATGGACAGAAACGAACCCGCGGCATTGCGAATAATTGCAACAAAGTAGCCTTGTGGTTGAATCAGCAGGTTCAAGATGCCATTGGAGCGAAGGAAATAGACTCACAAGGCATGGCATCAGAGCAAAGACAAATCTTCTGTGATGGCCTGGATGACTTATAAAGCGGAAGAAAGTAAGACGGAAAGATAAGGTTTTATTCTTCTTATGCACAACTAGGTGCATAGATATTAAAGACCTGAACACAGCATACAGTAAACGTGCACACCCTACTGAAGTACACTTCAGTAAACTCACAGCAACTGGTAATATCTCTTTTGAAAGTGCGCAGATGAGGCGGGGGCAATTACGTGCTGGCGTTGATTACAAGATTGAACAATTCGCTACCACACCTTCTTTGCATTCGAGGTATGCTCTCCAAAATGTAATCTAGGGAGAATTTCGGACAAACTGGATTCCAATTTCTGACAATCTACCAGAGTTTCTGGCAAACCATTCAGCGTCTCCGCAGCAAACGAATTAACATGTTAGATCAGGGGTGGCCAAGCTACAGCCCGCGGGCGGCATCCAGCCCGCCGACCAATTTAATACATTCGGCCAAATACCTTTGTGGCGTGGTGATTCGCCATATATAACGTTGAATTCGTAATAGCAATAATAGAGTGATCCTAGTTGAGTGGCGAAACTTTATTGCTGTTATGCCGAGGGTCGCCCTTTCGCCGCAGTTATGAAAAATGCAAACACAATCGTGCGATTTTGTTGGTTTTATTTCGCTACAATAGATTTTACTGACCTACTTTTGCATAAATTACGTACATCGCACTGTATCCGGCCCTCCAGTGGCCAGCCAGTCACGAATTCCGCCCTCGGGTCAAAAAGTTTGGCATCACTGTGCTAGATCTATCAAAGACTAATCGTTGTCTTGATCAGCAACAAGAGGACACCCTTGGCAGATGGAGAGAATATTTCAAAGATATTTTGAACCCAGCCATTATCATGCTATCAAACGCACAGGAAGTGCATTTGGAGGAAGAAAATACCATCAAGGTGATGTTATCGAATTTTTATTAGCTGTCAAAACCAGTAGCGTAGCCAACACAAAATCAGGGGGAGGAAAATTTATCACTTTAAGCGAGTAACAGTATTCTGTTCTGGACACCGCCTTTCAAAGCACCAAACAACAAGATATGCTAGAAATTTGGGGGCAAGACCCCTTGCCCCCTGGCTCTGGGGCGGATTTAGGGGGGAGGGCGATCGCCCCCCTAAACCCTACAAAAGTAACTTGATTCACCATAATTTTGTGCAATTCGGGAAACAACGTTTGCGATATAAGGATGTTTGGTCGTCCATTGTTTTGTCACAGCAGTTTTGTGAAGTATACTTCATCTTTTTTACAGCAGCAAAGCCGTTATGACACTTGGATGCCAAATATTAGTGAAATCGCCCCCCTTAAGCTCACTGGCTGGATCCGCCCCTGCCCTGGCTACGCCTATGTTCAAAACATTGATGGCTGGGAATTCCGCCGGTTGTGATGAAATCTGTGACACGCAGCGCCGGATTTAGATGGTGGGGGGCCCTGGGTCCAGGCGTGGTGGGAGGCCCCATGTGCGGATCGGATATATAATCTTTAGGTAGGGGATGGCTGATTAAGTCACTAGTATTTCCACGGATCATTAATATTTGTGACGTAATCTTGTGACGTCACATTTGTTAACTCAACTCTAACAAAACTTTATGATGCAACGTGATAATTGACAATGATTAGCGATTTGTAAAACTGTTGCAAAACCGGTCACCAGAAGCATCGTTTTTCCTTTCTTTGAAATTTTGTTTGAAAAAACTTTCTGGGCGATCCAACGTTTTCATCATCTCTAAATGTCCTCGCTCAGTAATAAATTTTGCGACAGAAACAACACTTTGCAGAAGCGATCACGAATATTGTTTGGCGTTGATTGACCTGATTAGCTAGCTCTGTATCTGTATTCTTCCTCTATCATTTTTGCTTCTTTTGCTTTTTAATGTTTTTTAGAACCACTTGGATAAGCTCAACACTCGAAATGGGGCGATCCCCTTTTTCTGTCCATGTTTATTTGTCAATAAGCTCAATAGGGCTGTCATAATTTCAGCGCAAAAAGAGAGGACAATTTATGACTGTCACTTACTTGAGGGTTTTCTACACTTAACAAGTCAAACAGCAAATAGGCCTGCTGATCACTTTCAAGAATTGAAGTAAAACGTCCAGTTGTGTGGACAATGTTTCATTCAAAACACACGAAACAAAATGTTTTTTTACTTAACATAATTAGACCATGGATATTTTACAGATTTCTTAAATTTCCTAAAATATAGAATCGCCTTTTACACTTTCATGAAACTGTTTGCATGGAAGATGTTTTAAATTGCACACCAGCTTTAGACTAGAAAGTGGTTCAACTAGAAAGGTTTCTCTTTCTTTTTGGCTTGCAGCTGCATCAAGGAAAAATCTTTCCATATTAACTTAAAGAGCCATAACGTTGAAGTAAAACTGTGCAATCTTTATCAGTTCTTGAAGCGTTTAATGGTTTTGCAAGTTGCAAAATATTTTGCCCATCTATCATCTACCATCATTTTACAATAAATTGCATTTGGCTGATGCTCGTTTTGCACGAACTCAAACAAGTTTTGGTATTGGTCAAACAGTGCACTTCAGCTTCATCAATAGAAACGTTTCTATCAAGCAGGTACTACTCACATGTCACATCCTTTTCCCAATTAGTTGTTTGCGAACGGAGGAATCTCGTCAAAGCATTTAAATTCAGCAAATAAAATGGTCTGTTTAGCCAGATGTGAAACACAAGAATTGTACAATACACATACAACTGACATGAATGAATCACAGTCATGATTCTTACCTTCGCTAAATTTTCTTAGTGCTAATTTAACTTGGCTTGATATGTGCATCTGATTGTCTCTCTTGAGTCCTTGCCTTCACAGGGGCGAAACACGATTCAACCTCAACAACTGATGCTTTTGACTTCTCAATTTTCTGAACTTGCTTAATAAAAGCAACCACAAATAATTGCAAATGTCTTAATGTGAACAGAATTCGCTCAAAGAATTTCCAAAAAACGTTTCAGAACAACAGTTGGTTTGTCGATGGACATGAAGTATGAATTTGAAGCTGGGCACAATTGAAGCATCCTTGGCAAGCTGCGAAAAAGTGATAGGCACCTGGTTACGCTGCTAGAAATACGTTTTTGATACTCAATATCCACAAAGTCACCATAGTCTTTTTACTCTTCATTGCGAACTGTGTAAATGCAACCATGGATAATTCACCCAGCTTCAAAATAATTTAGTTTTTGATCGCGCCCCGCAAGTGCCCGACCGCATTTTTGCACCCCTGGAATCGGTATAATTACTAGTCTAGACGCTACTCCACTATAAGCTACCGGTATGTACAATACACTGATCACAGTATCACGATTCATCAGCAAAGCTAGTACAGTATGATGGCGTCAGCAGTCCGCGCTCTAGTGCCAAAGTCATTGAGATACTGAAAAAAGATTTACCACTGTTATACAATGCTTAATGTGAAAGCATTCCGCCTTTCCAGCCGAGAATTAAGTCAACGAAACCATAGATTATTTAGACAACTTGCAGGGCCTCCCATAAACTAAGCTACGCCACCAGGGCTTGTATCTTGATGCAGTAGAGTAGGGACAGCTTACTGTATGCAAAAACAATATATCATAGCCCTTGACGTAACTGACGAGAGGCAGAGGCGCGAAATGCCCCCCCATGGCAATGTAAATGTGAAAATCGGACTCCCACCTTAAGTGATATTTCGGTTTTAGTATTCGTTTGGGTTTCTGTAGGTTGTTGTTTTTTGCGTTTTTCGGATTATTTTCCGGTGATTTAGGGTTTCAGCATAGCTATCCACATCCGGATTCACTATCATTTCTTCAAGCTTTTTTCCGAGTGTTGGCTAGTAGGTCTTGTACAGTGGCCAGTGGGCCCATTTTAGCTAAGTTTTCCACCCTGACTCAAAGCTCTAGTTACGCCACTGATTATAGGTATGTAAAATAAAAATGCAAAAAGGAGGACATTTGCGAATGTTCTCAGAGAATAATTGATTTCACATGAACAAAGTGGACATGTACTTAAAAAAGAGGGCGTATGGTAGTCATACCTAGCAATGCTACTTATATCCGACCTGTGCAAATCTGAGCACAGCAGACACAAAATCTTCCCGAAACGAGTTGAGACGTAAGCTAACGTGTTCTACGAGACTATGCCTTGCATTCACTAGATTCAGATGCCTGACCGACTTTCAGGAAACCAATAAGTGTAATAGTTGTTTCGTAACAATTCAAATATTCTTCAAGTGAAATACTGCTGTTTGGCCGACCGATAAATAGCGTCTACAAATTTTTCTCGCTAAAAATGGCGAAGTAGCACGCACATATGGCTAAACACACGAACATGGTGGGGGGCCCTGCCCCCCCCTAAATCCGGCGTTTGTGACACGTCTGCCCAGGCCTGTAACCAGCTTGGAACACCAAGAGGGGCGAAGAGTTTTCTGAGAGGGGCCCAAATTTTTGAACTATGTCCAATATTTTCAAACTATATCCAACACATTTTTCCAGGGGGGAGAAAAATTTTCTAGGGGGGCTTCGCCCCCCTGTTTACGGGCCTGCGTCTACTTGTTTCAAGATCAACAAGAAACAGTGATGATTTAAGCGTCATTGAACCAGCCGAGTTTTGTATCGGAACAATTGGAAATTTATCCTCCGACTGCTTTTTCCAAGAAGCAACAACAATCCAAAATGGTTTGGATAACAAAATTTTGTTTTACCAAAATGGATGTACGACTTACTTACATTGTAGTTTTCAACACAGCTTCCACCTTTTCGCTAGAAACTTTGAATTAGCGCCTCGCGCTCTTTCAACTACGAAACGCTATGGTGTTCGTTCTTGTTTGCCAACATTGGTTCTTAAAGATCTGGTGATAACGAAAACAACTGTATGGCCTCGTGCCTCTTGTTGTTATGGTGAAGGTAAAACTTCCGACCGTNTTCTTGTCACGCTTTCTTTCACTGCTTCGTTCCGTTTTATTTGGTAATATGGCATTTGCGCGAAAAGTTGTCAAACTTTATTTCTTTCCTTTGCCAAAAACAAATAAAACCAATGAATATATACATAAAAGCAGCACTTGGACTGTTCGCAAGAGAGTTTTTCAATGTAGTTTCTAACAAAATACCATCTTAGGTATCTGTTTAATAAGACAATCTTTTTCAGTTTCAGACAACGGTGCAAGCGGTTGATAAAGCTCAGTGTAAACCTATGTGTCACCTTTTCCCATCCGTTTCGCTGTTGAATATATGCACATCATCTATTTGATTTGCAATGAATGTCTACGATAGACATTTGAAAAATGTTAAAGAGAAATCTACAGTATATGCTGATTTGCCTTTACGTTTAGGAATCTTGTAGATATCCTTTTTGACGAAGTTCATGTGGAATGCAGGGAAGATTTAATTAATCGTAGATACAGCGCTATAGCAGACATAGCAGATCAGAAAAATGCCACGGTAGCGACTAGAGTGCAAAATTAATACAACTTTTTGTCTCAATAACGGTGGCATTATCGATCAAAGACTAGCATTGTCATAGGCCTTTGTATCTTTAATATCTTGTCGTTGAGTCTCAATGCTACGGCCTTCTCCTGCCAGATTGCATTGCAAGATATCGTATTCTGGAGGGAGCCAACGTTTCTTGAAAATCATTTTGGCAACGTATGACACCAAGAGGAGAGACAGCAGGCTTACGACCATCGCCATTGTTTTGTATGGGAACTTGATCGAGGTAGGNGAATTCCCGGGGTAGTTTAGGAAGGGCTCAAAGCCGATCAGATACTCCCCAGCGCCGAGTCGAAGAAACAAGCCCAAGNAAAATGCGACGATTGATCCATAGGTGTTCACATCGAAGTACATGACGCCTAGAAGCTGTTGAGACACATCATTAGTAATGGAAGTAAATGACTCTTGAATCAGTTATGGGCATTAATCACTCATCAAACCAATGGTTGACACATTGCATACAGAATAAAACAGTTAACGAGGATTTGTTTCTGTGCACTCAAGCATACAGGCGCCAAACCACAACTGTGCTATTACAACGGTGACCTATAAATATACGATCATGATTTAAGTTTTATTCAGTTTGTTTACCATTCTCAAACATAATAGATAATTGATGCAACTCCTTGATTTTTCTTGAAAGTGCTTGAAAAATAGGCCATTGAGAAAATGACATTCCCTCTTTATGGTTCAGGCTTTTACTGATGTCTTGACATAAAAGGTGACTGAAAGTTTAGGTCAACTTTGAAAACAGCATCATTTTTGTAGGTCACCACCCTTTTACTGATTCAGAGTGGTGTCTATACTTTAAAAACTGGTTTGAGCTGATGAAAGTACAATGCTAATGACAGTCAAATGGTAGGAGTTATGTTTCCGATAAATTACAGGATATTATTTATAAGTTCCAGGAATCCACAAAGCAGTCTGCTATCAGTAGGGGTGTTGTAATTCTGTGGAAACAGCACTGCGATTGTGTACTCATCGTGTGCTCATATTTGTCGCTTCGATCACCGGCTGCCATTTTTGAGTTGTGCGGTGGTCCAAGGTAGATAGGTTTATTCATCCATTTTGGTGGCTCAGACAACGAATTAACAGAAATGCAATAAAACGAGCAAAACACCAACGGGTAGAAAAGTTAATTGTATGTTTATAAAAATGAGGAAAGCAACTGAGCGCTTGTTAAAACACACGGTTGGTGATGGTTCCGCTCAAGGGCGTACAGATGATAGATGGCGCCCAGGTCAAGAAACAAGTTTGGCGCCCCCATTTTGGAACCTACGGTCTTTCGGGAACAATGTGCTATATTGAAGAAAGTACTTGGGAGCATTTCTGGGACGTTTCGACCCCTAGTGATCTCGCGGCAGGGCCATTTGCCGCTCTTGCCCCCCACGTTACGCTCCTGGGTCAACTTTTCAGTAATCTCTACTCAGACTTCATTGGTGAACTATTCAGCCATTCCCACTGTTGGTATAAATCAAAACTAAATTAAAGACGTTTCAAATGAAGAGAAAAAATGCAATTACACGAACATTAGACAGGAGTAGGCAGGAAAGCATGACATCAAAGGGAAACAAAAACCACAGACGGTGAATGCAGTCTGCTGAGTTCCTGAACCTGCGACAAGACATTCAGCTGTGCACACTCCGGAACTGTCTGGTAAGCCTTCTGTTCAGTATACAACAACCGAAAGGCTTACTCCCGTAACGACCACCACAACAGAATAAAACATTCGTTTTAGCGCCACCACAACCAAAGCGCAACACGCGTGTCTGCAATCATTGCGAAAACAGAATTTGAAGTAGCAGTGTCACACTACTGTAACAGTGAAAAGTGTGCCGGTGTACAGGGAGGATGGGGTGAGCAGTTGGAAGAGTGAAGGGTGCTACAGAAAGAGGAGGTAGTAAAGCAAACTTACAGAAAAACATAAAAAACATAAGAATGAATAATCAACTGGCATATTTTCAAGAGAACAAGATTTTTTTGTACTGTTTCCAAGATGAGAAAAAACTTTAAGTTTTCAGGAATTTCAGACCAAAATTTAGGAACAATATACATTGAAAAAAGCTGACCCATACATCTTTTCATTCTCGTAAATGGCATTTTTTTTGCGAAGAAGCAAACAGTTTTTGATAATTGCGAACGCATGCAATCTTGTAAAATTAATTGTCAAAGTATTCAAGTAATACACAGTTATCAAAAGAATACAAAATTTTCGCAACTAATGATTTATATAAATCACGAATCTTTAGAATTCGGTACTTGGAATGGAGAATATCCGTTTTACATTTTGCTGAAACAACTTTATTCTCTAATCTAATTAGAGTAAGTAAAGTAGTTTATTCGTTCTACGCCATTTAATTCTTGAATACGTGAGATAAGAATAAAATACGTAGAATAAAGAGACCTGAACACTGAAATGTTGTCATAGTATTTTAATTTGAACAAATTCCACAGGATTTGGAGTCACAGTTGTGTTATCAACTTTTCTATTTGAGTCTTCCAACTACGTTAATCGTCATTTGCAACTACGTTAATAATCAAATATAATTCCAGGATATTTTAAGTTACTTTAATTTTATATTGGTTGATTAAAGAAAAAAACTTCTAACGTTAAGGTTATTTATGAGAATGAAATTACTTTTGGAATAATTGATATACAATTTGTTAGCACGAACACAGTGATCAATTTTTACGTTCATCGTTAGCAAGTTTTTGTCTATTTTTATAGTTTTTTTGAAGTATGAAGATTGATATCATCAACACATAAAACAGTAATGACGTTGGAGGCTTCTACAATATCAATAATATTTAACAAATAGCAAAAGTCCAAAGGTATATCCCTGCGGAACATATTACAGACAAGAAAAAATTTACTATGTGCTAGTTTACTACACTGAACCCTGTTGTCCAAGTAGGAAGCAAAAAGTTTTAACGGTGCTCCTCTTACTCCATAGTAAAACAATTTTGAAGTAGGATATCATGATCAAAGCACTCAAAAGCTTGGTTATACTACAGCCCAATGGCCGTAGTTTGGAGATCCCTGGCTTAGAATGCAATTACTTGGCTATTTTTTCATGCCATTGTTATCAGAATTTTAAACAAAGCAAATATCTTCGCGGACAAGTTAAAGCAATGCTTTCAATCAAACAGAAACGTTATTTATTAGCATGTTAAGCAATTTTACTGAAATAATTTTTGATATTATGTGCCAAGACTGCTTTTATATGAGTAAACGTCAAGCCCCATTACCTCTGAAAACAATAAATGCCTAGCCGAATGTAAAAACGCGTATGCATAGTAAAAAAACAGGCTTTTTTTCGATTTGTTGTCAGTAACCATTATTGCAGTAAGTCGACCATGCTTTTCAAAAACAGAAAAAAGTTGTTTTTTTTCGCACAAGAGATCTGTTTGGAAATTTTGCTGCTGAGAAAAATTGCAGACATGGCTAAATCTTGGACAATATGAAATAAAAACAGAAGAAAAGTACAGACAACACTCTTCCACAACTTTTGAAAGATCCAAACCAAAAATTCCCTATCCAACGAAAGACCGAGGCAGATTGAAGGCGGTGATAACGGCTTAAGTGTTGGTAAAGAATGTCAGACTAAAAGGAGTTTTTACCAGAAATGTAAGAATACGTCGAAACTGGTTTTGCATTGGCTGCTGATATTCCATAAACCATAGGTGTTTTAGGGATCCCATTCGGGTCCCTAAAATCAGAGAAAATTATTAAGGGAAATATCTATGAAATTTAGTCGGACATTTTTAGGGTCCCTACAGGTCTATACCGGGTACCTAACATTTTCCTTTAAAAAACCTGCATAAATACATAAACTTACCTGAGGGAAGAGAAGCAAAAAGACAAAATCAGCACACAGGAAGAAAAGGACGAAGACCGATTTGACCGCGATCGACAAAGTAGTCGCAAAAATTCCGGCGGCCACCACAGAAATCCGTAAAACCCAGACCAATTCTTTTTCCGAAGCCTGCAGAAAATTGCAACGCGCTCAGTTAGCCTTAGGTTGGTTTTGTTCCGCCATATCTTGGTACTAAAATTTTTTTGTGAAGATTTGAGTGATTTTAGTTAATTCGATGGAAGGCTAACGGCAAGTTATCTAACTTTGACGAAGGAGTATGTTTTTATGTTTCAATTAACCACACGGGTTGTGTTGAATGTGAATCAGCAAAAGTTTGTCAAAATTGAAAGATCACTTTGCGTTTCTCGTAAGTGTGTTGTTAAGTTAGTTGCTGATTTGCAAAACGCAAATAACGAAACAGTCCAGTTGAACAAGCGGAAACTCCTGTTTCCAGGGTCCAGCCACGTTTGTGTACTGTAAATGCAAAACTCGTACACGGTACGGAACTAAAAAGTGTAATCAACTGTTTTCAAATGTCTTTTACGATGTGTTTGCATAGATGTAGGAAAATCATTGTGACATCCACAACCCGTGCAAACGTGGCTTGCATAGAAAGCCGCAACCAGTCCTGAGGCTGCCCACGTTGGCCTGAAACTCACATTTATCAAACACATTAACCCTTTTCTCGGGGCTTTTGTAAATACATAACGTCAAAAGCATTTTTCAAGCACAAGTTTCGGAAAAATCTGAGTTTGGCGGACAGTATAAAAAAAACAATACACGAACAGCACTTGACAGCGTGTTGGTAACGACAGCGAAAAGCAGTGAAGGATATAACGCAATGAGGATGCGTATATTTTGAAGAAATAACCTGAGTGATACTAAACGCAAAAGATCTTCAAACAAGATATATAGAATCATGGGCCCGGGGGGGGGGCACTAGGGATTTTTCCTAAATTTTTCCAGGGGGGGG
>JGI24021J15306_10011267_pt1 | contig 11111 bp, 7 predicted proteins | sample Ectturendosymbi1_FD_15306 | JGI IMG/M metagenome (IMG submission 15306)
CACTGGCTAACAACTGTTTGAAATCATTCCAACTCAAGCAGCATTTGAACAACGCTCACAAGGAGCAACCTAGCAAAATCGATTGAGCAGGCTACTTTACAATAAGTCTAAGGAAGGTTGTCTCAAACGTGTCAGACTGGATACAGGACGTGCATTTAACCAAGTAAATTTGTCCGTTGAGCCATCCTATGTGGTTGCACTTCGCAGTGCTAAAGCGAAAAAGTCATGAGACTTTGCAGAACTAGTGCAACCATGCATCCGGAATTGTGCTAACATAGTTTTGGACGACAGAGCTTGCAACACGTTGAAACAAGTTTCCCCTTCTATAACACAATCAAGATTTTCACCATTAATCCTCGTATCGAGATGTTGGTGAAGTGAAAGCAATCGCAAAAATCACATTAAAAATTAAAAATGAGAACTTTACTTTTCTGTTTGATTGATATGATGTAAACAAGTGAAATCCTTGAGTGAAACCCATGAGTAGATCCTTTTAATTGTTATATCTATTATGCGAAACCTATATACCACCGAGCTAATAGCTACTGTGAGTATTGGCTAAATAATGTTCCGTAAAACATTTTCACTAAAAATATCAGGAGGGAAATTCGAACTTGGTGTTTGGCCTTAGTGGGAAACCAGACCGAAAAGGTTAAGAACCACTGCCCTAAACAAATCTCTGCCCGGGCGATCGTCGAAGGCACTCGAAGGACATTTCTTGTGTTGCGCAGTTACACTGACTGTAACCATGTACTCGCAATTGCGTTGTGTAAGAACTGGGCTATGTACGTATGTAGTTCAATGGGTTGCAAACATGGCGTTACAATTCATTTTAAGCCTGCTCTGAGAAATTTTTTGAACGACTGCATGTAATTTTATCAAACAACGTCATTACAATGAAGGTATTTTTGTTTAAAACCAGACAATGATTCGGATAGCCCTAGCAGTAAAGATAGTTTGCGTAAAACGTTTTCATCTGATGTGTTTCAGATCTCTGGATGGAACAGGCAATTTTAATTGGAGAATGGTTTTCCCGTTTGACTACCTTCCTCAAGAAAGACTCCTCCACGTTGAGAAAAAGGAGCATCTGTGGAGTTTGGACAAAACTGTCACCAAGTTTCCCCCTGTTCTCAATATCCAAGTTTGGGACAACGACTTGTTTGGTCCAAACGAATATATAAGTATGCAGATAAAAGCAGTTTTTAGCTGTTTTGGTTCTCAGTTTTAGGTTGCTTAACTTTACATTTTTCAGTTACAGGCTAATGACCATAACTCCAATATTTTCCCTATCGTGAGTTTAACTAAATAAAAATCAGTGAGTTCCCCGCCCGCATATAGCTTTTCACAAGTGAGTGAAATTCTCAGGAATGATAAACCCAAGGGACAATTAGTGTTTTCAAAGGGTGTCGGATCAATGACGCGTAGAATGCCAATTGTTTACACAAACGCAAGACCGGATAGTTGGTTTGTCAAATTTGGAAAGTTGATTTTAATTTGCCAAGCGAATATTTGGAAAGACAAAAAAATTAACAAAGCATTTATTGATAATGTGCACAGTAACCAAAATTTGTTCGTCGCACTTGTTGCTGGTGCGAAACCATCAACGAAAAAATGTCCATTTCAGTTGTTGCGCTTAATCTATTTATTCGGGAATGCAGAGGAAACGCTGCACTCGCAACTGGAAAAGCGTTATGGCCTGCCACTAGGTCATGGCCCACCGGTTGAAAATCACTGCACTAGGTTAAGAGAAATGTTAAAGGCTCGTATCCCAGGCAATAAAGTTTCGTTTCACAGCTACCGGGAGTAGATCGTAATGAGATCTCTTGCATGTCGATGGATAGATATAGACTTCATGCTGACTAGACAGTATAAAATAACGGTAAATATTAAACAAAAACTGGCATTTAATTGTTCTCGCCTTCAACAACCCATTCTTGCGTCACACCCAGTGTCTCCATGTTTAAAAAATATAAATGTCAAGGAAGTAAAAAGATCTTTTTCGCTTGACGGAAATGTGCGTCTTCCTCATGAACTTGATTTTGATAACCACGCACTTTCCTTTCTCAGGCGAGGTTGCTTTGCCGTTGACCAACATGGCCAAGTGCTGCAAATTTCAGCGCAGCTGCAAAGTCGAAAACGTTCCTGACCTCCAGGGTAATTGTGCCGTGGACATTGTCAACTTGTTCGACCAAAAGCTCCTCAAGGGATGGTGGCCCTTGATACGTGTTGATGAGAATGGCGAACGCGAACTAGCGGTAAAAGTCAAAATCAGCTTTTAGTTTTATTTTTGTGCATACCGTATGTACAACTTTGTGTCTCGGTGCGTAACTCAAACAAACAACTTGGGTTATTTGTGCACCGGCGTCTGCGTTTGCTGTACTTGCAGCGTTCACACCATTTATAAGTTAGAGCACCAGTTGGCTTGAACACACACGATTTGTAACGTTCCTTAATTTAAATTTAGGCCAATGAGATACGAAAATAGACCATTACCTTACTACTGTGCAGGCAATTTTTTGGTAGATTTCTAAAAAATTGTCCTATTTCTCTTATAAAAACCTCCACAGAGTCGCGGAGTATAGTTGATTCCTCCAGGTTTTCTTTAAAAAATCTCTACAAAGCCACAGGTAAAGTTGATATATCCTCAGGTTTTCCTGATTATTTTGTTTTTACATGTGGCTTGCCTTGTGGTATAGATTTCGCTAATGCAACACATGAAAGGCGATGGATGCATGTGATTCAAGCCCATATTTGCTAAAAGGGTGGACAATTATTTGTTGCCAGATGACATGAAATACCTGGGCTGTGTTAATGGGCTGTTTTTTCTGTAAAATGTCTTTGCCCGATTTCTGACGCCGACTGTAACAACCCTATCTGGAAAACGTATGTTCATTGTCTGAAAAATGAAAAAATTTTCACAAGTCTTCCCTAACAATACGGTGACGAGCTGAAAAGAGGTCATCGATTTTAAGTCAGCATCCCGCGTTTTATACAAGTCATCTCGACGTTTTCCCACCGGACATACACATTTCAATCCGCAACTGTCACTACCTCGACTACCCTGTTTTTTCTGTTGTCTCGAGGACAGGACAGGTCCAGGGGCCAGATGTGTCTGCGGATTGGATTGTGGCCAGGTCTGATATTTCTGTCTATAAATACTCTGTGTGGGGTTAATGCTTACACTCCCTGAACAGCTATGAGTTTTTGTTTCTGTAGCAAATTTAGAGCAGCACACTCAAAAGGGTGAATCACACCCACTCATCAGTAGGCGTACTGATCAGATGAAGAAAATCAGAATCTGACAGTTTACACTGTAGATTTTCTCTGTCTAATGAGCTCCGGGTAACTTCACATGAGAACAAACAACAAAACAGCGCATTTGTTCAACTATTTTGCGAGCTAGTTACCTAACGCTATGCGCACATGTTGTCCAAATTTCTTAGGATTGATTTTTAGGGGGGAGTGGCTCGTCCGAATGCCGTGAGAATGTTTGTCTTGTTTTAGCGATGGGCTTAACTTTATATTTTTTGAGCACAGCTTATAACTAAACTATCTGATTGTGATTAATTTAGGGTAAAGTGGAAATGTCAGTGGAAATAGTCAACGCTGAAGATAATGAGGCACGGCCTGCCGGTCAAGGTAGGGACGAACCCAACATGAACCCCAAGCTTGAAAAGCCCAAGTGAGTAGTTGTTAACGACATATTAGCCTATCAGCAGTGAAGTCTGATCCCGGTGTGCTTTCGTTACTAACGAAGAAAAGGTATAATACAGTTGTTGTTTCTACAGTTTGTAAAACTAAAATGACAGATGTGCGTGAAAAACTATCTAATTAATTTGAAACTTGTAGCATTTTAGTAATGCACACACATGGATTACTGTTTTTCCATTCTTTCGCACTGTTCACTTGTTGGTTTGTATGCCTCGCGTTCTGCACATTTGTTTAACATAATTTCGTACAAAACTCCCCAGTTTTTTTGTTCGCTCACCTAATAAATATACTTTCACGAGGAGCATAATTTTACAATGACCTGGAGCAAGTCAAAGCAAAGTCAAACTTCAAGTTTTAAGATTTATTAAGGTTATTACGCGCAAGAGCAAATCGAAAGGAGCAAACTAGGCCTACGCATTGGAAATGAAATGCGAGCAATTAGTCTTTTAAGAATTGAATGGTTTTGCTTAAACCAAAAATTGCAATTCAAAAATGTCATCTTAACATTTATGTTGAGTTGAAATTTTGACAAGCTGCGCTGTTTTCACGCACTGGTGATCGCAATGGCTTTTTTGGGTAAGTTACAAGGTATTTTATTGAAGTTATTTGCTTAAACAAATACTTCCCTGTTTGTGCTTCGCAGTCGGCCAGCTACATCCTTCGCTTGGTTCAGCTCTCCACTCAAATCGTTCCGCTACATCATATGGAGAAAGTACAAGTGGATCATCATCACTCTGATCGTCGTTATCCTCATCGTTGTCTTCTTCGTGCTCTTTTTCTATTCGTTCCCGGTAAGCAGTGTTTGTAAAAGTCAAAACAAAATATGTTGATATCCTTGTAGAGTAGACCAAAAGGTCAACGGCTAATTTCACGATTTTATCAATTTTAGTCGATGTTTTGGGTGTGTGAAAGTGCTATGGAGAGAGGAAAATGCCACTCACGAAAGAGTTTCAAGTGTAGCTTTTCTTAAAAATATGACGAAATGATTTGTTGGTCATATGTCTTTTTCACAAACAAGCTATGAAGTAAATTGAGCAATTCTGAAATACAGGGCATAACGCAACGGATGAAAAACTGGTACACTAACGCTTTGGAACCTATACGAGTCAACGGTGAACTTCGGAAGGCGGTTGACATTTCCTGTTTAGCGCCAGTTTTACTTTTACGTGTAGGGCTTTGAAGCTGTAAAAATTTTTAAATTTTTCGTCGAATCAATTATTCCTTCAATTGGTGAGTTCTACTCTGCTTTTTCCGAGATCTTGAATAAACCACAAACAGTTCGATGTGACGACACAATCTCCAAGCACTTGCTTGAAATGTGCCCCAAGAATTACATAAAAATACAACAAAACACTAATCTGTCTATGAAATGCAAAATTATTCTAAAGAAAGCCAACCTCTTCTTTATTGCAAGAAAGACCNTTAACAGCCAATCAAAACCGGCAAAAGCAGGTCNTTGATTCGAAAAGTGCAAATTGGTTTCGCTATTGTCACATTGAAGCGGTTGAATTGTTATGTGATTCGTGATGAGGTTGTTCGTTGAGGTATAGAAAATAGCGTTCCCGAAGGACATCCGTAACAAACAAAATGGCAATACTTGTGTTTCTTCAGCAAATTCACTAACATATGAGCGCAGAGTGACGGCGCAGTTAAAAAGAAATACAACTTAAAATTGTCGTTGAAATGCTTGTCTATAATTCAATAACTGTGTTTTGTTTGAGACAGATTTCAAAAGTTCCAGGCTGTTTGTTTTGCTTGTTTTTATTTTTTGAGCCGCAGACGATCCAAACGAAGTCCACGTAAACAAACTGTATCAAGACAACAATAAGCCTTATGGCATTTTGTATACTGATACTACACGGAACCGCAAGATCCTATTGCAAACTAACAGTTAAATTTTTTCAAATAGAAATTTTATTTTGAGTTCTCAGCAAATCATCTTTAAGGTTAGGGCTAGCTTTGTTAGTGGTACTAGATAGGCACCACATTTCGACTGTAATCGACGCGCTTTTTGCAATTAAGTTTTTTCTCCAAACAGCGAACATGGCAGAAAAACGGGTTGGACTGTGGATTAAATGCATAACAAAAGCTTGCTCGTTATGCACTTGTTTACTGTTAAGTGGTGGTTTTTCACTGATGCATATGTATATCTAAGTGTTCCCTGGCCAACAGCCAGTGCCAATTTTTGGGGAAGTTGTTGCTTTGTGAGTTTAAGGTCCTTGTGCTGTAAATATAAACCTCAGGCAGGAAGTGAATGACTTTGACAGGTTTCTGCAACAGTCGAGATTAAATGTCTGTTTGAAGCCAGAAATTTTCAGAGGCTTGTATTGTATCACAGAAGCAAATGTTCTAAAATGACTGGTTTGATACTGAATCAGTAGATTTTGGACCTAATCTGAAAAACTTTTTAGAATTTGGTTTGAGTATCTTTTTCTCAATTTAACTTTTCAGATTGCACTTGGCAGAAAGATTGTTTAGCTGGTAAGCTATCGCATGCGCGTTGTATGGCGTCAGTTGATCCCACTATCGCATAATCAGCCGTCTTACTGTTGCCTTATTTTGCGGGGTGTATTATTTGTTTGTTCTTTTATGTTCTTTAACACCAAGCGTTCACAGCTGCTAGTGTTCCTAGACGTTTTGTGGTGATTTGGAGGAAGTTTGAAGCAGAGCATTTTTATGCATATGATTTTGCATGCTAATGATAGCGATTAAGCATGTGTACGCCCAAAGTTCCCTACAGATGTCCTTGTTGACGAGGCCTGTTATATGCGTCGGTGCACACCGATGCAATTTTTGCAAAATCAACAACAAAACTGGTGTACTGGTCTCTGTACAACACAGTGCTGTAAATAACTGCGCGCCTACTTCTTTTGTTATTCAACAGAAACACTGGTACGCAGTTAGAAATTTTTTGCAACTCTATTAAGGGCACTGTTCAAGCAAATATGAAAAATGTTCATTTTCCCTCAAATGATTGTTGGGGGTGCAAGACCCCACTCTAGGCGTCTAGAGATTGATCACGTCTGTATGGGCTTCGCTTGAGCAATGTGATGTGTAGAGAGAACACTGGGCAATGGCCACGCTGATGTTGGTGCGTAAGGGAAATTACTTGAAAGATAGCAATTTGCAAAGCTGAATGCTTGGTGACCGAATTTCGTTTGCCTTGCTTTTGTTTGATTTATAAACTTTTGTTCATATTTGCAGTTCATATTTGCAGCGATTTTTATATATTTCAATTTCAGGGATCCATAGTAAGATTAATATTTTAGTGGGTAAGTTGTTGGAATGCTTAACGTTTCTCATTCGTTCTTCGCATGCGTTGCTTGCAATGTAACGTTTTTTGGTAACTTGTCAGTTCATAACAGACATCTGAAATGAAAACTAATGACTTCCATTGCATGACACTTTCTTCCTTCTACCGTTGGGCTGTTTAGACCTTTCTTGTAAAGTGACATCCATTTCTTTTTCATAAACTTTAATTTCATGTTCCAAAATGATCTACAGTGAAATCTTATGCCTGTTAATACTCACTTTCTTCACAGTTCTTGCGTTTAACCATATTCGCTTGTGTTGGCGCATCAGGGTTCATTACATGCACCAAGATCAAGCATGATACTTGCTGTGAGTTTGCTAACCACTAAAAAGAAACTTCCGTTTTCTTGTAAAACGTGAAGATTCGGTTTCTGAAAACGTGATCAGTTGCTTCACAGGGCTGAGACTTGTTTATTTTAATTTTAACAGCCGGGTTTTGCTTAGAGAAACCACGAATATGGTAGAATTGCTTTTATTCATTTCTTGTTCACCTTTAATAACCTCTCTTCAAAATATCACTTGAAAAATTACGTAAGTAGCACCAAACTTAGCCAACCACAACATACAAAGAAAAAATTGTTTTACGTGTTATTCTTATAAAACAAAGATGATAAACGTAAATATGGTTGAGGTCTGTGGACTGATAGTAGCAAAATAAGAACATTTTGTTTTGCACAGTCTACGCTTTCGAAGAAGATTACGGATGCCATCTAAGGGGCGTAAATGGAAGATTGCCAGAAGATACAGCGTCCCAGAGGCATTAGTTCAACACCTTTTCACATTAGGGCATGTGGTCCGAAAAGCCACCCAGGTGTGATTCACAAACCACTGCCTTAAAGCTTCCCGCTTGTGTGACGTAGTTTCCTTGCCCCTGCTGTCGAACCAAAGAAAGAAAACTTCAAGATCACCTACTTTGTACTTTGCGGTAGGACAGTTTGTGCCATCACTCTGAAAACTGTTTTGTGAACTACGATGCGAATCAGGCATTATGCTGAAGCTGATTGAAATTGTCTGTGCTTTACTGTAGATCAGGGATGGGGAACCTATTTAATATCACGGGCCGCATGAATTGTGGCATATCACTGGCGGCCCGCAAAAAGTAATAAATTTTATCTTCAAATTCTACTTATATCTTCCAAAGGCAAGTAGGGAGAAAAAACTATGTCAAGGAGTGAGAGAGACTTCTCGACTAACTGTCTACTTGTCTAGTTGTCATGGGAGTTTCGCTTGACGCGATGTTGTGTTCTAACTTTGGTAAACAAAATTCTGATGCGGGCCATATAAAATGTTCGCGTGGGCCGCAGGTTCCCCACCCTTGCTATAGATAATCTCGCAAAGCGAAAGATGATCAACACTGTTTTGTTGCACGCTGAGCGCTTTATTTTAAATCAAGCAGACCCTATAGGTATAGGCAGATTCCGATGAACCGACTCGACTCAGATTGTTTTTAAACATATCGATATTTTTTATACGAAACGAGTTTTCCAACAAGATCTAGATTTGCTACATGCTTTCGAGGAATCAGCCGACTGGCCTCTGCTTTCATGCCTTTGCAATAAATCGGCCTTTCTCATATCGGTTTTCAAGTAATTACTGTAGTCTCCGGCCACAAAACGGAATGGGACTATTTGGCGCTGAAGCGTTTATGGCGCTGAGCTATTTTGGCGCTAGCGCCATCTGCTTGATTGTTATTACACGTACGTCGTTGCCTCTAGAACTGTGTTTTCCATTTTGCTTGGATGTTTTTCAAGAAGGCAACAAAGGTTGTGCGTTTGTGTTGAGATGAGATTGAGCGTATTTCTGTATTTTGGGACTTCAACAAAGTGTATTTCTTTAAAATCTTCCTGTCGCTTTCGCGTACAGCCAATAACACAAATGGCTGAGAATCGTCTTAGCAAAAGAGATAAACCAAAATTTTCCCACGATGGGTATCTATGCGTTTTTGATAAACGCAGCGAATTAAAAAACGAATGTAAATTCTAAACATCACAAAACATTTTGACTTCGGACACCACTTGAATGTCTGCGAGGTCTGTTTTCTTGTTAAAAAGTTTGCCGACTGATTCCACTACGTCACCTTTGCGGAGTCAAATTACTTGAGTTCTCCGACATTTGTTTGTTTGCCAAAAATCAGGTTTTCAAATGTCGTGAAGTTTAGCCGTGATGTTGCAAAAATCGTCAGTATCAAGTCAGAGTTTTTTTAATGTAGTTGTTTTCATTCTTCAAGCTACTGCTAGAGCTTTTTATCTTGATTGTACGATACTGATTAAAAACGCATTGCACTAATCGATTGCAATTTAATTTGTTATTGCGTTTCGAATCTATATAATTTTTGTTGTTGCCTTGCACATTAACATAGCGTAAAGTTTCCTAGAACTCGGTGTCGCAATACACAGTTTATCGCTAAGAATATGATGCAATGGTTCACCTACCAAAAATTTTTCAGCGAAATTAAGTTCTCCACTAAGGCAATTTTGGAAAGTTTGTTGCAGTCGTCTACTTTCGGGTGAAGTGATGAGACTGGAAAATAGGGTTGCGATGCTTGCGGCTCATCAAAAGAGATTTTTGCTCTTTATTTCATTTCCGGAATATGTAGAATCAGTTATAGAATTGGAACTTATAGAACCTCTTGTAATATCAACGAAGAATTATGAGCAAAAACTTACCGGACCTCAGTCAAGTGCATGGAACCGAGTAGAGAAAAGAACCCTTGAAAAAGTTCTTCAGAAGCCAGAAATCTTCTTGTAACGCTACTGAGGCCCTTCAAAAAACGCTAGGGAAGCAGGGTGCTTTAAACGTAATTGTGTTGAGAAAGCTCTCCCCTTTTAAGAAACTAGGTGTAGTCGGCGGTGAAACATAACCATGGACAGAGGTCAACAATCAACTTTTGTTGATTTTTACAGTGTTTTCCGCGATCGTATTGTCAGGTTGAGTAACTGTTGGATCAAAAAGAGGCTGCAACATCATCTCATTCTAATCCTGCCTGCTGCTGAAACTTGGTAGGAAGGGCCATTTTACCAAGTGCTTGGTTATTCCTAATATACGAGGTACAGTAAACACACCGTTTGAAAAACAAACAACAAAATATCTTGCGACTGGAACTCAGAAGGCAGCAAGTTGAGCTAACAAACCAACCACTGCTAATAACAAAATTTGTCGGATAAATCGTTGCAATAGCTGTTTTCTCATAAATCTATAAGGAAATATTCACAATTGGCCGTGCTTGGGTTAAGATTTGTATCCTAGCAACATTTAGCTAATACGTAACAGAGAGGAAGGTTATTGTCTCATAAGGTTCGGTAACAGTTTGGAAAGGGTCTGATGATAATTTGGTGTAGAGCACCTATGTTCAACCCGCGGGCCGCATGTGGCCCAGTTGAAGGTTCTGTGCGGCCCAGTTCAGGTTTTCGCTGTAGTAAAGGTATCCAATATTCTGACAACCTGTGCTTATTTTGATAATCTTGAATTTCACATTTTTGATGCAGGTGGTCAGTGCCACTTTATTACGTTTGTTACCATTGCAGTGAGGATTCGAACGCTTTCAGTACATTAGTTTAAGCTAAATTTAGTTGGCTAAGATCAAAGTTAGCCATTCATTGAGCGGCCCTCATTAATATGTCATTCAATGTGCGGCCCTGGTTTTAAGATGGTGACATAATTTCTGGCTCTGTAAGTCATTTGGGTTGGACATAGCTGGTTTAGAGCTTCTTTCCTCTATTTCAATGAAAAGCAATCCACATTATAAGCATACACCACCACAAAAATTCAGTTAGGGGAAGGTGGGGCACAGTAGGACTAGGGGCACAGTCGTCATTTTTGATTTATTCAAAAAGTTGAAAACGTTGAACTTCAAAATTTCCATGGTGATTTAGTGTCATACAAGCCGTAGTACTAAAGTGAAATTTTCGTTGATAGACAGCCGTTGTTACGAGTTACAGAGAAATTTGTGTTTTTGCTACCCAAAAGTAATTTATAAAATTGCATTTTGATTTGAGTTTTGCCCACGTTAATCAACATCTTCTGTTCTGAGTTTTTGTGACGTTGTAGTCAGGGCAGTGCAACATTATTTGATAATGCCAGATTTTAAA
>JGI24021J15306_10011268_pt1 | contig 11111 bp, 10 predicted proteins | sample Ectturendosymbi1_FD_15306 | JGI IMG/M metagenome (IMG submission 15306)
CAAATTAAAAATATTTTGCGACCCAGAATGGAAGGTCTCGCGACCCACTATTTGCGGACCCCTGTGTTAGAGGATAACTTGAGGTTCTCACATTCCAATGTACACTGCCTAGGTACTACTGCATGTTTGCTTGTCTAAAATGAGACGACCACAAAAGTAAGTTGTCCAGTTAAAAAAAATTTTCATCAAACTTGTGTCGTGCTCATTTCTCTGCTTGCATGACATTCATATATTAGGCACTATCAGATCAGGATGATATTTTTTATAAGAACCTGAGATCGCGCTTATCGTAATTTCGTCGCCAAGCAAATCGCCAAAAGACTGCAAAAATTTTTTTCTTCCTTAAAATGACTTCATATTGTGAATCGCTATCAAACCTGACCACGACGAAGTTGACTGGCAGATTCTAATGCTAGTTTATGGTCACAAGACAATGAATGGCGAAGCTTCTGGCTGTTTAAAATGCTTTCATCTTTACCTACACTAGAATTCACATCTATTTGGGTTACGCCAGAGTAAAAATGTTGAAATTTCGCATTTTTTAAAGAGTGCTGTTCTCATTTTTTTTTATAAAACTGCGTTATTATTATTGAACTGTATTTGGCAAGTGACATTCAATCGGGTAAAACGGAAAGCATGCTTTGTATCTTCAGTAGCTAGTAAAATTGATGGCAAACCAGTGCACTTGCAGTAAAGGTTATTTGAAGCTGGCATAGTTCTCTTTTAAAAAGTCTTTTATTTCCACTTTCCTTGTCAGTCAGCTTCCTATTAATTCGTCCAATAATTAATAGAGAAGTACAAAAGTTGTTTTGCTGAAACCACATTGCGTGCCGCTTAAAAAACCCTGTGTTTTGCTAATTGCGATTGTGTTGCGTTATAGATCGTGCTATGTGGCGTAAACTTAAAGCTTGTTTTTTCTTAACAACAAAGTTCTGGTAAAAATCTTTACTGAAATTTCTTGCTTATAGTCGTGGAAGGACTGAGTATGGATGATTTTACGTGAAATCGATTTCCTATTAAAAAGTTGCCGATCGATTGCTTGCTTACCCCCATTGTGGAGAGTACGCAGTGGTGGAAAGTTGCGAAGTGATGTTTGAGTTTGCAGATTGCTCCACTTCTGCAATAAATTAATTTTGTAAATGTACCCGGTATCCCGTTGTCCAATAAGTGATCGTCTGCCGATTGTTCGCTGCATGCCGTGCTATGGGGCAAACTGCAAGTCAGGCCGCGCCGCCCTCCCCTCAATCGACGGAATTGAATACACCAACAACAAATGCTAACTGTATGGATGCTGCAGGCCACGCCGGCTTGGACAGGTGCAGAGCTCCCTGCACGTACGTGCGGTTAGCAGGCGGCGTGGTGTGCTGTGCAATGCTTCGATTTAAACTCGTATGGTTGTTTACAAGCTAGTCGCACACAACCTTTACTTTTCCCGCGCCAATCTGGCAAGCAGCTTAGTATGAGCGATATCTTTAAAAGATTTTGTAACTGCGAAGTTTCTGAAATGTGCCCGTGTAGTGTTTTGTCGCTCTCGATGCGCGCTTTAACTTCTTTCTCCACTTCGAATTTTTCAGGCAGAGCTGGACAAGTTTTACAAAGACGTGCGTGCCTCTACACTGCAACGTTACAACCGATTGTGTCCCAAGGTGGGTGATTCCATTTCTTTCGACATGTCGTTTTGTTGATTGGTTACGATGTAACGGGTTAACATTCGTTGGTTTTGAAGGTTCGAGTAGGTTTAAGTGAGAGCTTGTTTTTGTGTGCTTTTTCCTATGCTCGATGTGGGTTTCGTCGTAGTTGGTGATTTGCCAAAACTCCGTGATAGATTATGCTCCGACCTGTCAGTGCAACCTCTGCATGCGAGCAAAGGCCCTTCTGCGGTAGGCCGGTGTGGTTTGTTTTTACGTCTGTTGAAAAGCGATGTGGTTCTCACTGGCCGACTGCGCCAATATATGTGGACCGCTTGTGTAATCGCAGAAATAGACTAAGAGACGGCAAGAGTACAGTACAGTTGCTCAAAAGTTATGTTGTCAGTCGGTTGCCTGCTTTCTTTTCTTTCACATGATTGCTGTTATACTGATTATGAAAACACGAGTCGCTAATATTTATTTTTTGTTCCTGATTTCATCTTGCAGCTTATTGTATTTTTAAAGAAACTTCCTAGTTTTGTTTTCTTTTTCCTTGGTTTCCAGATCGAAGAACTTGATAAAACAGAAGCTTATCGCGTTCAGTGCGAGATACAGTTAACTGCTGTCCGCGACTTCATGAACACTTGCATCCAGGCAGGCAAGGCCAGCCCGTGGTGTCTCACGCATTTGAATGAACTCACCGAGGGTTATCTGTCAGAATCCGGAGGCGATTTTGTTAAATTTCACCGGGATTATGAGGTGTGGAAAAGATAACTGCATTACTCGGTGCATTGATGTGTTGGTCGTGGTTTAGTTTAGCCAACTTCGCGATTTGCATTTCTGTTTTGAGAATGGTTCATTTTAATGGCAACGATGAATCCAAAATGTGCGCTGTATTTTGAGCGCATTTTTCCGTTCTGAGTGGTAATTTTGTAGGACTTGCGTTGTGCACTGCGTTTGGCAAAGTGGAAGAGTTTACAAGATTAGATCTGTAACTACCAACAGCAAATATCTCCTACGAGCGAGCTATTAGTACCAGCTCGTTGTAGAGCGGAACTTTGAAAGAAGGCTACGATTGTTCGGCAACTGATAGTGCTTGTCTCTTTCAATCAAGGCTGGGTAATCGACCCACGGTTTCTGAATGACTTATTGTGGCGCTCCTTCAAGGCAACAGTGTAACTAAAACCGCACCGTCAAAGGGAAGAAGTCAGGCTTCGATTTTCCGCCAATCGCCAGCACCTGATTGTTCTACGCTGATATATTCTCCGGATTGTTTTTTATGTACGCCATCATTCTTTATCCACTGTTCTAAACGTTTTACAGGTGACACAACGTATAATATCAATTACCTTGCACACCCGCACACTTGTCTCCAAAAACTTCGTAAAATTGCAGAAGTATGTTATTTCGTTAGCTAATTAGCTTTTGTCCACAGTACGAATTGAAAGCGAAAATGGACGAAGGCATTGATAAATATCACAGTGAAATGAAGGTAAAACTATTAATTTCATTGTATTTGCTACCATATGCCGCTGCAAGTTGTTGTAAACTTGTAGTTAGACGTGACCACTGCGGTGTGGATATCTGAAGGCGCAAGATTTATGCTGTGCTTTTGACTGTAATGCATGTTACGGAAAACACCAACAGTATTTTTTTATTGAAAAACGGATAAATTCCGACTCTGCAGCAAGACAAACAATTTTCGAAAAGGCGTTACCCTCTTTGCTTTTTAATAAACACCTCACGCAATGTTTTCAGTGAAAACTCCTCAAACTTACTTCCGAATGTTTATCAAGCAGTGTTTGATGAAGATAACATATGCTTTGGTCGATGTAGTGTAGGGTGGTTTTCACTGTGTTGTTTCGATTGTTGTGGTCTTTTCCGTGGCTGTGTTTGTCAGGTTTGACTTATTCGCGTGGTGCACGCGTTGACATGTTGCCCTTTCACCGTGTGTCGCGATTTACGGCTGTCATTCATTCAATTTGTATCTCTACGAATCACTGAGCATTTTTCCTTTCTGCTAGTACTTTTAGGGACTTTGTCCCTGTAGAGCCGTTCCTAAGGTAGTGGCTGTTTGTGCGACATTCAAACGTGCTTTTTACGTTGCAGGAGTGTTTCGATCCTTTCGCTGATTCAGTTGACGCGATCCACTCAAAAGCTTTCAAAAAGGCAAGAAAAGTCATGACTTCGGCAAAGCACTGGGGAGGGCCTGTTTCAAAGCGTATTGATCAGCAGTTCCAGTGGAGGATTTCTTCGGCAAAAGAGATGTTTTCGAATGTTGTGCACCATTACGTAAGTCACTTTCTACTTTGCAGCCTGGTTTTCATAGAAGTTGCTACCAGAGCGGCTGTGTCTTGCTTTTAGGAGCAATGTAATGAATTCCCGTGAGATCACAAACTGCTGCCGCAAAGCTCAAACGAAACGTTTTGTAGAGATTTCCCCGATCCTCTGGTATAAAATTTTCAAAATGCCATTTTACGTATGAAGTGGACCGAAAGTCTTCTTGTAAAAGCAGCTACGTGAAAAATCGAGTTGGCAATGCTTACTCGATGTTCGAGTTGACAATGCTTACTAAGTGTTCGAGTTGCCAATGTCTGCTCAGTGTTCGAGTGTTCTAGACGTAATGTTTACTCAGTGTTCGAGTTGGCAATGTTACTCAGTGTTCGAGTTGGCAATACTTACTCAGTGTTCGTGTTGGCAATGCTTACTCAGTGTTTGAGTTGGCAATACTTATTCAGTGTTCGAGTTGACAATGTTTACTCGGTGTTCGAGTTGGCAATGTTTACTCCGTGTTCGAGTTGGCGATGCTTACTCCGTGTTCGAGTTGGCAATGCTTACTCAGTGTTCGAGTTGGCAATACTTACTCAGTGTTGAGTTGGCAATGCTTATTCAGTGTTCGAGTTGGCAGTGCTGACTCAGTGTTCGAGTTGGCAATGTTTACTCAGTGTTCCGGGTTGGTAATGTTTACTCCGTGTTTAGGTTTGGCAATGCTTACTCGGTGTTCCGGTTTGGCAATGCTTACTCGGTGTTCGAGTTGGCAATGCTTACTCGGTGTTCGAGTTGGCAATGCTTGCTCGGTGTTCGAGTTGGCAATGCTTGCTCGGTGTTCGAGTTGTCAATATTTATTCAGTGTTCGAGTTGGCAATGTTTACTCAGTGTTCGAGTTGGCAATGTTTAATTCAATGTTCAGTGTTCGATTTGGCAATGTTTAAAGGTTAATTAGGCAAATGAGTTGGTGTTTAAAACTACGTTACAATCTACTTGAATGACGAGCGCTATTCAGACGCTGTTACCGGTACTCAACTCTGTTTCAAAGCGGGAGCTGTCTGGCCGAACATGCTGCTTCCTTACTTGGAATTATTTTCCTTTTGTGTCTCCTCCCCAGTGTAGAACCATAAGCTATTTTTGCTATCTTCATAATTATCGTTTTATGGCGTCGAAATACTTCTTGCTGAACGTAACCTTTCGCGCCCCACGTATCAAGCCGGCCGGCCGAGCATTGCAGACGTGCTTGTGAGTTCGGAATTGAATAAAGCGTAATGCGTTGAGCAATTTTTTAATGTGGTCTGCCGTTGACCAGCGTGTGTTCATACGACTAGGTGGCAAAGAAAGAGGAAAGCTTGAAGATGATCGTCGATGTGTTGAATGCTTACGACACGGCTGTTACCGAAGGGGTAAGTGGACAAACCATGAACATGTGATTATGAAATTATAAACTTGTTTCTGGCATTTAAAGGGCGAATTGGACTTCAGCGGAGAGCGATATACTTCGATCTTCTTTCTGTGGCTTAACGAGAAAGGAAAACATATGTTGTATATATGCAATATTGCAATTGTGTACATTCTCCTGTGTATGTTTGCTTGGAATCAAACCGTGTTTCCATACTGTGAATTTAGTCGTCTTCTCCAACTATCATTGTAGCACAGCAGCTAAGTTGCATCGCAGAAAAACCACGAGCAAGCTACAGGTGCTGCTCTTGCCAAATTGAACAAAGGAAAGAAAATGAATAAAGCCTGCGAAGCGAGCATGAAAAGTTTACTGAAGCTGAAAAAAGCGCTGCACGAGGAAGTGACGCAGCGTGTTGCGGTGAGTAGACTTGTAAAACTCATGAAGTTTGAAACTAGGCATTTTGTCATTGCGCTTATCAATGGTGATTTGATTTTCCGCTTATAAATCCAGCATTTTTCGCGTCGCTCGCTCTCCAGGTAATGGTTGATTGCCAGTGTCAACCTGATGTCTATGGGTATGTCGAGTTTTGCTGAAATGATACTTTTGTGCTGCTTGTTGGCGATGGTTCAAGTGACATCGGATTATGACGTAAATCGCTTGCTGGAGTGCTTGAAATAAAAAAATTGCAGCAACAATTAACACTGAATTATTCGTTTCAGAAATCGGTGTCGCTTTCTTCTAAGGCGAAAAGCATCAGGAAACCACGAAGTGGGTCAGATCTCGTAAGTGTCTGCTAAACGTTGATGTTTCTACTTTGCCAAATGCTTGTTTATGGAAATAAACGATAATCAACGGCTTGGTGCTAATATTTACTTGGTGATTCAATTGACGCAGTTTGGTGTGCTAAACTTCAAAGGTAATCAGAGCTGAAGGACTGATTTAGAACTGTATCAATTGAGTTATATCTGAGTTAAATTATTCTACGTTTCCCTGGTGTTTAAAATATCAGCAGCTTTCGAACAGCTGTAAGTTTAATCTGTTTAAAACGCGTTGGAAAAATCTTTCCGTTTGTATTTTTTCAAAATTGTGGCTCACTCCTGAAAAGTAGTTCTGACGTGATGATCTTCAATGAACTTAAACACAAACATTTTCGCTGTAAAATCTGTATGGTCCGAACGCAGGCGTTCACAAGCAGTTATGCAAGGTACATGCAAACACGTCCTGACCGGCTATTTGGGCTTGTGCAGACGATGCTATCCTTCGTCTCACCGAATGATGTCTTCTCTGGCAATGACGAAGGCGTCCTGGGTCGCGGCAGGTTGTCAGTTGCTTTGCTCGCAAGAAGCAGCATTCACGGTCGATTGACTGTCAAGTATCGTCCTGTGAAGCTCGATGATGACGGTGCTCACAAGCAGCTCAAATGGTAAACCTTGCGAAGTTAAAAAAATCACGCTTGTTGTTAGCATGACTGCGCCGCTGTGTGATGATTTAGGACAGGGGTTCCCAACCTTTCTGTGACCATGTACCCCTTTAGCATTCCGACAGATGAGCATGTACCCCTAAAATTTCTTATGACAAAATATTTTATCATGATCAATCACAGATATATTAAAAAATAAGCACATAACGGCTTTTTCAATAATGCTTACTGATATGTATAAATTTTTGGAAATAAAAGATATGTAAGTATATATTCCTGTTCTATTGCTAACCGTAAATGTACCCCTTCAGATAGGCAAATGTACCCCAGGTTGGGAACCTCTGATCTAGAACATCTTGTTAACTATCTATGCAACATTTGACATCATTAATGTTTTAGCGTTTCTTTCGGACAGTGATTGATGCTTGATTTCCATCGCATGAACTTCAAGTAGGATTTGAACGTAGTGTTAAGGGTCTTCGCGGAATTCAGCAACAAACGTTAAGTTGGTCAGCCTCTTTCACTGTAAGCGCAACGAATCATTCGTTTTGCTGTACTGCAAATATCACGAAATAACTGGTTGCCTGGCAGTCCACAAGTGGCCTGTTTGGTTCTTACGGATCCTTTGTGTGAATATGGGGCGTGAAAAGCTTAGCTTGAACAGAAGACTCATTTGTAGGTAGTTTAGCGGTTGATTTTATCCCGAATGGTTTTCGGAATGTTTCTTTGTTGGTTTTCGTACTCGGTGTATACGAAGTTTTCGCCGCTGCATGTTTTGATGTCTGTTGCAGGATTTTCGAAGAAGTCGAGTTGTTGCATCTTATGAATCATGAAAACGTTCTTGAAGTTCAAGGATACACGTGTTGGGAAGGTCACGTCGGTGTTTTGACGGAATATGCGAGTGCCGGCCGACTGGAAACGCTCCTATTGAAAGCGACAAATGAACCGTCCTCTGATTTGTTCATTCCGATCATTCTCAGGCTTCGTTTTTGCGTCGACATTGCGTCGGGCTTGGTCTTTCTTCAGGAAAATGGCTTGCCAAGTTTTTCCAAGCTCGCTGTTCGCGACGTTCTGCTATCTTCTGATTTCCGGTGCAAGGTGTCGATTTTCAAATTTTCGAATGTCACTGCGGAACCGGATCAACGCTCGGACGAAATCCTTTCAACGGACGTCACGTGCGTTTTTGCCGATATTTGTTACGTCATCCTGTTGCTCAGCGAGGTCCTGGATAAGCCTGATCGCCGAAATGTTGCAGAGGTATGAAAATGCTGCGCTTCTTGGCCAACGCGGTAAATACCTGCTCACCGCCGTTAATCTGATAAAAAGAAATAATTTATTTCCCTTATACTTCTATGAGCGTGGGAAGGTGGCTTGGGAAACACTTTCTTGGCCTCTATCTAGAATAAAAGCTTAAGTGGTTAGAAAAAAACAAGGTTTTGACCGTCTATACTGTTTGCCTCTTCGACCCATGATTGCTAGAACATGGTTAGTTATACATGGGCCACTGCACACCTGTTCTATTGGAAGCGGCATGGGCGTCGGAAGGGGAGGCCAAGGCCCCCTTTGATTTTGAAAATTTCAGCAAAAAACGTTGTTTTCATGGTTTCGAGTGGGAAAAAAACAAATTTCACCACTTTTAGCCCCTTAGAAAAATTTTGGAAAAATCCCCTCGTGGCCCGCTCCTGGAAAAAATCTTTCCGACGCCCATGGGGAGCGGTAAAGTACTTTTCAGGTATATGAAAACGCTTCGTCGAAAACTAGTTCAAATCGCAGTCGGACACGAGCGTATCTTCATCGTCACGGAAATGTGGTAGTTTAGATTGGGTCTGCACAATAAGATTTGGATGATGCTGTCTGTTTTATAGTTCCCACGTTCTATTTTAGATAGCTTGCTATTTTTCGAAGTGCAAAAGTGATGGTTTTGTGATGTCATCGTTTGACAAAGATGTCACCATCCGCAGTGCAAAAGCTTTGCCACATCGAACATCGCTCCACACTAGACCCGTGTCTCCTATGTGTTGATTTATTAATGTGCGCTAGAAGTGGAAGGTAGAATTCCAGGTGTTCACTTTTAACGATTAGACTAAGAATATAATCCTCGACTGAAGTGTTATAGATGTTAAAGAACAGGGGTCTCCAAACATTTCTGCCTGAGGGCCACATAAGCTGCTGTACAACAGCTCGAGAGCCAGACATCTTACGTAATGTGTTTGTTTCGTGATATGTTGCATTCTACCAAATCAACAAATTTTTCGTATGCAGGCCTACATTATTTTTCCTTCTGGCAAAATGTCTTTGCTGCCGGACGGACCACAGTTTGGGACACCTGTTGCAGAATAAGCATGCAGTTGAAGCTGTTAACTGCTCTGGAATTGGCGGAAAACAGCACTATAGCAAGAGCTGAATGTCCATGCATGAAACGAAACAATGTTGTTAAATTCTCTGTTGATGCAGCCACGCGCTTTCGTTATACAGTATCAAAGTTTTTCAGCCTCCCAACTGCTTTTTTCAGGGGTACATCGATCAAAAGTTGGAAAATCTCAAAACGCTGCTGACCGACGAACACGAGATTAGTTGCTTGAAAAACTTGGAGAACGATTTCAAGAGAACGTTCACGTCAAACTTCTCCACCTTCATGCCTGACGTGCGCGATCGCTTGCACACCTTGCTGTGTTCGCAAGACAGCTGGCGCATTCACGCTGCGGTGGCGACTGTTGCTACGTCGTTCGAACCGCGGCACTCCACTGTCGAGTTGAACCGTCCTTTATGTGAGATGACAGCGTTACAGACACAACCCACGACATCACAGTCAAACTAGTAGTCGGGTAAAACTGACAAAAACCAAAACCTGTGGTCTTTGGTCGTAGGTCTGCATATGCAGGTTGGGTTGTTACGTTTTTTGAATAAATTGTCGTGTCGATTGATCAATTGTTTCTGTGATGTGGGAATTTCAAGCATTGAACGGGGGATTCAATATGACAAAGATTGTTTTATCGACCGTGAAATTGACCAATTTTTCTTTTACACTACACGAATAAAAGTGGGGACCGAATAAGGGTACGCAGGACCTCGGCCATTTGAAGATTTTATTTCTGAGTTGTTACGGCAAACAGTCTTGGTTCCTGAACGTACCAGAAACCACACCTTTTTGTGCAAAGCCTCGTGGGCCTTCGATGACATATTACTGGTTTGCAAATGATTTTAACGTAAAACCTATCAGCGCTAGACTATTTTCTATGGCGTAGCTGGTCTGTGGTGGGTTTATCTTTTGGCCGTAGACCTAATTTATTTTGAGATTACTGAAGTCAATGTCTGAAAAGGTAGTGAATGCTGTTGCGGCGAGTTTTAACACTGGTATTCGACAAATGACCGGGATGTCTCAGCGGAAAGTAACCCAGGGTCTGTGAATTAATGTGGCGCAGAATATACGTAACGGTTTTATGGAAAAGGATTCAGGTCTTCCGAAGACGTTGACTGCTTCCATGTAATGTTTAAAAACGCATTACGTCTTTGAATAAATGCAGCAACTTTTTTTTCAATCTGTGACTTTGTGATAAACGTTGCACTTGGGTTAATCTATATTGCTTCATTTGCAGCAACGGCAGGCCTTGCATGGTTCAGTTTTTACCAAAATCGGTCGCTAAATTTTGAACTAACCTGGACTCGGTCGCTAAACATTGAACTGACCTGGACTCGGTCGCTAAATTTTGAGCTAACTTAGACTCGGTCGCTAAATTTTGAACTAACCTGGACTCGGTCGCTAAATTTTGAGGTAACCTAGACTATTTGAATTGCGATAACCCTCTGCCGCAGCAAAGTCCTGGTGTACATCTCAGAGTACACGCACCCATGAACCATATGCCTTCGAAGTCAGCGGGTCGTCGATCAGGGAAGTGATCGGGCGATTGTTCATGATCATTTCAGCCTCCGCGGAACATTACATTCCTTGATCATTTATAACACGACGCAGAAAATTCAAATTTTGATTGACCCTTTCCCAAAATCCACCCTGTGGTGTCTGCTACCTGGTGGTTTAAAATGCAGGTTGATACCTCATTGCAGCCAATGATGGATTTATGCGTAGGCCATGGACTTGGGCCCCGCTCGTTTTGTGGCCCCGCACAATTCCTTCCTATGACGAGTCATTATTAGCTTAAAATTTGCGGAACTGCGCACAGGCACTACTTCATAATTTACTTTGAAACGAGCGAAAATCCAAACGTCTAGAGCAGTGGTTCCCAACCTTTTTCATCTCGCGACCCCATTTGAAAATATGACATAAGCTCGCGACCCTATTCAGAAAATGACATAGTCGCTCAGCCCCAGCCATTAACTGCAACATTAAGGTGTTCAAATAACAACCGACAAGATGAAAAGCACATCATTTTACATG
>JGI24021J15306_10011269_pt1 | contig 11109 bp, 6 predicted proteins | sample Ectturendosymbi1_FD_15306 | JGI IMG/M metagenome (IMG submission 15306)
ACGTATTATTCATTGTTCTTGTGCAAATCCACTTTATCCAGGGCAAGAAGTTCAATGAAACAAATGTAATCCTCACACGCTTTTCAACAAATTTGAGATTTGAAGATTTTTTTTGAATGCTTCCGAGGGCCACTGAAAACGCTGTGTCGGGCCACATGCGGCCTGCGGGCCTGTAGTTGGACCACGCTGGCTTAATCAAACTACGCTTATGCAATTTTTGCACACTGCGTGGCTTGTTATGTATGTAGTCTTGTAGAAATACAGTGTACATAAGGGTTAGTTCTAACTTCTGAGTGAGCAAGTGCAAAGCTGCATTTTCTGTGGCGAGTTTTCATAATTCATCTGCTCAGCTTTTTAAGCCTGCGTGGTGTTCTAACTTTAGTAAGTTGTCAGATAGTCGTTGTCAACTTAAGGCCCACGTCTCATTCCTTGAAAGAGTTTTGCGAGAGTGTCTAACTTTCGTGTTTTTTTACCGCTACTGATATTCTGGCCATTGATTATTTTAAATTTATGACTTTTTTGAGAAAGTGTTCGAAAAACTGATATTAAGTAGTTTAAAAGTGTAGACATTTCAGACTAAATTTTGAGAAGAGAGATTCAGCCCTCACAAACATTTCAGACTAAATTTTGAGAAGAGAGGTTCGTGAGCACCGCAAACGCAGTTGTGGATAGTTCAAGTCCAATTCAGAGTCAGTTATGTGCAGTTCACAATAATCATGATATTGGATGATACCCCAGTTCAACAAAAGCTNTAAAGGATGAGAAAAAGTACAAACTTTTCGCAAACTCGAATACAACTCCACCTGAACAAATTTCAAAAAGTGCGAACGGAGCGCGTGCTTCCAGATCGAGATCCAAATCACTGTTCTGGTGTCATGCAGTGGTGAGCTTGCAGTTCATTCATGTCCGTTCATTTGTCTTCATTCAGAGGCAGGTTGCCAAACTTGCGAGCGTATTGTTCTACTGTTGGTCTTTAATCCGTAACAATAACATGGCATCAAATCTTCAAACGTTCACTTCAAGTTACAGTACAACAGTAGGCGTTGGGCGTTTTGTTGCATGTGACTTTTAAACCCAGACATCTTGGCAGGTAGTGCAGCCAGACACATAGTGGTAAACAATGTAGTATTATACAGTGTGAAGAGAAGCATGAGTAAATCTGATCTGTAGCAATACTTCCACAAGTTTGAAAAATCCGTTGTTAGTGTGAGACTGAGTGTGACCAATATGCCTCAGTGAATAGCTTAATCAAAATAGGCTTACGCTTATACAGTTTTCTTTTCACACAGTTAACAACTACGTGGCACGTTAGCATACGTGTATATATGCTTGTGTGAATAAGACCGTAAATAAGAGGGGCGCAGGGGGCTTGGCCCCCCCTGGAAAAATGTAGTGTACATAGTTTAAAATTGTATCCATAGCCGTTGTTTTCGTACATGCTATCGATGTAAAATTTGGGCCCACTCAGAAAACTCATCTCTCTTCCTGGTGTCCCAAGCTGGTTACGGGCCTGGTGAGAATACGTCTTAATCGGTAAGGTGTAGTTCTCACTTTTGAGTGAGTACTGAGTGCAAAGCTGTATTTCCTGTGGCGAGTTTTCATAGTTTATCCGCGTAAGTGTGCGTGGTGTTCTTATTTTAGTAAGTTGTCCGTAGTAGTGTCAACATACAGGTCTGCTTGTCCGGTTTGTGTATGATGAGCGTTCACCATGAAAAAATTAGCAAAGACAAGCAAGGTTTTATTGATCGCTCTGGACGAGATTCCAGCCGTTTGCACCTCCTGTCTCTACTGTAAGTGACGCTGTCAGGTCTTGCTCTGCAAAATAAAGTCATAATTTGTGGTTTTGTTAAAGACCATGGCAATGCTTCTTTCTTTAAAGACCATGGCAATCCTTCTTTGAAACGAAGTATCCTACTTTGAAAATCTGCAGACAGCCTATTATTGTGTTAATTAGCGTATTGTTCCTGGCTATTGCTGCCAACGAAGCGCATTACTGTGATTGTTGCCGTAACACTGGGCATTTTCTCGGAGGTGTAGAAAGGGTTACGCATTTTGTGAACATCCATGTGCATTGCATCGATAACAACCTGAAAATGATGAGCAAATGTCGACATGGTCCCCCCCTGGAAAAAATTCTGCCGGCTCCCATGGTACACGTAGTTGATACTGAAGAAGAACGAAAACTGGAACAACGCGCCAGTAGCTTCTGCATTTGATCATTGTCATTTCAGAAACGTTAAATAATGGGAAAAAATGTTAGATTTGTAAAAAAACCTGAGCTGACTGAAGTTTTAGCGCAATAAAGAGTATAATGAAAATGTGCATCATTTAACAAAGGCATATGAAGCAATCATATACACTGTTTCTATTCAAGACATTGAATGTCCTGACGAAATAGGCGACTTGATGAAGGAGAACACTTACATTCCTGGGAATATAATGCAAAATTCGGTCGGCGTTCTTGTAGTCAACACGGAGGAGTTTCATGTGTGTCACTGCACTACCACAGTTAGCAAGTCCACATTCCCATGCAATAGACACGAAACAGAGTGTTTTTCAACTGCACTAGAGCACTGATGGAAATTGCTTCTGAGCTTGTCTGCTGCACAATAAACTGATTTCACTTGCCTAGCAGCTCAGGTCGGTCGGATCCCGGAGTTTTTGTTGTCTTGTAGATAACCTAACCTGGAAAGACGTTGCTCAAAAAACAGTGAAATGTCGATGACTCTTGCTTTTGTTTTCTGCGCTTTCTGTAGCTAAGGTTGTAGGCACCTCTTGCTCGCACCAGTACCATGTCCGGTACAGGTGCGATACTGACGCGGTTTCATTCAGCGAAGTGTTCGCTGCCACTTCTCGCAGCCATCATCATGTTCGCGGTGCTGATCGTCCTGACTCAAATGGATGAAGTGGAAAAGGACGTCGTCAAAGAAAAGAACAAACACAAACCGNGTAAGTTTTTCTGCGTTGCTTTGGTGCTCGCCCGCCACTGTTCATGTAAATGAAACTGATTTCTGTTAGAGTGTGCAGAAACAAATTTTTATTTGGGGGCAGAACGTTCCCTCAAATGTAAATCGCATCCGTATTGTTTCTGTGATTACTACGAGTAAACCTCGTGTTTTGTGTGCAAATGCAAAACAAACAAAAAAAGAGAAACGAGCGTTGTGAAAAGGTTAGTTGGCATACGAGTATGCGGTTTGATTGATATGGCAGTCTTCAAGCACCAGCATCTATGACAACTGGTCTGGTAGCGACAAGTACATGCTTGAGAAGGCACAAGCCTCAACAGACAAAATAAAATTAGGACAGGTTTCTTTTTAAGGAAAATGTTAGCTACCCGGTATGGATCTGTAGGGACCCGATTTCTCTGATTTTAGGGACCCAATGATAATTTTCTCTGATTCTAGGGACCCGATTTGAAATTCTAGAGACCCGAATCGGGTCCCTAAAACGCCTTAAAAAAAACTGTATTAGGATGCTTAAAAACTACATCCTCTGAAAACGTGATGGCTGATCTCAAAAAAAAAGTTTAGCCCAACGAAGTGAAAAATTTATGCTCTTACAAATTAATATTGAACATGGTGCCTTTCCGCTTTCCCTCCAGCACTGCAAGATTGTGAAACTTATTATCTCCTTACAAACTATGTCACCACCCATATGTTCAACTTGCACTATCTATAAAATCATTGACCTACCTTTTGTCGTGAGAGATCCAGCGGATCTCTCTTCCGCTTGTAATAAAATCATCAGCAGCCACTCCATCTTGACAAATCGTTTGAATTTTTATTACGATTTACCAAGAAGTCAATACCTATTATCGGCTGCGAATTAACCCACGACTGTCATCTATACTATAGGCGGTACGTTGCGTGCTAAGCTTTGATCACAGTTCGCTGAATATTGAAAAAACGAATCATTGCCCAAAGGTTCGTTGTATGTAGGTGACCACGTAGCAGCTGAACTACACCTCATCTTTCACTGCAGCGTCCACAGTAGTTCTCGTGTAGCACTTCTTAAAATTGTTTGTCATGTTTCTGCCAAATGAGACCTTGACGATCGCATTCAACTTTTGCGCAGCCAGAACTGTTGGTCCAAGTTCCATTGTTGTTTTAGTGCCGTAAACGCGTTTTGGGAGTCCAGCAGATATTGGCTGTGCTTGTTAGAAACTCTTGTATATATTTCTGGCAAACTGGTCGTCAAACGACAAAACTTTTCAGGCTTGACAAATCAGGCTTGAGCGTCTGTTGCAAAACTGTCTTGAAATAAATCAAAGGAAAAAAGTGCTTTTTCAATTGCTAACTGCAGCCGAATTGTACTCTAGGTTAGAAATTTGCCCTCAAATTCTACTGGAACTAGTTTTTAATTTTACTGGAATTATGTTAAATGTTACTGGAATTATTTACATGTACTTTACTCTTCAGGCGCAGTGATTTTTATCTTCCTGTGTAACAGACTTATTATGCCTTTGCTGTGAAATTGTGCTTCAGGCACAACATTTGACAACTTTAAACTATTAATAATTAGTTCAATTTTTTGTACTACATCACAAATATTCAGATTGAGAACGTAGTAAATCGAAATTGTTGACCTCGCAGCTTCCAATCAACGGCATCTGCAAAACCTCGCTAAGCGCGAAGCACAAGTAAAATGCCCGGTAAGTTAATGGACGATCTTTCATTGGTAGCTTCTTCAGCAGATGTCTGTAAATATCAAATTTTTTCAACAGGAGCCAGACAAGGGTTGGCAGAAGAGGGCGCTTCACTACAAGCGAATTGTTGACGAGTTGCTTCGTGAAAATCAATTGCTACAAACGACGTTCAACGATACATTGAACCATTTGAAGAAATGTTACAAAAAGGCGAAGTCAAACTGGAAAGTAAAAAGTCGTGCATGAGTTTTTGATTCAAGTTGTTGACGTAATGCGGAGACCTCATCCGAACATTTCGCGTCATCTTTCGGATGCTATTTTTCTAAACATGTTTCTACTTCATGTCATTCCATTCGTTTTTTCAGCTGTGTCGTGATAGAAACATATGTAGAGCTTTCTTGCATATGCCTTAAAATGTTTTGTCCACGCCCAAGCAATGCTACTGGGATCAATTATATTACACCGTGGTCAAGTGTTTAAAGAAAACCTGGGAATATGGACCTGCGAAGTTGTTGCCTGCGCTCTGACTGTTTTAGACAAACTGTTCAGATAGTTTCAACCACCCAATGAAACCTCGTGGAGCCCTGTGAATGTGAATTACTCTTCTCAACTCTCGCATAAAAACGGTGGTGATGAAAATCCGGCTTTTTTTATTTGTTTAATGTGCGTTTGAATTTACATCGCAACAGCTTGTTAAAAATTTCAAAAAAACAAGATTGAAACATATTTTTTGTCACTCGGCTGTCAAAATGTATAAAATTGCTGGTGAAGGTGGTAAACTGTAAAAAAAAGTTGAGAAACAAGGTTCCTGGATATTTGATTCTTTCAACGAGCGAGAGTTTTGTTTGCGCTCGTGGTTCATTTTCGCTTCTGTTGTTTTGTTTCAGACGACAGCTCCAACTCCGACTGACGCCGAGAAGATCCGATTGGTCGATCATGAGAAACCACGTGATGTCAGGTCGGTGGCAACCGACGCCTCATCGCGAGTGAAATCGTCATCAAAAGTTCCCAATCGAAAGCCGTCTGTCGGTGACGTGAACGTTGCAAGTCAGCATGGTGCGGACGAACGTTTGCGTCATGTTGTCGATAGCCAACGATTGAATGACACGTCACCAGCTGGCTCCCGTGCTGATGAGACAGGGCGGGGGTCAGAGCAGAAGATGACAAGTTTGGAAACCACTAAACATCCTCCTCAACCCGGCGAAGAAAAAGATTCGGTCAAACATCAAGTGCAACCAATGAACAATCCAAGCAGCGTTGAGGTGGTCGAAGCCAGAGTCGTCTTGAACGAGGCTTCGCTTGTTGCTATGGACAACAGCAGAACGCAAAACACCTCCTCCCATCCTCGCAGACAGTCCAGTGTTGCATCCGGTGTTTCCCCCACGTCGCTACCAAAAGCACCGGAGGAGTTTCGGCGAAGAAGCAACACAAGTGATGCGGGGGAGGAGTCTGGAAAGATCCGTGAGGACGTTGATGAGGCTGGGTCCGATGCAAAAGTGCGGGAAACCAGTCATCCGCACAAGAATTATAGCGAAAAATTAGTTGAAACAGGAAAGAGCCTTGACGTCAATCCATCTTCAACGAACGCTGATTCGAATCCCACAAAACCTACAAATGATTTATTAGTTGAGTCGAGTAACAACCGAAGTTCGGCGACGACAAAATTCAAGTTGTCCTTTCAGGCGAGTTTAACAGAGATCGGAAAGCATGGGTCGGTGGGAGGAAGACGAAAGTCTATGGGAGGAAAAACTTTTGATGTAAGTGACGAACCGATGGTTCATACCAGTTTCGATTCAACTCCTCCACCTTTAAGCAAAACCGCTGTCACTGAAAAGCTTCGCACGGAAATTGTTGGAAAGAATGTGGATCGGAGTGAGGAGGAGTCGGATGAGGTGAAGAGGAGTGAGGAGGAGTCTGATGAGATGAGGAGGAGTCAGGAAGTGAAATTGGATGTCAAGGCAGCCGCTGTGGACGAGAAGGAAGTCGTGTTCGGTGGAATCGAGTCTGGAGGCCCCAGAAAACTCATTAACGGCGTTAAGAGTTTTACAAAAACTTCTTATTCAGGAAAAGAAGCGAATGGAGGCAGTTGATGGACGAACTAAACAATTGCGAATTAGCGTTTATTGAAGAGAGTAAAGGAGGTTTTTATGCTTCGGTTGCGGGTCAATAGACACTTCTAGAAAATTACTTCAAACAGTGCTACAGGCCTTGACGTCGCGAACAAGATCGACTTTTCTTTTGCGAGGCAGTCAGCAAAAGCTCTAATGCGCAGGTTACCCGGATGTAAAAGGACTCGATTGTCTCTGAACTGTTGAAAAATGAAAATAAATGTAACTTTTTTGTAGGTTACGATTGATTTGACGTATTCGTATCGATCGTTTGACTTCACTTGAATCAAGGGCCTTTGAGTTTTGAAAACTGCTTCCAAAGAAGGTACTGTAAGTCTACTTGCATATCATGGTAAAACGAATTGTCCGGCTCTTTGTGACTGTGTAATGCGCAGTGGCCTTCACTGTTCCCAAAAATTCCGAACTCGTGTCATGTTCCCCGCGTTGCTCGCCCGCCTGTTGCAGAAGCATCTGCATCTATTTTGAAAGGTGCTCAATCTCCCGCATTGTTGGAGGTTATTTACCTATCAAGTATAATTCGGGTCGCTGCACAGCAAACGCCATCTTCGCCATCATTTCCGTGATTCTCACACCGATCCATGCGCGCTCCGCAGTGAGAAGAGCGACCTCACTTGGTTGTTTCTTACCTGATGTTTCGACTTTCAATTAATTCACAGTATTCCTAACAGTGAGAAACATGTTAATTCTGCTTCGACGACAGGGAAGTTGATTGCGTTTTGTGCAATTTCTTCGCACCAGACATTCCCACAAATGCACGAGCGGATTTGAAAAGTCGTTCACAGTGAAATTCAAAGCACTGGTTTTCAACCACGACCTTTGACAGATGCGAACGGAGTTAGCTTTACTTGGTTGTGACACTCCTACGTGTTTGTTAAACCCACATAAGTCTCGTTTCTTTCGCGATTCTGTGAAGCGGAAATAATCGCGCCTCACGTTCTATTCAAGATAACTGACAAAATATCGGCCAACAATTCAAGCGTGGCCGTTCTGCTTGGTCGACCAAGTATGTGAGTGCTGATGACGTCAAAACGACTGACAGCCGTTTTATTTTTTTAACGTTCATTTGTTGTGTAACTGTGTCACAGACTTGTTGTGTGACTGTGTCAGACTATCTCACTATGCACAGGGTCTTCCGCTCATTGTTCATGCGACGCGAGTCGTCAGCGGCTATTGTTGCGTAACAGTGAAGTTGCACCGGACAATGGCTTGACTAGTCGCTTTCATTTTGTAGCAACAAACAATCGACGATCGTGGGGGTGAGTCTTAACTTGCGATCGATTCGAACGTTGGACAGTGTGGAAGAAACCTCGTCGCTGTTTACTTCTGTCAGTCTCTTTCCCATTTTTGTTGGGTATTCGAAAACGTGTTTTTTGTCGTTCGCCGAAATGTCTTCTTGCCAGTTTTTTAGGAAAGTCTCTTTCGCTCGGACTGTAAAGTTCCAGTTCGCTTTGTGTGCTGCAGCGCCGATCCACAAAGTTATCGCTCACTGCGACGTCATGGATGGACTTTCTTGTGTCGCGTTTTTTGAAACAAATTTCTTAACCTTTGAGTGATGCTTGCCCTGACCTTGCAGTGCCAGACATGGTTCGCTTTGCGGACATCTCCGAAAGAAGTGCTTTTCGTTCACGAACTGCTTGCCACCGTCTTGTTTATGTCACCCCACCCCCCACTCGTCCCAATCACTAAAACGTGGGACATCTGTTTAAGTTGTGTGGTCAAACTGTGCCACAAGGTCTGGTTGATTGTTTCTCGTCCTTCTCTTGCTCCCCCATTACCCCTCAACATGCTGTTCCTATATATTTCATGAAAAATGATGTTAAAAAGGTGTTCGTTGCGTTTCTTCACAATTAAACATCATTTTGTGACAAATCTTCAACTCGTCTTCGATAGATGCGTAGCAGTACTTTGTTTTTAGAAATATTTTCGCAGTTCATAACACATTCCATATTCTTAACATCAGAAAATCAGGACATAACGATAATTCCCACCGCCACCCGGAAAATTACGCCTTCGTTACGTAAGAATCGTATCTATGCACATTGTTCGACCTGCAAGTTGCACGGATGCTATTATGACGTCATGTAGTGTCTGATAATAAAGCGACTGTGGTCTTCGTTCTCGCATGTTCCATTCATTGATATGCATGTGCGCAGAAACTGTTTATGGTGAGCGTTTTGTTGATGCAGTCGCATTCTGTTTAGATGTTCACGTGTTCCACATTTTCTTTTGCTCTGGCGTTGCAAAAAGTCTTTAAAACCCCGCCACGAAGTGTATTCAGTCACGTCAATTTCTTCTCAGATATGTTAAGCTTAGCAACATCAGTGTTGCAGAGTTGTAAGTCGGGTCGGGCTTTTTGGGTCTGGTCGGGCCGGGTTCGGGCTTAAATTTGTCAAAATGTTTCGGGCCTGCGCAGAAAATTTTCTTTCGTGATGTACATTTGTTGTGCTCACCACGGGTAAAGTGATGGCGATTTTTCTTCAGCTAATTCTATTTGCAAACACAGCTGCGTTATTTTGTTCTCTGCTCGGATTAGTCTCACACCCTTTTTGAGATGGCGACAACGGTAAGGAAATTTGCACGCCATGGCATTGCGTCTAAGGGATCAATTACTTACGCGATGGCTTGTTTTAAGAAACGATGACCTTCAAGCCGGCTTTTCGTGCCTATAGCGCTGTCCTTCATAGCTTCTTTTGTGCCTGTTGCGCCATCGTGGATAGCTTCGTGGAAAGTTTTTCTATTTTTTGAGAAGCATTACGTTCCACAGTATTGCCCGTTGACTACCAACCTAAGTTTGTGCTTAATTATTTGAGCCAAGGTTTTGTTTTTTTTTTTCAACGGTTCGGTTGTAGCAAGCGCAGTGTCACTGCCCGCAACCAGGGGGAGAAAACAGGCAATTTCACCCCAAGAAATTTTCAAAAACATTAGTTGCTAGGTACAACAACCAGTTACAATCAATGTCCCCCTCGAAAACACCCCAATTCTACCGGTCAGGCGACAAACTGAAGACAAACAGCAGGGACGTCATGTGCAGTTGGATCATAGAAGTAATGAATGCGTTTCAGTTGTTCAATGCATTTCATAAACGACGGGGCCAGCATGTCAGTTTTAAAAATGTTTTCGAAGGTTAGTTTGAGTTCACAGGCCGGGCAAACAAAGTCACTTGTCTGATGGGTTATTCTAGAATAAACCAAGAAGCTTTGTCACTAGAACAGTCGCAACATAGACCGATTCTCCGGAAAGAATACGGCAGTGGTTGCATTCGATAGTTGAAACTATTTTTTGCAAATGAAAGTCCTACTTTTGATGGTAGGCCCGATAAGTTTAAGGTGCGTAAAAAACAGTTGTTCAAATGCCCGCTCATGCCTCTTCACTCCCCCCCCAGTCACTACCACTGACCTTCCACGCAAGATCCTGTGCATCTGTTCGCCCATGTCTCGGCAAATCGTTGTCGCATGTCCAGGTGATCTCCGTGAGCGACGCAGCACCCTGAAACTTGAAGTAAGAAGCCTCCGTGCGCATGAAAACGGATTTTGTTCCTGCTATGCCCAGGTTTTGCTCTCTTCCCTGCTGTTATTGCAAGGCAGTGTATTTTTCGCCATCATAAATCTGGCAGCAGATCTGGACGTTGTTTCTTTGCGCTCTGCAAACATAGTAGCATGAGATCAGGAACTTAAATCGCTACATCTTAACAGTAGAAACAAGAGCCATTGCCCAGACACAAAAAAAGGCGCACATAAAAGTAGAATGTTAACGACAAATTTGAAACGACATTTACTTTTGTTGCTAACATCTATAAACTTTTTCGTAATTTCTACACTTTTTAAAGTCATTTCAAGAGCCGTATAATGCACTGCAGAGAATCGTATTTTTACGCCCATAGTCTGATTGAGTTTTTGAAGCATTTGCTAAAAGCAGGTGGTAAAATGCGAAGGTGGTGACATTTTTTCGCATTCACTCGTTCGCAATTGCCCAGAAACGCAGGGCCGGCCTTCACTTGATTGGGCGGATTGCTTCCAATCGGGCACCGCGACCCCTACTAACTTACGCATGCTTACACTCTCAATCGAAGCTGCTGGCGCGGAGTCCACAATATTTTTTAAGCGTGGGGCCATTGTCAACGAAAATAAATGTGTAACGTTCGCAGAATCGCTGCGGATATTTGTTTGCGTGTTGTCTTTAAGCGACGTTCCCCTTGATTGATTATTATCGAGCCTGGGGAGGAAGACAGATGCCTTCACGTGGCCCTCCCTGTTGCGGCATTTCTCGAAATGCTTACTAAACCTGTCAACTTGAGAGCAACCGCTGCTACCGTACTGGATGTGTTCGGCATGGGGT
>JGI24021J15306_10011270_pt1 | contig 11108 bp, 8 predicted proteins | sample Ectturendosymbi1_FD_15306 | JGI IMG/M metagenome (IMG submission 15306)
ACATGTGAGCAATTTGATATTTATTTGTTTCTCAAAAAATTATTCATTTATAGACCGTGTTTTGAAAAAGCGTTTCGATGGCACTTTATGACAATCGCGGTATTGTACTGCAAGGATTACGTTTTTACAATTACAAGGCCTGGTATCGTTGGACTCGTTTTTATCTTCAAGACTGTATCTAATCCTCGTCAGTGGCGTTGAAGGGCTACGTGTCGCCCGGTAAAAGTTGAAAGTCTGTCTGGGTTTTTCGGGTTGTGGCGGGTTTGCGCTTAAGTATGTCAAAATCTTTCAGGCCGATGTCGGGCCTGCATACAAATTTTCTTCGTAACGACGGACGCTTTTTTTGCCAGTTACTGTTGATTTATCGAGTTGAATGAATCTTGATTAAAAATAGTCAATTGTGAATTATTATTCCGCATGTGATAAGGAAATACATTCCATATCCGATGCTCTAAATCTTTACTTCAGTCTCTACGCCAGTTTTGTTGTTTACCGGTGTCATATTGGAATGCACAAAATTTTTCTTCAGAAAAATCCGAGGAAGTTTATAATAAAATTACCTGGCTGATTTGCTATTTTTTGCGTAGAAAATATTTTCATTGCTTTGGCTTCAAAGACGTTTTTGGCTGATGTTGAAATTTGGGTTGAAAGCTCAGCCCATTTATCTCTGACTTTAAATGTTGATTTTTTAATACTCTACATGTTTTTAATTTTCCTAAATACTTGGCTTCACTACGAGGACGATTTGCTTGTAAAAAGGTATTTTGCAATTGAACATCTCACTTTGTTTTTCTTAGCAACATGTTTGATTTTCAAAAAAGTTGTTAAACCCACGCACTGCATGCGGAAGCAGAAATGTTGCTAATAGAAAGATAATTACCATCTATAACTGCAGACAAATCTAAAACTTGTTTTTCGCCAACATTATTACATTTAGCAAAATTTGATAGCGCCACACACCAGTGATGCAGACGAGATTTCAACCTCCGAAATCACGACCTAGTTGAAAAGTTGAAACTGAGACCGAGACTTCATCAAATATAATCCGATATCAAGACGTGAAAGTTAGCGACTCAAGGATTGAAAATTTGTCACACTCGTCAAAATTTTTATAGAATAAATGTCATCACTAATTTCGAGCTGTATGCTTTGTTGATATTTCGCATTTTCGATACTTGTTTTGGCGTTTCTTTTACTGCAAATGCGACAAGCAGGGTACAAACTGAATTATGGAAGCTTTACTAAGCCATGTCTTTGTAGAGTATTCAAAGTCTTGAGACAATGTATTCGAGACCTGAGACATCCGAAACTGATACCAAGTCTCGAGACTCCATCACTGCTACACACAGCAGTGTAGGATGGGTGGTCACTGTTTCTGGGTGTGTGTGCGCTACTTGCGAAGTTGCAATGTGACGTCATATTCACGTTTCTAAACTAAAGTTTTGGCGAAATTTATTAATACAATATACATATTATTTTACACGCACTCTTCCTATTCGTTGTTGTAGAATTTTAGCAGTCATTGTATTGATGTAAACTATCAGCGCTCCAAGTTCGATACCGGAGCAAAATGAACTCAGCTACGACGAAGCAGTTCACAACTGCAAAAATACCAGGCTGCTCGAATGTATCGTTGAATAGGAGCAGTCGAGCACAGACGGTGTGCGACTGGAATGGTAAACACCCAGGGTTGTTTGACCGAAACTTGTTAAACAACAAAAGAATTGAGAATGCGCATTAACCACGCGAGAAGACTTTCATTTTTAATCAAGTGCCTGTTAAATATACAACCACTGCGAGCTTGCGAGCTTGTTTGAACAGTTATGCTCATGCGAGCTTTGCGAGCTTGTTTGAACAGTTAAGCTCAATCCGGCTGGACTGCCAATAAATGACGAAGCTCGACTGTGTCCTGGCTCATATGCTGATGCTCATATTACAAGCACGGATGAGAGACTTTATTAGTACACATCCATGGTTGCCGCATTACTACTTTCCCGTTTCGTATTGTGATGCATGAAAAAGACAACTAAATCAAGCAACTTGTAATGGGAAAGTTTTTTAATTTGGCCCGGAAAGTCAATAAGACGTCCACAATTATTTTTCAAGTCTCTTTCTGTTATTTTTCCTTGTTCACACGATCTGGAAAAGTCACGTCACGATCATTTTGACTGGGTGTGCGGCGCACACCTAATACACCATAGTATGTGCCCCTGACATAGTACCGTCTCAGCGCAGTTAATAAGCCACCTAAAAATACTTTTGATTTTAGAGATGGAGACACACTCAGCACTCGGCTCATCACAATTTATCATTCAGTACCTTGGCTGCTACATGTACAAGAACCACGCTGCAGTTGTGATGGAATACGCAACTTGTGGAAATTTGTTTGACTTCCTTCATAATACTTATGAAAAAGACACAATCCCTTCTGTCAAAGTTAGGTTTGGAAGCGGTCTCAGAAACAGGTTGGTTCAAAGAAATGTTTCAAATTAAAAGGTCTAGGGCAACGTATGTATGTAACTGGCGAGTACATAACTTTTATAGCGTCATTGTGAAGACATTTCATAGACTGCACTGTTTTGCAAGGCAAAACAATTTTCGGTAGTTTATTTGGATTGCTCAGACCCTACTGCTGCGTTCCAGGATCATATTTGATATCATACGTGGAATTCAGTTTCTGCACGCAGCTTCCCAAGACCAAAGACTTATTCACGGAGATATAAAGGTAACTCTGCTGGTATCCTGCATGCAGGAAAAACGATCTTGTTGTGGATGCAAATTTGTTATCACACTGATACTAAAACGAAAGGCACACCGTGTTCTTTAAATTTAATCCTAACAATTAACTAAAGCGTTGTTCCATCGGGCATAAAAAGACATATAAGCAATACATCTCTCTAACAGATTTTTGCTTGAAACTTATTAAAACTGCTGAAGGAAACAAGGTGAAATTTGTTCCATCCATCAGTCTATATAGTATACAATTTCACTTTGTGTGGATGTATCACTTGTCTGATACCAGACTATCTTTGGTCAAAGACGACCATACTTGAAACACCAGCACTGTCTTTAAAAGTAAAGCGGCTAGGCTCTATGGGCCTGTGGTTGTGACATGCGATCATTTGCGTTGCGTGTATGCACTGCCAACTAAAAAAACAGCAAAAGTTATATTGACGATTGAAATTTGGTTATAAGCTGACAGTCGTTCATTTATATAGTTAGCATCTGTGCACATAGTCATTGATAATTTGCCAAATTAGCCTCTAAGGCAAAAACCGGCTTCTAAATTATCAGCAACCAAATACGGTTAAAAAAATCAACACAAAATCCTTTCTGCATAATCTGGAAAATAGTTTCGGTAGAATTTTAATCGTTGCAAAAGCATTTTCCTGATCATTGAAAGTGCTTGGAGTTGCACCAGTTTGCGTCAAAGATAGGTTGGACTGTATCTAGAATTATAAATCCTTATATTTATGCCATTTAAAAAACAAATTCACTGCAAAGTCTAAAGCTATCAGACGAGAAGAATTGCAGCTAAGTATCGATACGTCGCAAATGCGCTGCCTTGTTTTTATTTTACAACAAAGGAAAGTATAAAACGTTTTTTCTTTCACCAAGATTACGTTTAGTGGTGCATTTATGCTAGAGATACTGGACGCGTGGCCTAGTGGTTAGAGCGCTCGCTTCGTGTGGGGTAGGTCGTAGTTCTCTGCCGGGTCGTACCAAGACATTGGAAATTGCTTCAGTCTGGCCAAGCGCTCGGCATAAGGACTGTAGCAGGGAAACTCTCCAATGCGGATGCAATCTTCGTCGGAGTCTGGTCGTGCTGCCTACTTTCGTCGAAAACCACGTGCTAGCGGGAAATGGGCGATCTCTTCAACACCCTGAAAGACCAAGTGCGTGCGGGAAATGGCCGATCGTCGAAGGCATTAGAAGGACAATTCTTGTGTTGTTATTGTGTGTGTACGAGTACTCGCAATTGCGTTGTGTAAGAACTTTCCGCAGATGTTCCCGTGTCTTCGCCGTTCAAATGGCCATTTATGTATGATATTGCAGTGCTTCCTATACAATGAGAAATTTCGTTTTTTTCACATTAATACCAGGTCCTTTCGCACATGCCATTTTGAAATAATTTGGAATTTTTTCCTTCCGCATACCTTTCCCACAATTTAGTGTTACATCATAATGTTGGGCTGCGCTTCCTGGTTGCACAAAAAATGCAAGAGTGGTTTGACCAGCACAATAAATTATTCTTGAAAAAAATGGGACCATGTCATGAGCTTCATATTTATATATCTTCACAGTTGCTTCGGAGTTTTTTCACAAATACTGAAACGGATGTATGATTTCAGACGCCAAACATTCTGTTAACTGGAGAACTGCACGCCAAGCTGGCAGACTTTGGTTGCACGAAATTCCAAACTGTAACAGGAATCAGATCGACGCAATTTTTACCTGATGGAGAGGAGAACGTCATGACTTTCCGCTATACCGCTCGCGAAGTTCTGCAGAACCCACGCAAGAAAAAGTGTTCGCCGGCAAGAGAGTTACACAATTTTCAAAAACCTTAAAGTTCCACCTAAAACGTAGACAGACCAAATTGCCGAAAACATTTATTACTTGAATCTTCACAAAAACGCAAAAAACGATGTCTTTGAATTATATTTTGCAATAACATTCAAGTTTGTGTACTGTTGTCTTTTTAAAGGGCTGCGTTGTTTTTCAGAGTGACATCTACAGTTATGGAGTGGTTGTATGGGAATTATGGAGTCGAATGATTCCTTTCGAAGCTTACAGAACTAGAGTCGAAATTGAAAGAGCAATCTTAAACAACTACCAGCTTCCTAAGCCTCACCAACCCAACCCGGAAGTAGAATAATTTTTAGAACTATGCAAAAATTTCATGTTAAGATTGCACGTTTGCTCAGGTCAAATTAAATAAATCCTTGTTTGGTCGTTAATTTATTGAATAAGCCACATCCAAAAAATTTTGAGTCGACCAGTGACTATCAAAAATTCTACCTTTCATTAGAGTTCAAAACACGGCAGCCTCCAAAGTTTCACAATCACACATAAATTAATAAAGCACGTTAACTTGGTTCGGAAAAAAAACGAACAAGAGCAAGCTTAGAATTTATCTATGAGGTGCTATAACTTCCATTCTACCCTATTTACTTAAAATTTCTTACGTTGAAAAGCACTGCACTATTGCGTGCTAAACAACACAGCATGCCGTTTGCAGTGAGAAAATTCTTACAAAAAAATAAAGAAAAACTTGCAGAACCACGCATCTTAGTTTATCTTGGGGGATTTAATTTGTGTTTAAGGATATCTCATTCAAATATTTGGGAATACATTTCTTGTTAATAACATTCACAAAAATGCGTTAGTGGTGGGCAGGACTGAACAATCTTTTCCCTATTGCCAGCTGCATTACGTTCATTTCTATGAATTACGGCCGCCATTGAGTTCAAGATATTTTTTGCATCGCTTATTCTGTTCTGCTTCCACACACTGAGCCTAGCCTGCTCCACAAGTTTGTTTTGTCCTCTTTCTTCTAAATAAACTCATACAGTAAACAACGAGATTTTACGGAATGCAAGGCCACCCTAACTTCTGTTTTGAATTTCATGTGAACGGCTGTACAAATTTTCATTGAAGCCCACAGTTTGTGCACCCCTGGTGAAGAGGAGCAGTAAATCCTGAAAGATTTGCGTGTACTGTATAATGTTTCGGATCTGAAAAAAGGTTTTCATGCTTATGGAAAAAGGAGACTTACGGGTGAAAGTTAGTTGGGTGTTGGGTACATTTTACTATTTTCTCGCAAAATCTTTGTGCATGGTGTTTGCAAAGATGACAAGAGGAAACAAAATCTTGGCATGCCAAACAATATTATATAGTCACAAATATCGCAAACAATACTTTTTTCAATGTTTCAGCTTATCCGTAGACCATAATCAGGAATATTGAAAAAATCTGATGGCAGACGACTTAGCTCAAACGTTGAATAAATTATTGTTTTCGATGTTTGTTGTTGTATTCTTCACAATAAGAATGTAGAGCAAATCCATGCATTGCTTGGTACATTCGCGTTGTGCTTTTTAGTGATTTTTATCATCAGTGTTCCAGGTTTATAAAATCATTGTACCAAGTTAAGTACTTACTGGTTGGAATTCAAAGCTTGTAAAATTTTAGACAAAGTTGGTATATTTTTCAATTAATTGTTAAATCAATTGAAACTTTTAAACGCACATTTAAATACTGGATTCAATAACAAAATCAGTAATATTTGGGCTTAAATCCTTTCTTCATTTCTGAAAAACTTTTTACATCGGTATTTATTTTCCAAATAAAACTGATGATAGGTTTTCTGCCTGTGAACTTCATCACTTTTAAAGGATTTTTAGTTCGGGAAAATGTGAAACATAGATTAGCATCTACATCCTATTATACCTTTTGTTATTTTTCTATATGTTAGCCGGGCGTATCAAAAACTTTCTAGCGTTTATATCTTTCGATGCTTATCGAAACGTATAAGATTTACAAAAACTTATGATTCAGTACACATCTTAGAGCAACAAAGAATCTTATGTTTTCAGGACATCCCATTGGTGAGACATTTTCAACAATGCCTTGGCTCAGACTACAGTCGCCCAACTGCTGATGATATTGTGCGAAACTTTCCTTTGCCGTTCACAGAAATTGACGCCATGCAGCAGGTTTTCTGTCGTGAATTTGTCAGTAAAATCTGGACTGCTGCGATTTTAACCTGGAAAACTGGCAAAGATCATTTCAATTGCTGCTTTCATTCTCAAGTAGCGTTTTTTCCCAAACGCTTTTCATTAATATTTGAAATCAAACAACCGGAAGCACATCTTGAGCGCTAGATATTTGGCTTATATATAACAGATGGCATGTGCCGCCGAATAAGAAGCATGGGGCTGTAACGTTTTAAAAAAACACAGATCACTGCTACAGCAAACGTTTGCCTCAAGCACAATAATGTGATTGTAGATCGCAAATCAGGATCATTACCTGGATTTTGTTTTGTAAATCGCAGACCAAAAACCGGTTACTGGATCTTGAAACTACTACATAAAAATTTGTTTATGTACACTGGCTTTGTACTTTTCCAAGAGTTAGACAATAGATCAATGGGAGCGATTCTACGCCTGCTCGGCCACTACTACAGGGTGTTTTCGTAATAATTTCTTCAATCTCTACATGGTGCCAGTTAAATGGTGTAGTACCTCTGTGAAACGTTCCTGGCACAGAATCATTACAACCAAGCAAAAGGTTGGAAAATCATCAAGTACAGACTTTCAAAACGTGACTCCGACCGAAAACGCATTGGATCTGCCATATGTATTGGCGCGTTATCAGCACATCGCGCCACATAATCGGTTCTGTGGTTATTGCTTTTTGCAAAACATTTGGAAAATAAGGATTGAGCTAAACGTTTCGTTGATGTTGTAGCCATGGAAAAAATCTAGGTTGTTTTGGACGTTTTAGGAAGGTTAAATGAAATATGCGATAACAGCGAGTTATAGTTCGATTGACCACTATTGTATCTATTTAAGATGCAAGCTCAAATAAATAATTAATAAAAAATCCTAATCCTTTTTTTCTGCAGAAATCTATTGTAATGTATGCCAAATATTTGTGAATATAATACCTGTCAGTTTCTCACTTGGCAAAATAATTTCCATCCATATGTCTTTACATGTTCGTTTTCGTTTGATGAAGCAGGGTGGTTTGCTTGCGATTTCACCAGGAATGGTTCTTGCTTCCCATGCAGGCAGTGGATGTCCGCAGAAAGATAAACGACGCGGAACCAACGAAACCGACGCACGTGGAAAACTTGTCAAGTGCTTTGGATCGGGAATCACTGCCGCGCTCACCAAATGATGTCGGGCCGCCCCCTCGAGCCCAGCAGCACTCTCCAGTCAGACGACCTTCAAATGTTTACCCAGGACGGTTGAATAATCAGCAGGTGGCAGTGGAGCAGCGAAGACTAAGAGATGTCTTCACTCTTCAGCAAGTGTTCGAAACTTTCATTAATTTTTTGTCAGGTGAGGGCGAACTTTTAGTCTTCAAAAGGATTGGATTGCTTCAAGCAGCAGTCAAAGAAAAACGTTTTTGCATTGTTTTAGATTTAAAGTGAAATCAGTGTTTAGAAACCTTGTGTGTAAATCCAGCTAGTTGTTGCAAGGTGAAAGGCACAAAAAGCTTCATTTTCTTTAATATTTGGTAGCAACTTTTTCGAGTTTTTCACACTATCCATGAGTTTTTGTTATAAGTTTACCGTTCTAAGGCTTGCAATTGGAAAACAATTTTTACACCTATTCTAAGCCAGTCGTTTCAAAATATCTCTTGAAAGATTCCTTGTTTAAATTGAAAATCTTCCTCAATTTTCAATGGAAAAATTAAATCATTTTTGTATTTAACTACTAATTGAATGACTTCCTGAGTTTCTTTACAACAATACGTTGGTCAAATTGAATCGTAATTTCAAGAAAATATTAATCTTTCAAGAAAAATATTATGCCTGTTTTGCATTCTTGTGATGCATTGTTCGTTGGAGATAATACTAAGGGATTTTCAAACTTGGTCTAAGGCAAACGTTGATCAATGACGCTCAACTAAATATATGTTCCTATGATATCGTTTTAGGATCTCAGCCACGGCCAGGTTCGTCTCGTGGAAGTAGATTTATGGTAAGGTCTTGAAAACCTCTCTTATGCTTTAAAGCACACTACTGTATGCATTTATATTATGAATATATTTCTAATTCTTACAGTCAAACCTTTTAGCCGGCAAACCAAAACAAAAAGAAAGAACAATCTTGCTTGTTGGAGATGACGGTGTTGGCAAGCAGTGGCTGATCAACAAGTACATCAACAGGGATGTGGGACGTCTTGCTGGTCAAGTTAGTGATTGATGCTAATTTGTTTTGTCTTAAGTTGTCAAAATCGTACCTGCGTCAAGTGGAACCTAACCGGCGATTGGGATAAGTCATGATTTAAAAACTTAAGTCTGAGAATGAATGTTCCCGTTTTCTTCTAACAAGAGTTATATATGAGCTTATCACTGTCCTCTGTATGAAACGGAAGCGGTTAAAGCTTTAGCAGGGTCACCTGCTCTTGCAAGTCTTCAATGTTAGGTACACAAGCACACCATAGAGAAAACAACGCCACTACCGTTTTGATGCTTTCGTAACAGCCCAAAAGGCAATTATAAAGATTTACCTAATAATCAATCATTGTTCATCTGTCAGGGACATTTGCACCGACGCTGGACAAGATGTCATCGTCATACTTTCGTTTCTAAAGAAACGCGCGGAGTTAAACAACTTCTTGGCGCACCACTATTTTGAACAAATTGCCTATTTCTATACTACTTTACTTGGCATTCTCGCAAAATTGAAAATGCGTTTTATGATTTCAAGCATCAAACGCTTTAAGAATTTGAGCGACTTTGTAGTTTACAAGCACGAATATTCTGCTATGAAAGTCACCATTTGTTTCCGAGGGTTTCAATAACAAAAAATCGTCTTCCACAGCCCAACAATACAAAATATTATCCCAGCAATTATACTCACATTTACAAATAAGTTTATTGCGAACAGCTGCGAAATTTAAAGTTACAGAATTACACGTTGAGCACTACTTTAACAAAATTATGACACGCTAGTTGGTAGTAAATTTATTTTGATAACGTGCCAGAAAGTCCTTAACTAGTTACTGATGGATGTCCGGATAGCGACCTATAACCATAGGCGCACGAGGCGGGGTTCGGGGGGAAGCCGCCCCCTGTCTTGAAAAAATTTCAGGGCAAACTCTGTTTTTCAGGGCAAAGCGCAAGTTGCTAAAAAATCCTGAATGATAAAATATATTTCAATACGGTGAAAATTTTCAGGGCAACTCGTGTTTTTCAGGCAAGCGCAAGTTGCTCAAAAATCCTGCGATAAAAAATATTTATGTAATACAGTGAATTCAGGGCAAACAGGGCAAAGTGCAAGTTGCTCAAAAATCCTGAATGATAAAATATATTTCAATGCAGTGAAAATATTCAGGGCAACTCTGTTTTTCAGAGCAAGCGCAAGTTGCTCAAAAATCCTAAATGTAAAAGTGTGCTCAATACAGTGAAAAATTTCAGGGCAAACTCTGTTTTCAGGCCAAGCCCAAACTGCTCAAAAATCCTGAATGGTAGATAATATATTAAATACAGCGGAAAATTTCAGGGGAAACTGTTTTTCAGGGCAAGGTGAAAAATATTTCAATTCAGCCAGTAAAGGCAATTACCGTAAAGTTTCTTGTCTGGGAGAACACAACACACAAGGAGCTTCATTACCTTGAATTAACAAGCAAGGTAACTACAGAATTTGCCTATAACGGCACCTCTAGGGGATTGTACAAAGAAGGTTATTGCTGAATTGAAGTTATAAGCGAATTGAAATGCATGTAGAAGATGCCATCGGGACCGAACACAATGTAACGTCATTGGCGAATTGACGTTACATACGAAGCCGTTATAAACGAATTCAACTATATTGAACAGATTTACAAGAGGTTTCAAACCCATTCAGACTAAACTAAAAAAGTTAGTTTCAGGGTAAACTGTGTATTTTTAGGGCAAATTGTTATTTTCAGGGAAAATTTTTACCGCTCCCCAGTAAATGATCTTCTCGTACGCCTACGCCTATAGCACATGGGCACAACTGGTTTCAAAGCATCGAAAGAACAGTACCGAAGAGATTTGAACCAGTGTTTTTAAAACCATATCAAAAACCTTTTAAATGCTTTCAGCGTGTTCGGAAGGAAGATGTCCAAGTTGATGGCGAAAAGTTCACTATCAACATATTGAGGGGACTGAAAAAGCATAAGAAAGGAAAATCGCGTCCATTAGTCTTGTTTTGCTTCGCAGTCGACAACCTCGCATCATTGAAAAATCTGCCGTTCTGGCTTAGACAAAGCAAAGAAAATGTCGTCCCAGGGCATTTCCCATTCTGGATCGTGGCTATGAAGGAGGATCTTCGCAAGTCATTCCCGGATCACATAGTACAAGAAAAAGACTTGCGAGCTGTTGTCAATGAGATGCATCCTAGG
>JGI24021J15306_10011272_pt1 | contig 11106 bp, 7 predicted proteins | sample Ectturendosymbi1_FD_15306 | JGI IMG/M metagenome (IMG submission 15306)
AAATGTAACTCTANNATTATAGGCTACGCTTGCATCTTTAAGTTTTACGCTGTCTGTTTCTCAATACGTGACAACCACCGTTACATTAAAGCAAATTAGTCAACGTTTTTGCACGAAGTAAATCACGGCTGTACTGTGGTCTGTCACGTGCGCAGCCGTTAAACTTCACTGTTTCAAGAAAGCAACCTTCTTACAGTAAACCACTCTAGATAAATGTCGGACAGAGGCAGTAAACAATCTTTTGCTGTTTTTAGAAACTTGCAAAATACTAAAAATCATTTTTGAAGTAAAAATTCACAAAAATACCAGAATCAGTGATACCACACCAAACTCTGTTTCAACAACAACATAGGCATGTATAATATCTAACATGAAAAACTCTTCACATAAAACGTGACAAATGTAACATTTAGTTTTGAAACCTCTCCAAATACAAAGCCTACGAGAAAAAGTGGGGGACATGTCATATTATGTCCCCCAAGTCTAAAAAAGTGGTCCCCCCACCAAATTGAACCCATGCTTGGTATGGGCAGATGAAAGATCTTATCACTACCCTGATGATGGTGGACTTAATTGCATACAACTATTTATCACTATTCTGATGACAGGAGACCAGTAGGGGCTAAGACATTGGTTTAAAGACAAAAAGAAAGGCAGTTTTTTATTATCTTTCTCGTTCAATCAAAGCAAACACAAGCACACAAGGCATAATTTATTCCCCATATCCATGTGGCACATCAATTGAAAAGTTTTTCCCACTTCTGGAGATAGGTACAATGGTGCAAAAATTCACTCCATCAATTCACAAGACAATTTTAAGCAACTGTTTTTTCCCTTGAATCAAACCATTCTCATGCAATTCGTAATGTTGTACAAAGTGCGTTTTTCTGACAAGCCGCATCAAGTAAATATGGATAAAGATCTTTCAAACAACTTGGCCCCAAAATCTGGGACAATATAGACCACTCCTTGTATGAGCTTTACTCATTTGCGTTCAATGAACTTTACAGAGATATCCTATTCGCCGCGTAATAAGTTTGGTTAGTCTGTGTTGATGCATTGCATTGCATATTTGTCTTCCATCGGTTTGTTTAAACAGTCAATTTGTTTTATCCGCTTGAACACATTCCCGTTGAGCGTTTCACGACAAAGTAATTGCGGCGACGAGGCAGCAGCAAACGAATCTCCACTGCATTCCCTACAGAACTTTGAGCGACATTAAAGCCATAACGATCAAGTCTACGAGTCGACCGTGGTGTCAAGACCTGTTCACTGTCATTTCACTGAGAAACTGGTACTTCAACAGTATTTTGTCGTTCGTTTGTTTGAATACGCAGTGCTTTGTTAGACCTTGTGCGTTTTGCTTGCACCTTACGTCTATTCACATTTCCTCCTAGTCTTGCCTGCATGTTTTCCTTCCGGAGGCCTTGTCGTGCACTGGTCACCACCGTAGCTTTTGGTTTCGTGCCAGCAATGGAGTATGGTGGGCATTGTTACTGGGTGTGCGCTTTTGGTGACGTTACAGTGCGAGGTCAAACTCACGTTTGAAATCCCACTCAGTGGCAGAAGATTTTTAACACAATGCATATTATTTTACATGCCCTCTCCTCATTCATTGTTGTTTAACTTGATACGTCATTGTACTGACTTTAAACTACCAGCGTTCCAACTTATTATACACGTGAAAAATACACTCAACGCTACGACCAAGCAATCATAACTGCAAAAATATCAGACTGCACGTTAAAACTACGGAGTAGGACCCACTCAGCTCTACAAAAGCGCAGTTTAGAACTGCAAGAACAGTCTGCATGAATGTCTTTATGAATACGACCAGTCGAGCCCAGCAGGTGTGAACCTGGAATAACGCACACCATGGTTGCCAGATCGACTCAACCCTGGAACAGCGCAGCTCGCAACTGTACGCTGCGGCTCTGTTCGATTTTCCTGTGGATTACGTGCTTTCGAGTCCTGTAGCTGTGCGCCTGGAATGTTGCACATCCAGGTTTGGAATATAGAAACAAATGGGGGAGTGCAACTCACTCAGCCCTGTAACAGCGCAGCTCACAAGTGAATAAGGTTTGCGCAAATGTCTTTTCCAATACGAGAGAAGTCGAGTTCCCACGCATGACGTCGCGTGGAGTTGTTTTCAGAATATTTTTTGCAGCAATTGTGTTGTGCCGATGCCAACCGATCAAACATATGAATGATTAAAAATATTTTGACCAAAGTAAAATGCTTCATTTTGCGATTTTCCATCTCGTTCTGGTTGTGCCTTCGTTTAGGGTTTCCCAAATTTTCTCTGGTATCACTACAGGATTTCCATAGATGAGCATGCACCCTAAAAATTCTTGTGACAAAAAGTCAGAGAATACTAAGAAAAATGCACTGAATTCTTGAATGGAAATTTACAATTTTTGCAACTGCAAGTGTCGATCCTGTTTTTATGTGTTCAACTTGGCTGTTTTGGCTGTGCAACAAATTTACTCACACGGATAGGCAATTGCAGCCCTAGGGAAACACGTATTCCGGGTTTTGAAATCTGCCTCATTTGCGTTATGTTCAAAAAACAAAAACGCCCAACATTTTAAATGCCTGTTTGAAAAAGCAAAGGTTTTGCAACAAAAAAAAAAACAATGAAAACTATTTGGACCTTACGACATACGACTTGAAAGCAACTCACGGTAGCACAGGCGTGTTTTCGTTTTTCACATGAATCATACGTTGTGCGCTGGAAGACTTGCAATACATTTTTCACAAGACTAGAAGAAGGAATAATTAAAAATTATGGAAACGCACGACTGGTAGTTTATTAAAAGTATTGAAGTTTTTCTTGTCTCTGGATACACACTATCTCTCAATGCACACTGTACTATAAATACTCAACTGTAAATTCCACCGCGCTCACAATAATCGATTCTACTCAACTATTCGTCCTTTTGTGGAAAACGTCAGTGTGTGTTGAAATACAGTACTTGGCTGGATTCTGAGTTGCATAACAGGAACTGACATCGCGTAAAGGGCTGTACCGTAAATGTCTGAATCGAATGACTCACTTAACGTTTGAAGTGAAGTGAAGTTTATTGTTATGGGGCGAGGGACGGCAAGGTCATCGAATCAAGCCCCTAATCACGCAATACAAACAAAACAAACGGCACATAAACAAGAGTAAACAAACGTAAACAAAACTCAACATAAAAGACACAGAACGCGTAAAAAAAACAAGAATAAACGACAACAGGCAGCAATGTAATGTAATTTAGAACATTAAGCAGACCAAGGGGGATCACCGATGAATTTGTGAAGCAGGACACTGCGACAAATAAAGCACGTTTTTATTAAGTTTTAGTTCGGTGAAAAATTAGCTGCATTGACTAGCAAAATCAAAAGAATCGTAGACATTGAACAGAACTGGAGCATACAAGTAAAAATTTAAAGAATCATTTCCCTATAGATAGATATATTACAACACAACTTGATCCAGTAAATGTTTTTTGTATGTTGGACAAAAGGATAGGAATGATTTGTTTCTTAAGTCTTTGGGAATATTGTTCCAGAGCCTTGGTCTTTTCTATTGTATAGATCTTCGTGTTAAAGATTTTTTGGTGAAGTTGTAGTGAGATTGTTATTAGTAGCTATTCTAATGGGATAATTACCTCTTTCATTGATATGAAAATAACAATTGGAGATAAAACTTGGAAAGCAGTTCTGAACTATTTTGTACATAAATTTTCCTAATTCGTATTCATATATTTGATTAATCTGAAATATTTTGCATTTTGCAAATCTGAAATATTTTGCATTTCATATATTTGATTAATCTGAAATATTCTGCATTAATCTGAAATATTTTGCATTATTCTGAAATATTTTGCAACCAATGTTGCAGCATTTGCTCTTTGTTGTGCTGTATATTATTTTGGGTGAAATGCAAGAAACGCACGATACGGAGAAAATTGCAAAATGCAGAAAATATCAAATACTGTTCATAGAGATATTCTGAAAGAAAGCGTTAATCAGTTGCAAGCAACAACGTTTTCTTCACCATTTCATACTGCCTGCAATGTCATCTGCTTACACACGGAGACTTCTGCACGTATTGAAATGAAAACTAAAGATACACCTGTACTGGATAAAATATATATACTTTTTAATTGTAGAAAAGCAAAACCAATTTGTACGTAACATGCTTTGCATGAATACTGTACGTTTTAGAAGTAGCATTTCAAACGCTATTGTTCGTTTGAAATGTTTGAATAACATTTGAAACGCGCTTCTGTGTCTTGAAAATAGATGATGTAACCACGTTTGCTTTGCAATTGCAAATTGGCGTCTTTTACTGCACAACAATTTGCCTTGGTCATATTTGTGAACTATGATCAAAAATGTTGTATTTGCATATACAACAATGCTCTTTAACAATTTTGCCGTCGTGGAACCCTCGATACGCTTTGGTATTTGCCATGTAACCCCCAATTGAAAAAATAAAAACACGAATTGCTTGTAAGAAAATCAAATATTCCGTTCTTAGGCACTTCATCAAGCAAGCAGTTATTGCAGAAGTTAAAGAGCAAGAAATGTAATTCCTCGGATATCCTTGCATTTCTTGAATGTACTGTAGCTGCTACATTCGGAAATTGGCCATACAGAAAAAGAACACCTATCTCAAATATGTGTTGTTTCATTTTCTAACTTTGGCAGTTGAATTACATTTGGTCCGCTACAGAGGAGTTGCTACTTTTGCATTTGAACCACATTGCTCATTACTGTCCACACCTTCACTATTGTTATAAATTCGCTTCACCACGTAAAATACTCTATTTTGCTTCCTTTGGCTTGACCTTAAGTCGCGCGTGGGCTGCTGTAGCGGTCTAGACATTTCTGGTCAAGACTCGCCTGCCGATTGAGATAGAGAGCTGCTCAAACTCTCTACAGATTCAGCAAGTGTTCTGTAGTTGAGATCGAAAAAACATTTTCCGTTTTGGGTTTGGGATTCTCTTATTGGGACGTCACAACTGGGGGTGGTTTTGCGTTTTTTTGGCCACGTTTACCAGGCCCTGCGCGCCTATCCTGTGATCCGTTTTTTTTGGCTCAAGTATTTGTTGGAAACTACGCTAAACTCCGTATCTTCAGAGCCCTTGAATGGCTTTGAAGGACGTTTGCATTCAAATTACGGGCAAAAAAACAAAATTGGTAAAAATGTCTCCATTCACAAACCCTAACCTGGGGGGGTTATACGCATATTCCACATGGCCATAACTCGCCAGCAGCTTGAGCTAGAGACCTGTTCAAGCCCTCTGTGGATGGGTAATTGAGTGTGGGATGTCGAGCTTTTTGTTGATATTTTCATGCCACACGATGTTTTGACAAGTTTGTCAAAACATTGGACGACTTCAACATCCTGTTAGAGTTCAAAAATCGAGTCGATTCCGTGGCTCAATGTTTTGTTGCGTTCTATAGGCTTCTAGGCTATAATATGCGTCTTTAGGGGGTTTGATGGACTTTGTAGCGTTTCTGGTTCCAAAATCATGGCCAAACGTCCGCAAAAAGAATAGGGAAATCCCCACAACTTCCTGTCGGAAGTCCTTGTAGTGTTTGGAGTTTATTGCGTCACTTTAAAACTAAAAACCCTGAAAAGTCAATCAAGGGCTCTAAAGACTCGTATTATAGCCTACAATCCAATAAAACTTTGAGCCATAATATCGGCTTCTTGGATCGGCGGATGGTGTCTTCAAAATATTGTCCCAAGATCCCAAAAACACTGTTTTCAATTCTGCACTACAAGACTTCAAGAATCTTTGGATGGTTTTAATAGCCTTCTGGCTCAATTTGCTGCTTAGTTATAGCTGGACAAAATTTGCCCAGGCAGGGCAAAATATAACGTTTGTGAAACGTTTTGACGTTTGTCTAAAACACGTTTGGCTCCAGATATGCTACAATGTTGATCAAGAGCTCTAAAGACGTGGATCACAACCTAGTTTCCAATAAAAGATAGAACCAAAGAAATTGCTCATTGGGTTGGTGCCCAGGGCCAGGAAAATTGAAGAAAATTTTAAAACACCCCTCCATTTTGACGTTGCCGCTAGATAACCCCAACCCTAAACGAAAAATACTTTTTTCAATCTAAATTAGAAGTTTTGTTGAATCCGTGGAGGGTTTGAACAGTTCTCTAGCTCAAGCCTCTGACGCGTTATACCGTTGCAAATTTTGCAAAAAAGTGGCGCACCCGGAACTGAAAGCGTTCAGATTGCCACATAACAAAAGTTGGGTTTAAGACTGTTTTTACTGTATTCCCACATAGGCTGAACAGCAGCTCGAATCTGTATTGTACCCTCTACTCAGTCTACTATGAACTGTGTTGCCGTACATGGGCAATATCGGATAACTATGATCCAACAATAATAACCTTCTTAATTGCAAAACAGTGAACAAGTGACGCAACAACTATCAGTACTTCTTTTTCGACTATTAACTGCACTCAACAACCTCTGCAACCAATTGGCCAACTGGAGTCTGAATGCGATACGGTGGTCTACAAAAATTCCGAATGAAGCATCAACATATGGAAGCAAGAAATCAATTCCCATAAAAAAATCGACAAACTCTCACGGAACCCTTAAAACTCGCGGAACCCCACTTCATTTTTTGCGGAAAACTAGGTTTCCGAGGAACCCCTGTTGAAGAACACTGATAAGCAACGATGTGTGGTTTGTTACCGAAGTGATAAAGGAAAATTATCTGCAAACTTTATTAGACAATAAAACCAAGCAAATGCAACCTAACCAAATATTTTATGGCTCACTTTAGTGAAAATATGTCTTTTATTCAAATTTATTTTATCGGAGTGAAGACATTTTCCTAATACTTTGGAAAAAACTTTTAGCTTACAGCACATGCGTCAGGTGGTTGTGTTTTACTAATTTTCCTGTTTTCTTCCAAACATTTAGTTAAATAACACACTTCCGTGAACGTAACATAAATAACTGATATCAGCAACCAAAATGAAAAGCGATGCGGTGCTAAGCAAGGTTGCTTCAAAATATTATTATGATTTTAAATTCATTGAAGGCAATGTCTTTGAAAAATTTGCTGCTGCCTAACGTTATCATCACACAAATTGCTTGTTCCGAAAGTTATGTTGGAATTTGTTGACAGGTTAGCCAACTTCTTGAAAATCGGTTAATAATCCATGCTTTACCTGCTCCATATCAAACGACTGTCGTTCGGTGGAAAAGATCGTAGCCTGTCATTTTTTTCGACAACACGAGTGTCATTGTAGCCAGTCCTTATGTTGCTAGGAAGCTCATAAGTGCTCAAATAATTTTGAAAGATTTTATTTTGTGGAACGATCAACTGCATTATTTACATCGAAGATCATATAAAAAATTGTAGAACACACATAAACGGCACAGGCAATGTAAAGTATGCAACAAACCCTAAAATATGTTGTTTCAAAGAACTGCAATTATTTGGATTAACTGCAAACCAACTAAAGGGAACGATACCACGGCATGGGGTCGGAGCTCAAGTACCAGTGACAACTAAGCCCAAAAGAACATTAGGAAATTTCATTAGGTAATTCCTTACACCAACATTGTCTGCAACGATTTTCGCACTAAGAATTCATCTTCAAATATTTGGATTGTCAAATGTTTTTGCAGAGGTGAAAAGCCATTTGAAACGAAGACGCTGACAAACGATGCAACTAGGGTAAGTTTTTCTCATCCAAAATTAAAAAACAGCAAAAAATACGCATACACAAACTCAAAAATCATGTTGGTTTTGCCAAACCTATGTGGTTTAATGTAAAACCACACACTGTCACAATGCACAAAGACAAGCTCAAAATTTTAGCATTTTTATAAACAATACATGAACAAGCAGGAAATTATTTCGAGAGAGTTATTTTGAGCAACTCTGTAGGCTATAATGAAACGTACATTTTGTTTTTAACTACTGTACACAGCATCAACTCAAGGATGCTTATAATCGCCCTGTGCAAAAGCCAACGCTTGTTCTTCGTTTCCTAAGAGAAGAAAGTCTGTATCATCTTTTGCGTCATATTTATTGCTGGCACCATGCTGCAACATGTGAAACTGATGTCTTCTTGAAAACACTTCGCGGAAAATTCTTGCATCATTTTTGCCTGCATGAGAGTTTCTTGCTGTTGGACAGAAAGCGTTTGCCACTAAGTAATATTTGTTGTGAATATTTTCAACAGTGACACAGTAATTCCTACTTGTTTTACCAAAAATGCACATGAATGATCTAGCTTCCCAAGAAAGCCAGTTTCCATCATGAGTAGGTGCCACTTGAACTCGTTTGGTGTGTTGGCTTGATACGCCAACAGAAGCTGCTACCTTCATCCTTCAGTAGTCTGTTTGTAAAGACCACGAAACTGAATGCTTTCTATTGAGTCTGCACCACTTGGTTTCGTTGGCATCGCTTCGTTGAAGTTGTGAATAAACTACTGAAACGACGCAATAATCATATATTTTTTCTGAAATCACAGTCACAGGCGGATCCAGAACTTTTTTAGCGGGGGGGCTTAGGGACCAATTCATCTGGATGTATATTGCATAGCGGTGAAGACCTAACCGCTCAGGTAACTTCTTTTAACAAACACGGTTAACACTCCTAGACATTTTGGCCAAATTGCTTTCCACCATTACCCAGGCTTACAAGGACGTTTCTGGAGCAGTAGCGGCCTTCGCACTAATTGAGGAATTATTATCAAACTTATCAAACCTTAAAAACGTAACTTGTTGTTTGTCGAAAAAAAGTTATTGTAAGCAAATCAAACACAGGTACGCGCCGAAAGAACGCGTGGGACAGGCATAAGAGTGACACAGAAATACACGAAAAAAACGAAATGCTGCCAGCAACCCTTGTTGGCAGTCTGTGCAAGACCCATGCCGTATTGTGTTCGAAAATTGCAGATGTCCATGCAATAGAAGTTCGTGACGTTCGGACTTGAAAATTTGTTTACTTTGGCAAAATTTCCGATTTATATTACACAACGCGATTGTCTACCCAAAATGGCGAAATTTGTTTACAAAAATACCAGTCAATCAGTGTCAAGGTACCAATCACAAACTATTCGAAACAAAATGATGTTGATTATCAATGCCATTTGACCATAGAAAATAAGTTGAAGGTCGGAAAAATGTAGTTATTTCGAAAACAAGCATAACTCTTCTCCCCAGAAAAACGCATTGGTACGAACATAGGCGTAGGCAGGGGAGGGCCAAGGGGACCATTCCTCGTAAATTTCTAGCGTTTCTTGTCATTTTATGCTTTGAGAGGCGGTGTCGAAAACAAAAACTGTTGCTCGCTTAAAGTCAAAAGATTTGCCCGCCTCATAATTGTGGGCTGGCTTCGCCACTAGGTACGCGTAGAGACAAAAACCCAAAAACAGGGTTTCCAGGTAGTCACAAGCAAAATTGCCAGATCAACCCGTGAAAAGAGCCAGATAGCACCAAAAAAAGCGAAATACAAGATAAATACAGAACGACACCCTTGAAACACCAAACGCGTATATAAAAGGCAATTATAAACATTTTTTATACATAAAAAGAATAAATCTCACTAGTCACTGTACTAACAAACTTCTCGAACGTTTTGGTCTTGCTGAAGAGTAACCTGAAACTGCAAACCTAAAAATGCATGAAACAGCAAAACAAAAAATTATAAAATATTCGTGCAGAGTTTCCAATAAAAATGTATCATTCTGTGTCCATAAGCAGTGTCTAGAAATCTGCCTGCACCCAGAAATCTGACAAGATCATCTTTAAATCTGCCGAATCGGAATAAAAATATAATTGGCCAAAAAAGCCGAATTTGATTTGGCCTCTTTTCAAAAATAAAAAATGCCAAAGGTGTTTCAAAAAAAGGCAAAAATTATATACTTGGCCTCAAAAAACAACTGGCAACACTGCAAAGATCTCGAAGCAATGAATGCTAGCACTTTGCCCTGGTAGCTTTTCATTGCACCACAAGGGCATTGAAAATGATCAGGTAATATTTTCCACTTCATAGCGGGAAACGTGAAGTTTGTAGCGAGTCAAATGACCAACCTCTGCTCATCCATTCAATTTTGTATACGAAACGCGACTATATTGCGGTAACGCAATTTTAGAAATACTGTACAGTAGGTTCAAAAAAATTTGTAGTGACAACAGAGTATGGGCCGCAGAAAAGCATCTATTTAGTGCTGAGCTGAACTTTTGTCCAAAAACTGTTTCTGGTAGGTCTGATCAGTATTCACCTTTAGCTTAGCCTACATCTAATATAGCGCACTACATATCTAGCCTACCCGGCATATAGGCTACGTTTTACGGTTAAGTTTGCCCTTATGGAATTTATGCTGTCACTGAGCGCTCTAACCTTTCCTGTAGTTAACTGCGTTGGAAGTTTGTTGTAGCGTAATTTTGATGTTTTCGCGTAACTAACAAAATGAACTGCACTCATTCATGAAAGCTGATAGGAAAAATTAGTATAGTCTACTGCTTATTCAACTTTTGTCCACAATCTGCTGTCTATCCACTTTTTTTCCACAAGAAGTCCGATCCTACCCAAATTAGACCAGAGTTTAAACACTTACGTGCGGTTTCTTTGATGTTGGGGTCATATTTTTGGTATAAAAACTTGCTTATTAGAAGTTTTATTTTTAGTGAAATATAAATTTATGACTGCAAAATAAGCTTTGAATTCAATATTTTTGTCCCTATCCCTGTGCCAGAAATGGTTTATTTAAAGGTTATGAAAAAATCACACGAATGCACGTTTCTGTATCTGGAACCATCGATCAAAAACCGTATCTGAAAAATTTTAGGGGGAGTTTCAGCCCCGTTAGCTCCCCCCTCGATCCGCTTATGACAATCCCAGGCATTATACCTGATGTATTTCGTAAACCAAGGGAATAAAAATATCGCAACATGAATCCTCATGTCTTCGATTGGTATGGTGCAACGAAATAAGGTAGTGTAGGGTCTGAGGTTGTAGTTTATTGCAGAGGTCCCTACTAGTTGAGGGGTCAACCTAGTTGTTGCAGGAGCACAGGTCGGTCTCCCAACTAAGCAACCTGACGTCTTGAAGTTGCCAAGC
>JGI24021J15306_10011277_pt1 | contig 11103 bp, 9 predicted proteins | sample Ectturendosymbi1_FD_15306 | JGI IMG/M metagenome (IMG submission 15306)
CCAGGGCGCGTCAAAGTTGGTCAAAAAAACGAAAACACCCCCACTTTGCGAGCCTCCCCCAGGCGAACCCCTCACCCGAATCAAAAAATGTTTTTTTGCCAGAACCAAGAAGAATTTCCGCATCCGTAGAGGGTTTGAACACCTCTGTAGCTGAAGCGGCTGGCGAGTTATAACAAAAAACTTTAGCCACTATAGTGCCTCGCGCGGTCGTTAAAGGGTTAAATGCTTCTCTGCAAAATTGATACGTTTATATTAATTTTGCTAGATAGCGGGGTGAAACTGACTTACTGCAAAGTGGTTCGCGCTTTACCTTAAAGCAATCGTAATGAGTAATTTCTTGTTTGTTTTTGCTAAAACATGATAAACGTTCAAAGAGGAATGCTACGCAAAGGAACTGATGAAGTTAGCAGGTTGTCGATCCGTTTTGCTTTGATACTAACGTCCGCATGATTAGTGAATGATGTTGAAGTGAAGCGATCTCGGCCGGTTACGTGAATATTTGTTTATCAGATTAAAACGTGGCATACCCTGGCACGCTTGATCTTCCACAGTCGGTGATAGTTTACAGCATGAAGTGTCCGGCTAAGACAAAACCTCAAAGTAACAAGTTAACTAAAAATATGAAATTAATAACGAAAATGAAGATATTAACGTTAAAATGATGCAAAAATATTACCATAACGCAAAAATATGAAAATAATTAAAAAATATTGAAAATATAGGTCGGGAAGGGAGGTTGGGGATAACTCCACGACATCGCATACCCCAGGGGAAACCCCAGCTCCACTGGCTGATCTTGCTGATCTGGCTCCCAACTCCGTAAAAACGTGGGCCTGGCCCTCTCCCTTTACTACTATACCACCCGTGATATTAAACACGTTCCCTGCCCCTGGCCCATTGATTGCAATGGGGTGATGTCTATCATCGACACTATTTTTTTTCAATTCGCCAATTTTCCTATTATCCCTTGGGGTGTTCTTGCTCACTTTCTTGAAGTTTTGCATTAAGATATGCATTAGAAAAATAGAAATGAATTTGTCCATCCGGGGACACACTGTACCTTTGCCTGTGGTAAACTACAACTGCACTACTGTGCTTTGGAAGTCAAGTCAGGTTTGCGTTATAAGTACTCAGCAGTAAAAAACTTTTCAACAAACAAAGCTTGAAACAAACAGCACAGGTTGGGCGAAAGACGGCTAAAGCAGAAATGTGAAACAAGAAGTTGATTACGGCAATTACCTGATCACTGTTTAGCAGCCTTTTGCAGGCGTTAAGCCTTCCGTAGGTTGTTGCGAAATGCAGAGGCGATTGTTGCTTGCAGCTCTTTGTCTGTGGGCTGGCTTTCAAACGAATAAGAGCGTTCAAACTGGCCAGGTTACCGTTCTGACAAGCGTAGTGAAGGGGAACGCAACCTTCATTGTCTTTTTCCGCAAGCAACTTTTGAAAATAAGAATTTTGAACGAAGAATTAAGATTACTTGCCCATTTTTATTAGACACTAAAATGAATCTTTCATTGCAAATCAATATCGGCATACTTGGCAGACATTGCTGAAGACCAGCAACAGAAAAACTTTACTAGAGGCGTAGAAAGGATATTTCTAAAAAGCGGCTGAACATCTACTACCTTTGAAATTAGGGTGTTCGTTGTTACTAAATCGTCAAAAGTATGCAGAAATGACCGTATTTATCACTAACGTTATGGGGTCTTTTGAATAACTGTCTTCGCTGTTCGTTGAGTTTGAGGTAAACTCCAGGTTTTGCAACTGAGCTGGTTACTAAGTGCCAGCTCGAGACCTATGGTCCTTTCCCATCTTTTAGACTCCAACACCGGTCTTACCTTTTTTTCAAAAGAGCATTGCTCCGATTCCGAAAAATTTGAAAACTTCAACTCCACTTCAGTTTACACTCCGAAATATGCCAACTACCTCAAATCAATTACCGGTTTGCCCAATCGTTGCTCATATTAAACATATATCTTTGGGTAGCACGGGTTCTAAAACCGCAGTTTCGAAATTTTTTCGATATTCTGTAATAGACCGTATATGTGCTAATCAAGTTTCAGCTGAGAACATTTTATATTAGATCTGCAAAAGCTCAGAACAATATAGCATCTATTTGTTCTTTCAACACAAAAATCTGATTTTGCAATGTTCATATCACCGGGTTCTTGTTTATTCTAACCCACAAAGATGGTTAGAAAACAAGTATCAATCATTTCCATTCTGTTTGACCACAAGCGTCACTACAGAAATTTTGAAAGTTTTATTAAAAATTTTGTTTGGCTCCTGGACAGACCTTAGCGTTGACTCCGGTTCCTGCTCCGGGTAGAACTTAACATTTTGCCTCCAGTTCCTGATCCAGCGTAAATTCCATACAGGTGTCCACTCCGGTACCCCTACTGCGTGATCATCTCTGCTTCCATGGCTCGGGTTCTGGCTACGACTCCGCGTTTTTCTCTCTACACCACATTACAATGGCAAAAACACTGACCTCAGATTGGACTCGACTGTTTTGAAGCAGGCCCACATTTTTAAAAAATTGTGAGATGTCAATTCCGTTCAATGCAGTAACATGCATAAAGTTCATAGAGCGCTTATCCTGCATGCATAAAAACATATTAAACACAGTACTTTCAATGAAAGAAAAAGAAAAGAAATAGTCTACTGGTCGTAAAAGTGATAATCTTTAGGTTTTACTTTGCTTAGATTTGAAAGCAAAAACTTGCGAATAACGTGACCGACAGTATTTGAACATAGCAACACACACATTTTCTTTTGCCAACTGTTTCGTGATAGCAAAACATCGTCTATTTTAACGCATTTTGAAAGTAATGAAACTTTACTTTCACAAGAGTTTAATACATTTGGACATTTAGTTGAGCAGATACAAGTACAAAATTTTGGAAAAAGTAAAAGCACAGAATGAAAAGTATTATCTGTGGCAATTGTTACAAAAGTCGAAAGCTATGACAATTTCAATCTGTTACTTTATTTCACTACAGAATTGAGTTGTGCACCGTTTTACGTAAGCACACATTTTATAAAAGTCTATACAGAATTTGCATCTTTGAAGTTTTTTTCATCCCGGGCGACTTCTTCATCATGACGGTTTAAAGATTAAGAAAAAAGACGCATCATAAAACCAAAAGCATTCCAGCAATGCAGAACATTTTCAAATGAATTAGGTTTGAAATAGTAAGTGTTTAACATAGTACTAAGGTCGCTCATGCCTCAGCAGTAGAAACGTTTATTCAAAACAATTTGGCGTCGGGCTGCTTTCGGGGATTTTCGGAAAAAAATGCCTAAACGCACGTGAATTTGCGCGGGAATTTCTCCGGTCCGGTATGCTCTACAGACCCGGTGAAAGTCTCAAAAGACGCGGCAAGTCTTCTAGCCTGCACTCGAAAAATTTTTTTTTGGTTGGGGGGTGCGGGTTTTTTGTGATTGACGTCATACAAGGAGGAATTTTGGGCCACCTTCATCAACTTTGCCTGGCCCTGGGCGCCAACCGTTAGGTGGTAGTATTTTGCTTAAGTTTTACTGGAAACTAGGCTACAATCTGAGTCTTTTGATACTTTGGATGACCTGCTGGGGTTTCGGGTTCAAAATTTGTGTGTAAGTTAGTAAAAATATTTGACTAATTAGCTACTTAGATAATTAATTGATTTGTTTATTTTAGATCATAACTTTTACCAGAAACGCTAGAAAGTCGATCAAAGGCTCAAAAGACTCCGACTCGAGCCTAGTTTCCAATGAAAACTTTAGCGAAACACTTTGGCCTAGCGGTTGGGCCCTAGGCCAGGCAACATGACCCAAAATGACCCCAAAACTACTTCACTTATGACGTCAGTCACAAAAAATCCGCACCCCCCAACCAAACAATTTTTTTTCGAGAGCAATCTACTAGACTGACCGATCCGTTTGAGCCCTTGAACAGCTCTCTAGCGCAATGGGCGGAGGAGCTAGGGCGTTGGTAAGGCAACCGAAAACTGCTGTTTTTTAGGCCGAAATCGAAGTACGAATATATCGTACGCCTGGTCTCAAAGTGTGCACTTGGGGCAGAACAGATGCCCAGATTAGCAGACTTGTCTAAACATTATTGGTGCACCAGATGCATGTGACAGGGAGCAATTTTGTTTTTGAGAATGAAAAACAGGAAAAAACAAAAATTGCAGAACGCTGTTTAAGGAGAATGTATGCAAATGCTACAAGCAGTCTGTTTATCCATTGGGCTTCAAATTTCGTTCTTTATGCTTTCACTCTAAACGTTGGTACTCCACCTTAGCAAATGGGTCTGCTCCTAGTGCTAGCAGCGTATTAACGCTTTGCATATGATATTTGGAGGCTGCTACGAGGAGAGGTGTTCTTTGTTCCACATCAACTACTTCCATATCCGCTCCTTTCTCCACCAAGTATTGAATCAAGGTCGGATGACCAAACATGGCAGCTCTGAGCAAATTACAAAACACCATTATCAGGATTGCGTTTGATTTTCATATAAAATTTACTTCATTGTTGTTCCAACGCTTCTTCGACAAAACAGAACGCTACGAACAGGTAAGCAATAGCACTTTCACCTCTTTGTTGTAACATACTCTACAAATTACGTAAACAATGTATTTAATATATATTTCGCTATCAATTGATATCAATATAAATATATATGCGTAAGAACAGTTGGATACTATTTGAAGAATTCAAGATTTCAGCGACGTTAGAGTATTCAGCAAATTCCAGTCCCAATAAACAACATAACATCAATGCTTTTTTTCAGTATATAATTTTTTGTCAGTGCAACCAATTGCATCTACAACCAGGGGCGGATTCAGCCAATAATTTACGGGAGGGGCGATTTGAATAATATTTGGTTAGTCAAGTCTCATAAGGGCTCACAACACTGCTGTGACAAAACAATGGACCGATAAATGGCCTTTATCGATAATGTTTTTTCTGAATTACACAAGATAATGGTGAAAAAAGCAGCTTTCGTAGGTTTTATTGGGGGCGATCGCCCCAATCAACCCCTGGATCCGCCCATGTCTACAAACAGTTCAAATGAATACGGATGATCAGCTGTGTTAATGCTCAAACTGCCAATGTGAAATCCAACAAATTCGTCCCTTGACCACTTGAAACGTCGCTTACCACCCGACAACAAGGCCTCAAAAGATTCGACTTGAATACAGTCAAACGTTTAAACTCCTGCTTGGAAAACATAAAATCCTAAAAAGCACAGTTGCAAAGTCTTTAGCACAAAGGAAATTAGGAAGAATATGTGTAAATTGCACCTAAGAGGAATGGTCATGAAGGGAAGTGCCTAACAAAATGCGTTGTTTCAGAAGTCACAGTATATGCAGGGGCAGGAGAAAGAACTACTATGGCCTGAATGATACAAACATCAAAACTAGTGGGTATCACAAACATACCAAACCACGTACCCACAGAAAATAATTAAATTGAGACCGAACTTTCTGAACTTCTTCAGGACTTGAGATAGGCGAAAAAGATAACAGTATCGCTTTGATGCTTCCCGCTGAAGGATATGAATACAAATATGGATCAAGACCCAGTGAGCTCTGCGCAATGGACAATCCCCAATCGTCCATATGCCGACAGGGAAGCACATAGCATACTAGGGGTAAACTAATAGTAACTTTACCAGACAAAAAAAATTTTAAGTGACGAGATTCAATACCAAGAGTAAAAAAATCATCATCGGAGACAAGAATCTGCTTTCACCATTCTTCCCTGAAAACGAAGAATTAGCACAGCATCTGCATCTACACCTAAGCCAAATTTATTTTAGTCAATCTTGATATCCCTTTTCAACAAAGTTTACCAACAAAGTCAACGAGTATCAAGTCAAAGTCAATCTGGATGGAAGAAAGTCCAAGTGCTTATATGAGGAGTTGAGTTCGGATTTGGATTTTACTTTCCAATACTGCTGAATGTCCCCAATATTTAATATTAAAATATCCCTTGGGGTATTGATGCACCACTGTAAGAACACCTGCTCTACGCCTATTCTATATCCACCCGCATAATGTAATTTAAATGATGTTTTATATTTTGTACATCGTTCTGCCGTTCAGACATAGGCGTATCCAGGGGGCCAAGGGGGTCATGCACCCCAAATTTCTAGCGTTTTATATCATTTTGTGCTTTGAGAGGCAGTGTGCAAAACAAAATACTGTTGTTCGCTTGAAGTCAAAAGATTTGCCCACGAAAAATTTTTGGGCTGGCTACGCCACTGCGTGCAGATACATTCATTCAGCCTTTTACCCCACGAGGGTAACAGTCAGCTGTCTGGCTACGTCACGATAAAATTTCGTGTTCATCTGAATTTTTGCGTGCATCTGCAGATCAAGAGATTTGCCTACAGCTGCTGACAGGGCCCGATTGGAGGTAGTGGGCATTTTGAAGCACGGGTTCACATGAGGTCTCAAAAGAGCTATAGCCTGAAGTGGAGTGTTAGGTCATATCTCTAAAGATGAGTTTCCACAGACAAGATATTAGTTCACACACACATTTGAACTTTTCAACGAACTTTTTCGTTGGATGGATCTATTTCAGATGGGAACGTCACCCGTTCTCCCGGAAGATTTGAAAATCTCGCTTTGTGCGAACAACCAAAGAGATTTGGTAGAATGGAAAACGATGGTCCCGTTACTTCGCGTAAAGTTTTCAGAAGCTGTTTACCCTCTCATATCCAACAGCAAAAGCAAGTCTGGACAGGAGTTCACCATGTGGCAGCAATTAGCTGGATGATACGTATTTATTGGTAATAGTGTCTCGAGACCAAATGTGGGAAGTTTTGGTCTTCGTCTTGAAAGATTCAGGTCTCAACGTCGTGCGTTTTGCCTGGATACCTGAAATGCTTTACTTCGCCAAGTTTTGCTAAAAATTTCCTTTGCATACATGGCTTATAAAATCGATTGTTTGAATGTGAAACTCCAAAAGCTCAACTTGTTCGCTGTTACGTTTGGGGCAAGGAAAATGCAAATGTGAACAAAATGAAGGTGTACACCCCACTAAAATACCAATATCGATTCAACAAACTGGCTATTGATTGAGTTCTATTTTTGGACGTTTTGCAAAATCCTTAACTTTTGTGAGTAAAACATTGTTTGGAAGCAATTGCATCTAAGGATATTTAACAATCACAGATGGTTTTGCAACTGGGTTAGAATTGGTTCTGGTAAGCGTTTAGAAGCAAAGCAATCCTACTTGTGCAATGGTGATTGATCCTGCTTGTCAAGGACAGACAAGCATGCCCGTGCTTGTTCAGGAGATAACTCAAACATTAGTTTCACAGTTTGATGGTTTCCTTGTGAGCAGAGAAAATGCATTGGGGTAGAATCATCCACTTGCTTCACATCCAGGCGAGCTCCATTTCTATTATAAGAGATGTGACTTTAAACAATGAATATACATTGTGAAGATACCATTGTACCGTAAACATATATCGCAAACCCTTGCCAATTACGTGTTAATTGAAATCAGTGCTTCTCATCCTCGCACAGTGGTTCGAAGAGTACAAACACATTGCTTTTCATATCAAGCATGGCATTTTTGCAACGCTGTGTTCACTGAATTTTGTCTTTACAAAATTTTTGCGTTCTTTAAAAACTACAAAATAAAAGAGCGTATTGAAACATCGTACAATTGTGGTAAGCCTTCACAGAACTATTTATTGCACTGAGATCAACGATGCTTTGATCAATAATAGTTTTATCGATAATATGAGACACGTAACTATTTATAATTGGTATTTTTTTGCATTACCTTGAATATTGTAACTGATCGTATTGATATCATGCCAAATTTCGGATATTAATATTATGAACGAAGACAATGGTAATTCTGTTTTGAAAGCAATGTTTTGAATATTTCGTCCACACTTTATTTTTGAATAGTAAGAACTATTGCTGCTGCTATGTTGACAAGGTAATTACAAAACTGAAGAAATTTACCATAAAAGTAATGTTTTTAATGGCAATACTTTCACCTTTGTTGAAATTAGATTCTATGAAATGACCATGACATTAGAATATCACAGAAATGATGTTACAGTATTGTCGTTAACTACAACTTCACAATGAATGTTTTTAACGCAATGACTTTTTCGGTTTTGGACACACTAAGCGTAACTTCCGCTTTTAGCTAAGCGTTTAAATGTTTAAAAATGGTGGAAAAGGTGGCACAAACCACTACAAAAAAGAAACTACGAAATTCAGAAAATTTGAAATCCATGGCGGAGTCTTCTGGAAAACCTTCAAACTCACACTAAGCAAAACTTGATCGCTTCAACACTTCCACCGGCCACTGAGTAGTGAAAAATGCTTGCTTTGTCTCTTGATGAGTGCGAAATGATCCGTTCCTTTGTCCAGCCGTACTGTTCGCAATGCGTCATCAAGAGAGCCAAAACACTGGGAAAAAATAACATTTTTACGTATGCTTCTCTGGGAAAATGAACATTTCTTACTATTACTTTGGTGCAAACGCCAAATATGTGTTTGAGTGGAGTTCAAAGTGAAGCAAGCATTTTGAAATTTTCTCAGGGCATGGCTGTGATTATTTTTCTTATTTTGGGAAAGTTGCAGGTTACAGGATTTGAGCACCTTTCGGCCATAACTCTCCGAACGATTGGGCTAGAGAGTTTATGAAGACATCTAAAGGTGCAGAGTTTTAACTCCTGATAAAAAAACAGGTATCTTTGAATTTGAAATTTTGCCTGGCAGTGTTGCATCGTCGTAGTGTGCCTGTGACGTCAGTTTGATGTGTTGAAAACTTTCAAATGCAAAGTTATCTCTTTTTTGTGTATCAGAAAATGCACGAAAATGTGCGTCTTATGATGTCACCTTTATGTTTGGCTTTGATCCCATGCTGCTGGCATCGACCTAATGTCCTGACAAGTTTTTTTATGGATATTTCAATTCCAGAATCTATTCAGGACTTTTCTAGGTATCCATGACATGCGATGTGAGTAGATCTTGTAACTTTGCCAGCTTGTTCCTCACGTCATTTGCACAAAGTTAAAAAATTTAACTACAGCACTGTAGGCCTATATTCTGGCTAAGCAGATCCTACTCCTCAACCGAATTGAATGGTAAGTTCTTGCCTACAAGCAACATAATATATTTAGGAAGTAACCATTGGTATTACTGTAGATAAATAGCATCATCTGTTTGGCCATACGCGAAAAAACTGCAGAAAAGTTATAGCCTTCAATGCGTACCTCGGATTATTTCAACGTCTTGTCTAGACAAAGACGCATTCATCGCGATAAGCTGTTTATAACAACAGTTGCATGTGGTCGGTAAGGTTTTGTTCAGCGGAGCGTGAACTAGAGAGCAGAGTGCGAGGAACTGCTAGCAGAACTAGAGAGCAGAGTGCGAGGAAACTGCCAGCCTGCTATAGCAAGGAAAATGACGAGATCGAATTTAACATCAGGTGCTCAAAAGCGTAAGGTGGCTACCGAGAAATAACAGGATCTAATGGAATTACTTAAAATGCCGGAACTGAAGTTTTTTCTCAGCAAAACTATCCACGGAAATAATCAACTCTGAATTGGTGAACACCAGCAACGTACCGAGCATTTGTGTCGTCCAGCGGTCCAGATGGAGATAGCATTCCTTACAGTAATGTTATGTTGCGCAACAAAAAACTTTCATTATACATTGTTCTATGGATTTAGTGAGGTTACGGTAAGGAGAAATATCAGCAGGAGTTGCTAAACAGCACAGCAGAAACCTGCAGTTCGTATTTTGTTGAAGTAATTGATCGCAACCGCACAACCCACTGTCCCGTGAGCAGGGGCGTAACGAGGTTAGATGGCACCTGGGGCAAGAAGCAAGTTTGGCGCCCCCATGTTCGAACCTGAGGTCTTTCTTTCCGAAGCACATGTACTGCATTGAAGAAAGTACTTGTGACATTGTTGGAACTTTTCGGCGTCCTCCGCAGTCATTCGGCGCCGCAGTGATCCAGTGCCCCCATAGTGACTTGGCGCCCGGGGAATTGTGTCCCCCTTGCCCCCCTCGTTGCGATCCTGCCCGTACGTTTATTCCATTATATAAACACTCTTCTTCAGCGTCAAAATCACCCATCTCTTATGGACTCAATCCCTTAAGTACAGGTCTGTAATGAAATAGTCTGTTATGTAACAGTCTGCTAAGAACGTGTTTTGTTATGAAGTAGTCTGTTATGAACGTGGTCTGCTGTAAAATAGTATGCTTTGAAAGTGGTCTATCACGAACTGATCTTTTATGAACGTGATCTGCTCTGAACTTGTGATTGCTTTGGTCTGTTATGAACGTGGTCTGCTTTGAACGTAGTCTCTTATGAACCTGGTCTGCTTTGAACTGGTCTGTTATGAGCGTGGTCTGCTATGAACGTGGTCTGCTATGAACGTGGTCTGTTTTGAAAGGTTCTGCTATGAACTGGTATATTATGAACAATGGTGGGTTTAGGGTTGGGGGCACCCGAAACAAGACTGAAAAGGGAACCCTGTCATGACGTCATCATACTCAGTCAACCGTGATAATCACTTCTGATCAAGCCTAAGATACGACCAGCCAAGGATACGTTCCTGAGACGACGGCATTACTGACATAGCAGAAGGAGAAAATGCAGTGTGATCATGATACATTACTTTGAAAACACTGAAAGTTGGGGGCTCTCTGATGACGTCATCACAGGCCCGTAACCAGCTCAGGACACCAGGAGGGGCGAAGAATTTTCCGAGAGGGGCCCAAATTTTTTTAACCATGCACAATAATAATTGGATTGCACAATAACCATGCACAATAATCTGTAATAATTGGATTCAAATTCCAAAAGTGCCTTAACGCAACATACATTTGATCTAAATCACAGAATAGATTGGGCTAACTCAAAAGTCATGGAATTTGAATCCAATTCTTACAGACACCGATTTATCGAATCCTTTCGCGTAGACAACGACAAAGGCACAATGAATGAAAAACGATCGGACTTATTTCCTGACATCTACCGGTTTATGTTAAAATAATCTACATTATAATATTCTAAATTTCCTCCTCTCTATCAACCACTTGGTTCATCATTCTGTTGTTTTTACTGTCT
>JGI24021J15306_10011279_pt1 | contig 11101 bp, 7 predicted proteins | sample Ectturendosymbi1_FD_15306 | JGI IMG/M metagenome (IMG submission 15306)
TGTCGTCCTCGAACCAGAATGGTACAATGATGCAGAGTCTCTGACCGCAGCAACGTTGTGTGGTATCCTTGATGATTTCGGTCGTCCAGAGTGTGATTGTCTGTTTGTGTCTTTACGATTGAGGTTATGCACAGTCCCATTGGTTCTGAACTTGTTGACCCATCTGTAGATCGTCGAGTGGACAGGAAATTCACGACGTCCGAACCGTTCTTTGAATTGCAATTGAGCTGCGTGGATACACTTCTGCCGAAAATATGCCTCAACTATAAATATCTTTTGCTCAATAGTCCATGGCATCGCGAAGGTCAAATTTGGTAGACTCTTAGAACATTTATTCTACTTGGTAAATCTGAAAAATAAAAAGAATTGATTAATTATTTCAAAAGTTACTTAAGTTAGATCACACAATATGTACTGACTCATTGAAGCTCGTAGTTATGAAAGAATTAGTTTCTCTTAGCTTGCAATAGACACTGCCATCGTCAACATTGTTTGCAAAGCAATTCCAAGGTTTGAAAAGTCGCTTTCATTACCGTATTCAACTATGAATGTCAGGAGGTCTTTAAGAGGCTACAATTTTAAGTTGCACGACTTGATAATAGCATTTTGCAATCTAGAACCTGCTCGGATAATTTCTTGCCATCTACGTCTGAACTGCACGCAGCTCCTAAATTCTCACATACAGAGTTTAGCTTTTTGCAGTCAGGACCGTCACAAAGGCCTGGGAGATCGATCAGAAAGCCAAAGTTGGACAGAAAAAGCTAGCTCTAAGCAAGACTAACAAATCTCTTCTTTCATAAGTTAACATTTTGTGCTCAACTGGTACGGTAAAAATATTAACTACTGATGTTTCGAGGACTACCTCAGGTTCTTTTCCTTAGTCTCTGGACTGGAGCATTGTGTTTAACCCAGGGGCGAAAAAGTTTCTGTGAATGACATAAGCGCGCAGAAATTTTTATTCATGCACACACTCGATTTGGCGCTTTGCCGTGCAGCACTCATATGCATGAAGTATAAAATGTAAAAAAAAACGTTCGCGCAGTCTAAGTTTTTGGTCGCGCGGCCCGAGTGCGCGACCGCATTTTTGAACCCATGGTTTAATCGTTGCCAAGCAATTTTTACGCCCCCATCAGAGTGGCGCCCGTGGCACGTGCCATGCCTGCCATGCTCTAGATACGCCATTGTCTACTAAGAATAAAATGTCACAGGTTCGTTCACACATTCTCAGACCTTTCAAATCGTAAGTGTTACGTTTCCACAACTAATGAAGAAGTGCCGAAGATTTTGAGGATGTCGGCAAATATCCTCAGAAATGAAAACGTTACTGACAAAAAATTCATCCAAAGGTTCAACTTCAACCACAAAATTAGATGCTTTGTGACCAAGAGAACGGACATTTGTAATTAAGAACATCAGGTCAACACTCACTAGCTACAGTGACCAACGCAGCAAGTCGCTATTATAGCCTACATTTTTAGCTCTTTTTGATTCAGAAGCCCTTCTTCACCGTCGAATAAGAAATCCGTAACACGTGCATCTAGCAAAACCAGAAACTTTACTAGTATATAAAACTAACTGAAATAAAACTTAGGCAGAAATATCACACCAAGCGCAAAACATGAAATGGTGCATACGCACAGAGGTCCATGCCAGTCTAAAAAACTTTTTTTCCAATGACTTGTCGAAGGTTTTTCTTTTGGTTGCTTCCTAGGACTGACTTTTCTTACGTAAACGCTTAAGTTTACAAAAAATAATTTTGTGTTTACCAAACCAGCCAAAAGATAACATGATACCAAAGTCATCTGCGAAAAAAAACAACACGAGAAGGAAGAGCACCGTTTGGCAAAGAAGAACCAAATATAACCAAACAGCTCTCGCAATCTGTACCACGCTATAAACTGCCCAGTAAAAGGGTCAGCGAAATGCAGAAAAAGGGTTTTGGACCGATTAGCTGCGCACTTATTTTTTCTTGGCGTTTGTCACGGAGAGATGCGACTGCATTTCTGGCATCGAACCATGCTGCCACAAGCAAGACAATGTTGCTAATTCCTAATAATATAAAAGTAAACAATGTATTAACTTCTCCGAACAAGACCTAGTTCAATGTCTCGAAAACACCGCCAACAAACTGAACGAACATTCGCCATCGCTTTTCAGGCAAAAGTCTTCGAGCGTTTTTGCACAACGAATTTATTACAACAAAGCGTACTGCAAATTAATAACTTCTTGAATAGCCAAGTTTATTATCAAGCCAAACACTAACGTGGCCAGTAGATGCGCATTTCAGTCCCGAATTTCTCCTTACAGAGGCAAAGGCAAATCAAATGTGATCGAAAGCCATAAAATGTTACGATAATTACAATGAGTGCGAATCTAAAATGAGGGATTCAACAACGTAAAGACCATTACCGCGCGAGACCGAAGTCAGCGAGTTTTAGCACGCCATCCTTGGTGATGAGGATGTTAGCAGGTTTCATGTTGCGGTGGACGATTTTGTTGCGGTGAATGTAGAACAAACCTTCCAGCAATTGCAGCATGGCCTTTAAAAGATCGCAACTGAAATTACTGACATATTTCTGAACATGAGCAGCAGCAAAATGTTGTCACTTGGTGTATTTTTTGCTGTAAGTAATGCTTAGGTGACCATTGCGAACTGGATTGATTCGATGCAATACAGAAAACGTTGGCGCACGAACGTCGAACAGCCGAAAACTCTACCTGCTATTAGTTGGAAATTGTGTTGAAAGAAAAGCACATCATTGCGAATTGCGTCTTAACACAAGTTCGTACATCACTGTGAGATGCAACTCGTTTTACCTTTGACAGTGTTGTTCACAGCATGTAATTATACCAATTTAGCGGAATTTCATATGAAACACAACGCGAGCAGACGAACAAACACGTACTATGACAATACAAACCTATTAAAAAAATGTGTTTCTAAACGCAAAAACCATAGTAGCAAACCATTGTTCCCATTGCAGGCAAAGCATTCATTCAAAATACTTTTTTAATTTCTCCCAAAGTGAACATCTTCACAGTAAAGTTGCTGAGAAGTCCGGCAAGATCGTGCGCACAAAATTCGTACACAAGATATATCGAACCATTGCTTCTGTAAATAAAAAAACAATTTGCAGAGACCTGCACGAGCTACCAGCCCGTGGTCGCCCGTGGTCCGGAAAATTTGTGAACTTGGGGCCCCGGGCCTAAATCACTACGGGCCGGAATGTACCACGAGCAGTGCTGTGAAAACGCTAGTCAATGAACGACCTCAGCACTGCGTTTTGACCGACTTACAGATAATTTTTCATTTTAGATGAACGCTTTTGCAGAGCAGTAAAGTTCGTGTGCGGTTGCCACGTTATCTGATTGACCAGCTTTGATGTGCGGGCCGCACTGTTGTACGAGATTGGCTGGACCGAGCTTGGATTTAACGCATTGTTTCTCAACCCCGAGTCGCGGACTCATTTGAGTCCGCGGAAGGCTCTGGATGAGTCCGTAAGCACTAGGGGAAAACAAGTTTGCTGTAATACCCTCACACAACAATAACTTTATCAACTTCATACCATCGACGTTTTTTTTTCGTACAGCGATTAAAATGCACCTAACCAGCGTGAAAAAGTAAAAAATATTTGCTGTTCCACATGGCATTTATACTTTTGAGGTCGAGTGGTCAGCAGCTCAAGCTTAAAGTTGTTATCTAAACTGCAATTTGTTTTTGCCGTCTTAGCTTATAACTGCTAAACGAAAGCAGGCGTTTGTGTATAGCGACAACTACTTTAAACTTGGATTTATACTTCAGTCGTGGTAAACGATGAAATCCTTGTTATTCTTAGAAGTCCCTGCTCACGGATTTCTTCAAAGAAGCTTAACTGTCGAGTAAAAATACGTAAAATACCATGACGAAATTCTTGAGCTTTTAAAGAGAAAAAACACCAGGTAACGCGAAGTCGTACTTAGCGTCCATCTACTTCAGGAGTAAGAACTTACTCCGATAGTAAAGCAGTGTGCTTCTTTTTCTGGTGCTTGGAAAAATGCAACAGCACAAGCGCCTTATACAGCAGGAAAGAGCTTGGTCAAACCAGCAGCCGTGAAAATTGGCAGGATAATGTGTAGTGATCCCGCAGCTCCGGGATGTACAACCGAACAGCACTGCCGGGCCAAATGCACGCAACCATTAGTCCACAGGCCACAGCTGTATGTGTCAAGCTCTGCGGGTTAGACAAATTGCTGGCCGCTCACTGAAGATTGGCAATACCCTTAACTTGCGTTCTCTGTGTGTTTGTTTTATTAAATCGGCATTGTTCCACGAGGTGTGGACAGCACAGCGGTTCAAGTTTAGACAGAATTGCGGTTGGGCGCTGAGTTTGAAGAGTTCTGTCGCTATTTTGTTAGTTAAGAGTAGTTGGGTTTTCCTAACGTAACCAGGCACCAGCGCAACCTCGCGCAGTGCGGGCCACGATCTGCAAACCCGATAACACGCCCGGTACTTGCTTCAGGTCAGTGGGCTGACATTAAGATTTGCAACCGTGATGCTTGCTTGTGGAGCAATGGGGTCTGGATAAAGTAAATACCATCCGTCATAAGGGTAAATAAACCCTATACTATATTTCTCTTAATAAAATTTAGGTTTTTGCCCGCAGGCCACACTCTACGATCCACAAAACTTCAGCTCCCGGGCCACTTTTGGCCCGCGAGCTACGGGTTGTACACACCTGCCGTAGCTAACAAGTTAGCACCATCAATTGGCCCATCCAAGAACTTTTAGTCGATATTTTGAAACAAATTATTGTTGCTGCGAAGCGAAGTGGAAATCTTATTTCAGAGGTGGGTGGGACAACAGATTTAGGAAACGTTCGTGCGATACCGTGCGACTGAGGACTACGTGGAAATTTCTCTTTTGCTGTCCACTTCCCAAACATACTGTACTACAAGAAAATAAATGTTTAAGAAAGTATAGATTCCTTCATTAAGGAACATCAGCTTTCGCGAACTCACAGGGTATCTGTTTGTGCCGATGGTGCTTATTCGGCCATGATAAGAATCAAAAAGACTTTATGAATTTATGACAAACGAAAACAAAAATTTTTAGGTAGTTACTGTCTTCTTCGCCGATAAAAAATCAGACAGCGAAGAAATTTAAGAAGATCTGACAGTTTTTAAGATTCCATCTGCTGTTAATCACATCAAAGCTGTCCCTTACGCATTGCTAGGTTATGTGTGGCGAGATGTGGGCAGAACACAGTGGACATTTGTTTCATTTAAACATCCGTTGGCTCATGAGGAAAGATGCTGGAGAGTGGCCCACGCAATGGCACCGGTGCGTTATTAAAAGAACAGAATCATAACTTTGCTGAACGATTCATCGACAGCAAGTCGATTGCCAAATATTCGTAGCTGATTTTTTATACGTTTGAATCAGCTAAACAGCTATAGGCACGGAAAAGGTAAAATACTTTCAGATGTGTCCAAGACATCGTCGCGTTTAGATGTAAAATACAGTTGTGGATCCATCGAATCGAAAATGGAAGAATATCTGCATTTTTAGCACTAAACGCATTTGCAGAAGAGGTAGGAATTGATTTGCTCTGCATTTGTCAAATTTTCTTGAGCGCCTTACTACATCCCTCCGAGTCGGATAGATACATCCCTTCTCACATTACATCAAAAACTGGGTGCGAAGCCCTTCTGAGGTGTCAGAGCTGCACGTTCGTTGTGAAGTGGATTGCATTGAACAGCAGATTGAGCTGCAAGGTCGACAGCTGTAGAGTCTGACTCAATTTTGAAGTGTATGTCCAGACAATGGATCCAAATCTCTCTGATCTGTGTCGGCAGGCAACAAAAGCTCTTTTGCTTTTTCCAACTACATACCATTGTGAAGCTGTTTTTCAACGATATAACTATTTTTAATTTTATGAAACCAAGAACCGATACCAACTTCAAACAGAAGACGACATCAGGTGTGCATTGAAGACCACAGGACCTTATTTCGAAAATCTATCTTGAGTCCGCGAAGGTTTACACTGGTCCGAAAATAGTTCGTGTCTTGAAAAGGTTGAGAAACACTGATTTAACGCTTGAGTAAATTCATCACCGGATTGACGCATTTGACTTTTCAACAATATGGCGCGCATCATCGATGATCATGTGTCCGCGCCTACGGAGTCATTCCTTATAGAGTGTTTGACAACGATTTAGCAAAATCCACGTGCACACCAGAAGCAAAAAATTCAGCTGTTTTACAAACAAAGGCAAAATATTGCGGCCAAACTAGGTAATGCGAACGTGACGTTCACGTAAATTGAGTAAACATTGTGCACCTGAAGTTCTGCTGTTCACCTGTTGAACTGCGTAGGTTTCGCTTCGTAGACTTCGCACAGTGCCACTACACTGTCGTGTCGAAATAACTGAAGATACCTTATTTCGCGAAGTACAGTGATCGGGAACTAAAAATAGAAAAACAAAGACGCGCATAAAACTAAATAAATTGCAAATATTGCACTCGCCCTTTAAAGGTGAGTGGAAGAGAAAGCAGAATCAATTTATCTTGCTGCCTCACACTCAGAGAAAAATGATAGATACTAAACTTGCAAACACACACAATTGACGTGCAGGTCAGCTGCAGAACGCTTTACAGGAAGCTTCAACGACCCAATATTGACAGATGGAATTTACGACGGAGATTTCTGCGAAGAGCGAGAGGAGCGTTTTGGATTTCAGCCCTACCCGGTCCCAGACTCTCACCATGTATTTTTCGGGAAAAATACTTTCTCGTTTTTCAGTTTTTCACCTATACAATTTCTTTCAATTTTGTGCAAATGCCTCGAAACAAACTTTTGCTTTTGCTGGGATAAATCGTGTTGCGTCCAATCAAACCTTCGTTTGTACAATTAAGTTAAACTCGTCATGGAAAACTTTGATGTGCTTGCGGGGATATTTTGCTTCAGTGTTGTTTCGACTTCTCCCTTTATTTGAGTCTCTTAAAAGTACACGCGGCCTGTTGGTTGCAAAGCTTTTGGCAAGGGTTTATTGCACAGGCGGGTCTAAATCGAGTTTGTTCTTGTCCGTTCACAGCTAATCCGATTAAACATTTGTTGGTAATTTACCCCTTCCTTGTGCTGATTTTGCAGCACGTTTGTTCGGCTTTTGGAAATCGAACACACGAAAAATCAATGAAGGCAATTCAACACAGAAGAGAGCAAAATTCCAAATGATGGAACTAGTTCCATCTTTCAGTGGCTATCATGTTGGCATTAACCAAGTTCAGGAGAACAACCCTGTAGCCACAGGGGAAATCGGAGGCAGTGCTCCCCAAATTTTGTTGTGCCCAGAAAATATTTTGTAAACATACAATAAAAACCAAAATTTTGCTTCCGTAAACCTTGAAACCTGGCTACGGGCCAGCAGGAGAATGTATTGATGCATTTTATTGTGTATTTAAATCCTGGGACTGAGAAATTGGACCAGGTTTATGGATGCCTAATCAAGCTCCTTGCAACTGCTGAGCACCTGTTTGCGGTCACAACTGAACTGCAACAGTTAAGTAGATCCTCCGCCGAGCCATGCAAAGTGGCTAACCAATTTTAAGGAACAAATTTCCAGCAGACGAAGCAACGTTGCAGAGCTTTGTCATTCGCTGTCAAGTTCGTGCAGTTAGTGCACATATTTATACACCAAAGCGGCGGTGCTTTTCCCTCACATCGGCCATATCAAACTTATATTATCTGTAACGTTGCTAACCTCGAGCTTCTTGATTGTGCATATAGTTCCAAGCGCATTAATACCACTAACGGACAGAAAACAATTAGGTAAATCACATTGTGGTTGTGTGCCATCACAATTAAATGACAATAAGTAGTCATCTGTATTTAATGCTTTAGCAAACGCAAGTTACAATAGGGGTGCTCGATGGTCATCATTACACGAAACATCCATGCTTATGTTTGCGCAATTATTGCGAAAGTGTGTGAACCATCAGCAGTAATGAGGCGCGTCATATTTGTCTTGTCACAAGAACTGTCGAGTCATATAAAATTCAACATTTTCCCTAAGCTTTCTTTGGCTAAAAAATGGCGCCCAACGTTGTTTCAGCACGTATGCTACCAGGCCCCTTTGATCTAAACATCTTTCAGTTGCCCCAACAAAAGCCAAAGTAAAAGTAGAGGCCAACTGCCACGATCGCAATATGTAAATATCACACTAAACTACGATTGTGTCTAATGTATTGAGCGCTGCTGGTCCCTCAGTGAAAAACAATGTCTCAGTTCTAACTCAACGTCAAGTGGAACGCGGATCCTGAAAATTAGCATGAACACCACTAACCTACTGCGCACAGTCACAATAGAAAATGTGCACCAATATTAATCATTGGCGAAACAAAAAAGCATGTAAAATGTACTGATTTAACTCCTTTAAGGTTACAGCCATGGTAATGAGGTATTTTCGTTTGCCTTTGTTGAACAGGACAGGCCTTCAGGGTAGTTCGCTACGAAAAGACCAAAATAAGTCAACAGTACCAGCTCTGAAATGCAGGCAATCGTCTGTGAAGAGATTTCTTTTTGAAACCAACAAAAATACCTCAACCCCACTCTGCCTCAGTACAAAACGTCGGAGACATAGGTGTGCTGGGTGGGCTAAGGTGGCCATGACCCCCAAATTTTTAGCATTTCTTGTCATTTTGTGCTTTGAGAGGCAGTGTCCCAAACAAAATACTGTTGCTCGCCTCAAGTCCACAGATTTGTTCCCCCTACCTGATCGGTGATGTCACATTTCCCGTTTCAACAATCGCTGCACCACCACGAGCTGTCGCCGATGTGATGAGCTAAAGTTCATCCAAAAGCGCGGTTTCTAACAGCCGGACAAACGTGGGGCGAAAATCAAGGCAAGGATAGGTTGAATTTAAAGCAAATGCTTAATCGGATTAGCTGCATCCAACACGACAGGAACGTAGGACTTGCCCCTGCAGCGACGAACATCGTTTGTTTCGAGGTAGTTGCAAAAAATTGAAATCAAATTTTCATAAACAAAACTTAACAAAGAGAAATACATATTTTAAAACAATAATGTATGGGTTAGAGTTTGGAGTAACTCCACCAACGGCTCCACCCGCTCCTCGTAGAAATCCCTGCCGTACACCCAACCTATTACTATTGACCAGCAGTGCCGGATTAAGGTAGCGTGGGCCCCTAAGTTCAAAACACACTTCAACAAAGTGAGCAACTGTTAAATCATAAATTCTGTGGGCATCCATCCATGTGACTACCATTAGACATACTGAGTTTCGTTAAGTAAGAAAAACCTGGTGGACATTATGGGTTAGATAGTAGAGATGGCACGGGCCAGCACTTTTGCAGCCCGGCCCGCCCGGAGCTAACAAGAAACCGCCCGGCCCGGCCCGGTCTATGCTAAACCACAACTTATTTTCTGGTCCGGACTGGCCCGTAATATACTGTAACCTCAAATGCAAAGTAACAACACTTAAGTTTTCAGTTCATTGTCCTTTCGACTATAAAACCATGTAGTCTTAATGGTTATAGGTCCGCCAGAGGACTTTCACTTTTGAAAACCTGATCTGTCCACCGCCTGCAACGTGACACTAAAGGCGGCTTCACACAGAATCCGGTTACGGCTTACGATCCGGTTATGGCCAACGGCAGTCTTCCCATATGCAGCAAGAACACCATCACCGACAACACCGGCAATCCGGCTTACTTAAAACAATTTTAAGCCGGAAGCCGGTCAAAACCGAGAAAATTCACCCGGAAGACTGCCGCCTTAACACACGACAAGTGTGTGCTGAGCTACACTACCCTTGCTAGTAACATACTCAACCTAAACCTTCATCTAAACCTAACCTTAAACTTGGGGTCCCAAACGGGTATATGTACCCCTAGGCTAGCAGGGGTGCGTTCGCCTATCTGAAGGGGTACATTTAGGGGTTAGCAATAGAAGGGAAAAAATGTGTTCACATATTATTCATTTCTAGATATTTAATTATACATCAGTAAATATTATTTTCAAAATCACTATATGCTTATATTGGGAAAAAATACATCCTTGTTATTTTCCACAGCCTTTTTGTCATGAGAAATTTTAGAAGTACATGCTCATCTATCGAAATGCTGAAGGGGTACATGGCCAGAGAAAGTTTGATAACATTAACACCTGTCCTAAACCTAAACCCAGTCCCGTCGCCACGGGGCAGCTTTGGTGAGCAAGCTCCAAGCCCACCAAATTGAAACATGAAACACTATAAATCAGTGGAGTTTTTGTCAATTTTTACAATGTCAGGCCACCCCGCAGAAACGAAAAGTCCCCCTATTGAAAACTTTCTGGCGACGGTTCTGCCTGGACCTCGGCGACAGCGACAGACTATAAATGAAACTGTTTGTTGCTTTGATTGATTCATAACATGGTCAGAGCCGGATTAAAGGGTGGGGTCCGAGGCAATTTTCACTGGAGGGCCCCTATGACGTATTTCATGACGTCATCGTTTGTATATTTTATTTTTTCGCTGATTCGTAACGTTCTCGTTTCCTTTTTCCTGTAGTCGATTATGCGCCTGCCTTATTAACTCGATTGTTAGCCGCCTTTGATTGTAAACCACACTTGAACATAGGTTACCGAAGCCTCTGAGATGCATTCGTGACGTTCGCGTACTCGTGCGTTCCCGTATTAATGATGCTTGCACCACTACAACTGTCTTTTTTATCATAATTCCTCCTGTGACGGATGTGCGCGTGATGCTGAAGACAATCGAATGCGAAAGAATAATTTGGTCGACAAAAGGTAGCCAAGGAAAGACTGAGCATCATCCATACCTTTCGATAAAGTAAAATAATAAAAAATGTAAGCCGCCCTTGACTGTAAGCCGCATGAAATGATGAAAAAAAAACTTTATAAACCGCGGCTTATAATCGAATAAATACGGTGCTCAACTGCACATACAGTTAGCTGTGAGAAGAGAGTTTATGATATAAACACTACAGTGTATCTCACTAAGAAAAAGTATTTCCACAGGCTAGAGAGTGACTCGGCAAGAAACAACATTCACCCGAACAATAAGCAGAAGCCAGAGATTACAAACGAAAACACCAGAAAA
>JGI24021J15306_10011280_pt1 | contig 11099 bp, 8 predicted proteins | sample Ectturendosymbi1_FD_15306 | JGI IMG/M metagenome (IMG submission 15306)
TATATATCTATATACCGTATTAAATTTAAAATGTTGGAAATGCGCGAGAATGAGGATAGCACTGCGCAAGTTATCTGGTGTTTCTGCGCAATTGCGCACCTCAGAAGGAACGCCGGCCACCAGTTTTGCAACGGCATGGCGTATTACTTTGTTTATCGCCTTCTGATAAGCTGAACGGGACGTTTTCAAAACGCTCAACAAATTGGTTTGCAAAAATGTATTGGCGCACAATAATGTTGCCTGTGAAACAAAACGTAATTTTGTCTAAGACATTTTTCTGAGCAGCCAAAATTTTACATCAGATTGGTGGCAATGCAGCCCAGAAATTGACTTCGCTTGAAATCTCATCACAAGTCCGAATTACAACTGAAAAGCTATACAGGTCCGAAATTCATTTTATTCCTAAATAAACGCGTAAAATGTCCAAACAACCACAAAACTAGATCGTCTTCCCGTTATAAATTTACTTAATTATTAGAAAAATTTTATCAAACGCCGATTCACCATTCGGTAATTTGTCCTTGTTTCATCTGCTTCCCCAGTTCCTTCCCAAAGTATCATTTCCACCCAACGAATAGCAATTTTCTAATAATTTCAGAGGGCAGTAGCCTGTAACGGTGCAATTCGTCGTGCTTTTTCCTGGGCCCCACCATGGCTGGTTGCCATCGGCACTTTAAATATAAATCATTATCAAGTTCCTAAAACATTACAATGCAAGTTCGTTATTTAGCAAACCGAGTACAGTCAGACCTCGTTTGTCCGAACTCCAGTTAACCGGAATCCCCGCTATCAGACACAAAATTGCTAGGAACGGATTCTCCCTCTGCATTCCATCCCTTTAATCCGGAAGCCTTACCGTCCGACTCCGAAATTTAGGAACAGACATGTCAAATCAGTGGGAAAAAATGCTAAACCGGATAACGTCAAACCTTATTTAGCTGTTGATTAAATCATAATGGAAGTGTGAAAGTCAGTTTTCTACACACAATGAATGTAACAGTGGCAGAACTTGCAAGACGCATTTGGTCTCTTGTACAGTTCTTTTTCGCGTCTAATCTCATTCTGAATGCATACTAGCTTACGTATATGGATCTGCTAATAAACAAAAAAGTGTTTCTTTTAGTCATGTTCAACATACAGTCTGCGTATTTGTTTAAGTTTACAGTTCGTCTAAGTCTACAGTTTCCTTCTGTTCCCCTTTGGGCGTCCGCTCAGGCGGGTTCTACTTGTACCGCACATCGTCACCTTTGTTTATATTGTTGACATTTGCTCTGAAAAGAATTTCGCTCTTTATACTTTCGATTCCGCTTATCCGACATTATTTGACGGAACGAAGTGGTCCGGATAAACGAGGTCCGACTTTAATTATCTCCGTTCCATTCTTGCAAGGGCTACAGCGAAATACACATGAGCAACCCACCCTTTTAATGAATAGCTTATAAGTAGCTAACACCTTTTATTCCCAACAGCGGAGCCAGAACACAATTTTTGATTTTAGGCTAGCAATGGTATTTTCTTTGGGATACCGCCACTCAAAGCACAAAATGACTAGATATTTTAAAATTTTTTTTGGGGGCGCACCAGTGCTTCTTGGGAGGCGAAAACGACGTGTCGAGGGTGAAATGGGGGCGACGGAATGAAAAAGTTTGAGAAACACTGGCCTATGCCAACAGCCTCTGTAGGTGCCACAGATTAGGTCGGTTTCAATCCTGTCAGATAACATCAGGCTGGTCACACGCGTTTTGCGATCGAACAACTTTGATCTATCCGACCGCCGGCAAACCAGCCCATTGCTGCTTCGACCTTGAAGACAGACTCTGGCTCCATGTACAGCACACGCCCTCTTACCACAACGACTATCACGATAAGCAATCACTATCACGCGGTGCAGCTCTTTAAACCGCTCCCGACCGAATGTACGTAAAATGACGAAAAATCCGAAGCATGTCGGAACAACCGGCTCCCGCTGTTGTGGTTGGAAGGCCTCAGCTTGCAACGAAAACCACGAACCCTTGTATCTTGTACAAAGACGTTTAATACGCCGTGAAAAAGGCACCGAAACCTCGACTGCAGCAGGTACACTGACAATGTAGGCATCGCTCGTACACGATCGCGTAATACAGTGTCCCAAAAACGAGATCGAGCGAGATCGGAGGGGGTAAGTTCAAAAATGTATTTCAGCTGAGGACAAGGCACTAACATCGGGCTAATCTTGACACTGACTAAAGGAAAACACCCATCTATAGACGGTTGACATATGCGAAGTGTGAGCAATTGCGTTAAGAATAAATTACTCATAATTTCTATTCACTTTTTTCGGCCTTTCGCAACGGACGTCAAGGCAAGTCCATCGAATCGGGAATTGTGTTGAGATGCTGACGTTACGGTGTGTATCCGANAAGATAATCCAGAACAGTGTGTACTCTTCTTGATATTGGGGTCTGGCCTGGCCAGTATCCAAAAACCATGGAGCAATGCATTTCACAATAGTAAGACCACTCTAAACTGCTTGACAGTCAAAATCAGACAAGCAGTTCAGAGTTTCAGAGCTGGCGCTGAAAGCCTTTGAAAGTCTGGACGACAATTCGCGCCGAATTTTATCTTTCTGTGGCAGCCTTGCGCTGATCAGCGCACTCAGTGCTGACGGTCACGTGAGTGTGATATCGCGAACAGCAAAACCACAGCAAGGTGCAATCCGACGGTTTATCGCATAGCCTCAAGCAAGAGCGAGATCGGACGCGAACTTATCATTTAATTTAATTGGAAGAAATGCCGAGCGCCGGCGATTCACGTCACAGGGGCTTCCCCGACCCAAACTGACTTTCGACGCATTTTTTGCGCTCGAGGAAACAAAAGAAAACTGAGGAGACAATGAGGAAAGCGACGACGAATGCAGCAGCTTGAAAGAAAAAAACAAACCAACAGTGTCGATTTAGATCAAACGATGCCGCTCAAGGCGACAGTCCAGACACGTTTAGAAAGAAAATGTACTTTGCCAGTTAACAAAACGTTCCTGCAGCGTATCATGTTTCGCGCCTCAACGATGCGGTGCAGGCAACAAAGAAAAACGGCACAGACGTTTTCTTTCCGATCCGACTGGCAACCGCGGCGGTTCGGTCCTGATGAAAGCAGCACCTCGATATTTGCAACGCTGGCACATTGGCCTCTTGGTTCTGCTCCTGCGCGAAATAACACTGCAGAGGCCATCGCCGTCGGTCACGAATTGTCGACGGCTAGGCGGCAAAAGGAAACCCAAGGCCCACGGCCTTGCCAGGACCAGGTTTGTGAACGAGCTCAGCTTGAGCTGCTGTATATTCGGTTATATATACATCACTTTCAACCCCGAGCAGCCTGATATTGCGATTCTTGTCGCTGCGGAGAAAAAGAAAACGACAACAATGCCATTCGGAAGCAGACCGCATGCATTACGCAACAACTTGATGTCCCAAAGATTTACAAATAAGCCCGTAACTAAATGTGATGGTACACCCGCTTGCATGCAGCGTTATCCTCCAGAGCATTGGTCTGTTCTCCTTACGGTTATCTACCCACAGTAGTTGCATCGTGCCTGATGTTTAAGGCAACGAAGTGCTTCTTTTGTAGCCAATCGCCCGCAGCCAGGGGAGACAACCGGCCAAATTTTCAAAAACATGTTTAGTTGTTACTGTTAGGTACAACAACAACAACAACAACAGCAAATTACAATCATTTTGCCCCCCGCCGAAAATAATACAAAAGTTGTAATCATTTGCTCCCCCCCGAAAATATCAGCCCTGCCTGCAGCGACGGCCATCGTTCAAGAACAGTGTAACGCATTTCTTTTTCGCCTGAAGAGGAGCCGAGGCTCGCTGTGAGGAGAAAAGCACCGCAGAGGCGACTGCGACGTAAATCGATCGATGACGAGCAACAAAAAGACGCAACGCGAAGGTAAAGACGCGAAAAAAAATGCCTCTCGTGCGCGAAGTCCCGGGGAAGGAACAAGAGACGGAGAGTACGCTGAGAGGTTTGATATAGGCAAGCAGGAAGTTTAATCGATTCAAACAAAAACAACGTATAATCGCCAGGCACGGCGGTGGTAGGGGGAACGATTAAACAGCAGCGCGCGTCGTCCGTCCTTTCTGCGAGTTTTGATGGAAAAAAATGATGAGGAAATTTAAGGCTAGAAAAAAAGCGGCCAAACTAAGGGGATGAAACACACGGACGCCACAGAAGAGTTGAAGAGGACTGGTGGTTTAGAAGTTCCTCCTCAGCCGTTCATTTTCCTCCCGGAGCCGCTCGATTTCTTGGAGGAGCTGCTCGTTGATGCCGCAGCGTCGCTCGAGGAGCAACTCTCGGATAAGGTCCTCCTGGCAGATGAAGAGCTTGACGATCTGGGTGAGCATCTGGTTCGTGTGTTCGCGGATGTTGTCGCTGCGGGACGAAAAAAATTAACGACGTTCGAGTCACTTTATCGATTGTCCTTGAGCGCGTCGTTGTCCTTGAGCGCTCAGTGAATCAAAGTCTCGAAAATTGGCGATCAGTTTCACGTTGAAGTTTTAGACTGCAGTGGTTCTCAACCTTTTTTCAGTGATGTACCCTTTGGGCAGTGTTTTGTCCCTCTCACGTGCCTCAGACCGTAATCATGAGCAAACCAATTAGGAAATGTGCCTGTAATTGTTATACTTCTACGTTAAAATTCCCTGAAGACACTTAAAAAATACGTGAACCCTTGGAGCACCTTTGCGTGCCACAGGGGGAACGCGCACCCCTATTTGAGAAGGANTGATTTAGAGAAGGCCATTGTGAAACAGGACTGTAATGTGTTATAAGGTTTTTCGTCAGTCATTTTCAAAGCAAACTACATTTTCGTAAGAAGTAAAACAAACAATTACTTAACACAGAATGCAACCATGGCACAAAAGCGCTTGCTCTGCCACCTTAGAGATCCCAAACTTAGACTTTTCACTGATAGGAGTCCGCAATGCCGACGCTCAACTACTTCCATATCACAATCACTCCAAACCACCTCGACTGCTTATCCATCGCAAAAAAACGCAAATCGCAGTAACTGCAAATCAACGCCGCCACGTTTCCAAACATGATATCCGGCGTGGAACGCGAACTACGGACTCTCAGTAAACAGCGCAATGCCCTGAGGGTTGGCGATGACGTCCGCTTCTGGAAAAACTACTCTTTCAAAATTACATCCACTTCCAGACACCGGCAATCAACTGCACGTTTCCGTGTATTTCGAAAAGCTTTGGCCGCCGCAAGTGTTTCTCGTTCGCTCAGAAACGCGCCGGGCAGAATCGGCGTCAAGAGGATCCTGTCTGGTTTTTTATTTGGAATGAAAATATTAACGACGAACGATTCAAACACGAAAGATGTTTGCAAAGATGTCCGCGTGTTTGCTTTTTTTACAACTGCACACCTGGCTTATCGCCTTGTTTCGACTCTAGCGTCGATAGAAAAAACCAGCGACCAAAAAAATACTTATAGAACCCTGTCCTCAATTACTGTTTTTTTGAGTCTGCCTTTAACTGTCAATGACACCGAGCACCAGGCAGGCACAAATGAAACACCGACCCAGCACCAGGAAGATCACTTCTTGATAACTTTAACCGAAGCGCCCAGTGGTCCGGACGAACTTGCTTTAAGTTTAAGCTGAAATCTTTCGAAACTATTCTCCCGGCAGCGAAGATCAGCATCTTTACTTCCGTTCGAGCGGAAGCTCTCGTCGGCGCTGGTTCGACTTCGCGAAACAGCACGTCACACACGCGCGTCACGTGCACTTACGCGTGTTTCTTTCAACGCTTCAACGCGCAGCCGTAGTTTGATGATACGTGCAGTGCCTGGAAGTTGCGGTCGCACTAATGCAATTTTGACATGTCAAGAGGTGTCACTGGCTGGCGGTTCGGAAGAGCGCGGTCTGCATTTGAATGATGCGCGTTTTACGGACGTCAGCGAATGTCAAACTGTTCTACAAAGTCCGTTGGACGAGACGTTGAGAAGCAGCGCGTTGTCGGACTTTCGCGAGCTGGAGTGGCGGAGTGGGAATGCGCGTCGCGACTTTCAAACGCATCACTAGCGAACGTCCTTGTAATCGCTGAGGAGAGAATTTTTATGACAGCACTTTAAACAAACTAGAACCGAGAGTTGCTAGTCTTTTGACAATCCGTGAACGACTGCTTGCGATGACTGACTGATCGATGGAAATGCGAAACTATACAAAGCGACACTTCTGTCATGAATGAAATGTTTAGGAAACAACCAATCAGCCCAAAACTCCGGGATTTTCTCTTTTACAAAGAAGTTTTGGTTTGTGGTCTCCATGATTCAATATGTTGCATGAAAACTTTCAAAGCAGAACGAGAGAACAGTATTTTATGTTTTTTTCNGCTCCTCACGTACGGTACCTTCCGCAACGTATGACGTCGATTAGAGCTTCTTCGCACTAACAACGAGGCTTAACACAGCATCGTCTCAGAGGCAAAAGACACGCAGTTCAACCACGCCGCAGTGCTCACCACCGTAAAAAAACATCATTTTTCGGTCACCCGAATCCTCGTTCTTGGATGCAAGTTGCTAAACAACCACAACTGCACGTAGATCATGCACGCACACTCACCCCATTTCGTCGACCAGCTCCTTGACTGTGTTGCGCAGGTACTCCGCTTGGTACTGGAAGGGGCTGATTTCACCACCGTCGCTACTGGCAACGGCGTGGGAAGGGCTCCCTTGGACTTGGACAGATCCAGACTGGTGTGGTGCGGGTGTTGAGGATGCTATGCAACAACAAAACAGCCGTGTTTCGCTGATGTGGCAAGGAAGGAAAGGTACATAAGAAGTACCGCAAAGTTCAAAGAGACAGACGGCCCAATGCTTTAAGTTCTCCGCGGAGACATCGTTCCTTCCCGGGATCCGTTTAAAACCAGTGCGCATTATCAAAACTCCGTTTAAAACCAAGGCGGATTATGCAGGTCCGTCAACTAACAAAAGCGCATTGGCTCGTGTGAAGCGAAAGCGTCTCTGCTTGTTGATCCGCGGATTTCCGACACGCAAACGCTCAGTCCGGTTGTTCGATCGCAGCTTAACAGCACGCTGAAGATATTTGGAAGTTGGAACAATGCACTCGTAGCAGCATGTGTGACACTTCGAATAAGGTAATTGTTTATGAAATGGTTCTGCGTAAATTCCAAAAGTTTTTGGATGAAAAACCTGCTCTGCTTATGTGGAAAAGCGAAGGCCTTCCACGACTCTCCCCCCACGATTAAAAAGACGCGCAAATCGCAGACGTGTTTGCGAAAACAATCTTTAACTTTATCACCGTATTTCACTGAACTTCGATCACCACCAAACAAGCGAGATACCGAAGTTTTTAAACCTTGAAGGGGAAAACACCCTTTTTTGCAGGTGTGCATGCGCGTCGGAAGGACTTAATCAGGGGGTAGGAATTTTTAAAGGCTAGCGGTAAATTTTACCGACTCCGAAACTAACTGAAAAAGATTTTTCTACTAAAAAGTTAACAGCAAAATTGTCAAATTTAAAAATCCAAGGGGGGCAAGCCCTCCCCTTCCGACGCCCATGGGGATGTGCGGTAACGGCTATCCGCTGCCACCGGCATACTCATCTCATCACAGCTATATGTCAGTGTTAAGTAAGACTACTCACTGGGAACACTACTGCGATGAGGAGGAACGTTCAGAGAAATCGCGACGGTGTTCGGCGCACTGGCCGGTTTGTCGGCGCTGCGTGAGGTGGCGCCCGCGGTCCTGGGGGTGACATTGTTACGGTTGGCGGTAACTTGAGGCTCCGTGGTTACGTCTTCCATTGCTTTCGCTTTCGTGTCCTTCGCTGCTGCGTCCTTCATTGCGTTGTTTGGCAAACGCAGGGGGTGAGGGGAGATGCGGCTGTGTATCTGAACGCCGGTGTGCGGTGTTCGCGGTTTCGGGGGTTTACCGGGGTCGGCAATGGGTGATAAGACATCTGAAAAAAGGGGACAATGGAATCCAACTGCGCCAAGTCGTCGAGAAGCAGATCGTTTAAAGTCAAACAGGTTAAGCTGCACGGGGCTGTAGCGACGCTGCGAATATAAATCGATATCGTATCGCGCACGCGATAATGCCTCGTAATGAGGCTAGGAAAAAATCAAAACTGTTCGAAAACGGTTTTGCGAAAGTCAAAGTCGCTTAATACCATGAAAAAAGACGATATGCGAACGCCCTAGGTACATGTCAGCCTCTGATTTATCCAGCTTCAGCCAGTATGCAAATGTGCAATTTCAGTGTAAAAATGTGTAATTCAAGTGTGCAAATCTGTAATTTCCATGTGCAAATGTGCAATTTCAGTGTGCAAATGTGGAATTTCATTGTGCAAGTGTGCAATTTCTAAAATACTGAAACACTTATTTTGCTTTGTGTACAGTAGCCTGACATGCGCAGGTTATCGGTTAGCATACAGTAAGCTACACTGTTTACTCCCACACTACCTATAGCTAGCAAACCTACAGCTGTGGAGTAGCATTGATCACCAGGCCAGACGGATGATACTAAGCAAATCTCTGCGTGGTGTGTTTGTCGGTTTCGAAAGCTCCGTAGCGCGTCCTGGTGGAATTTGTACAATCAGTATTGAGCATGGTACTTCATGCAGGCGGCCTGCTTGTGATACCCCATCCACTGCGATCACGTGACTGATTCCATGCTGCTTCTCATAATAAACGCAGCGCGCATTTAAAGGAAACTTTATATCACAGCAGAATGAAAATGGTCTGGACTCTACTTCAGGAGTTTTGTGCACGGCAATAAAAATGTCTCTACAAGGTTTCTGAGCAATTCAGGAAAGTCGCTTGCTTAGCAGGGGTCTCCAAACTACGGTCCACCGGCCAGATCCGGCCCGCGCGACATTTTGTCAATAATGGAGAAATAGTATATTTACGAAACATTTATTGATTTGGCAGAATGTAACATATCCCGAAGCAATCCACATCACGCAAGATGTTCGGCCCTCGAAGCCCGAACTGTTGTGTAATAGCTTATGTGGGTGTGTCCTCGGACGAAAAATGTTTGGAGACCCCTGGGTTGGACAATCTCCATCACTCCCGTGTGCCCACGGGCGTGGATCATACGCACGTCGGAACAAAGCCTTCAATTGTTCGCTCACAAAGGCTTACCGTCGGTGTACGAACCGATCGTGTCTCGTGACGACGAAAACGTATTTCCGGCCAAAGCAGGAAGTTGCGACAAACCGGCGATGCTGCCGTCGTGCGACCCCAGCGAGTAACTGTTAAACGTCGGGTCGCCCTGCACGGGGGAGAGGATGCCCCCCAGGTCGTCCACTTGAGAGGGCTGCACGCGAGCAGTGGGGGTCGAGTTGTACGATTTTGACGCGGCGGTCGCGGGGTTGGCTTCGCGTCGGCCGTTGGTAAAAACTGCGAAACGAGGAAGAGGTTAAGCGCGAAGAGCGGCAAAGGCAAGCAAGGGCATGAAAGCAAAAAAAAACAGTAAATCGCAATCAGACGCAGGCACCGAATCGCTTTCTTTCAGCCGATCTAAGGCCGTGGTTTGTCGCAAGGAGGACAATCCACTAAATGTTCAGATTTCGGAGGCGTCCACAAATACGACATGCCGGATTTCAGTGTTTTTTTAAGGTGTCTTGAGGGACCAAACGCCCTCTCAAAATATAGTAGAAGCTCTCTGCATAACCACCACCAAAACACACCAAAACCTCGCTTATGACTGTCACGGTTTTCAGATGAAATAGTTGCGGTCTCTCAAAATGTCTTAACGGTCACCAAAGCCCAAGCCTTAAAAGAAAACCTGGACGCCAGCTCAGAGATAGCCTGATGTCTCAAGGGTCACAAAACCTTTAAAAAACCTAGCTGGACTCTACGATCCTTAAATACCAGGACGCGGTGTTTTCCTTGCGGTTTCATCGGGGTTTCCAAGAAAAAGTAGGAACTTCGCAAAATGTTTACTCAGAGACACTGGTGGTGTTTTTACGCAAGGAAAGTAGCAAGCTACCTTCGCACAGAAGGTAGAAAAAGCGTCTCTGCAGCTTCGAGGTTTGTCTTTAAGCATCGCGGTTAAAGGGTGGGACCAGTGTTTGTTGTTTTGCCTGCATGAGCTCAGAACGAGGTTTGCCTGTAATTGCAGAAACGCGACAAATGCTCCTTCGAGTTTTCGATATTTGTTTCCCTTCGAGCACGCAACCAAACCGGCACAAGCGACTTGCTCGCGTACTGAAGAAGACTTGTTTCCCCTTAGTGAGGTTGCCAGTTCCTCAGAAAAAAGAACACTGCGCACAGTTTAGCTGAAAAGGAGCTTCCTGTGGTTGAGGGCAAAGTAAAAGCATCCCGAGTTTCGCATTAAACTGCTCCAAAAACCTAATCTACCGCCAAACCTGCTGCAAAGAGACCCCGGGCTTCTGACTCACTTGTTAACTGGATCAGACTATGGTGGCAACAAAATGAAATGCAAAAAATCGTTCAAAGTCACAAATCGCCAAAATTGCCTGTGCTGATGATTGTTTTTGTTGGGCGGGAAAAATGGGTTGAATAAGCACCAACGAATATGTTATTCTTAAAAAACAATTACATAACAGGGAAATATATTGCCCTGAAAATCGATCACATCAGCCGGCTGCTTGGAGTACAGTAAACTAAGCAACAAATGACAACTGCAACAAAAAATTATCCAAAACTTCGTTGCACCAGCCCAACTATACGTAACTATGCGCGCGTAACTATACAGTAACAAACATATGAGGCTCACGCATCACAGACAGGGTCAGGTGACAAACCGGGCAGGGTGAATCCTTTCGGGTGCACTTAAGCAATTCTGTGGTGTGCCGAATTCGGTCTAAGACAGTTCGGCGCCGCCGTTTCGGCGATGGTGGTCGCAAATGTTTTATGCGAAAACAATGTGTGTTTTTGAAATACTTTGAAGGTTCGACTACAAAGGATGTTTGCTTCATAAGTGTTTTTGTTGTCGTCCTGATGGCCAGTGACCAGTGTAGTTTCCCGTCCGTCAAGAATGTGGAAGAACTTAGTGCGACGTGACCACATGTGTAAAGAAATATGGCTTGTGACGTTTATTTTTGCTGGCATGAGGCGTTTGTGAGTT
>JGI24021J15306_10011286_pt1 | contig 11097 bp, 3 predicted proteins | sample Ectturendosymbi1_FD_15306 | JGI IMG/M metagenome (IMG submission 15306)
ACAATGTANTATTTAACGGAGATACTTCATTATTTGACAGTTTCCACTGTAACAACGTTACGTAATTAAATCAATCCACTTGGTTTATGTACACCAACCAATAAGAACACAGAGTATATTTCTATTATCGGAGTTATACATATTTCATATTTCTTATACTCCTTCGAAAAAAGTGCCAAACACGTTTTTATTTTTTATTTCTAAACATAGCACCAGTGATATGTCGAGCATTTCATGCGGTTTTGTTCCAATAACAATATAGATTTTAGCTAGAGTCTACGCTAAATTTTAAATCTATCTCTGAAGCTATGTTAGCGTGTCGCACTAATTAAAGAAATGCAGAAAATAAAATCATATACTTCGTTGTTTTAAGTGGCCACATTGTTCTCCTCTTGAATTTGTTACTTCTTTACGAAATTTCCAAACATTTTCTTTTTTAAATAAATGTTAGTAAATAAAAGTAAATTTGTTAGCAGCGTAACTTCCGCAGTGGCAAGCAATCTCATCTTAAATCGTTACAACAATATAGAAAATTTTAGTCTACAGCTATATAGAGAAAATGCAAGCCTCTTTTAATAACGTTCCTTAATATTAAAATTTATAATACTTTTACAAGCTATTGTTGCAAACCTACCTCTCTGACGTGGAAAGTCGGAGCATTGGGTTAAAAAGCCTCCAGTTACTCGGTTAAGAGAACAGAAATAACTGCAAGTGGTTCGGTTGCTGTTTTTCGGCTTAGTTGCAGTTGTTGTGGTAGGGTTGAGTGAACTGGTAGGGATGGTTTTACTGTGGTTAGGTGGTGACGTCACGTTCGATTTCAATGCACCGTTTCTTGGCGCGGTTTGAGCAGTTGTGCCAGAAGTAGGCAGCAAGGTAAGCTCGGTTTTGGCTGTAGTGCTGCTTGTTGGATATGTTTGAAATAATCTCTCCGTCGTGCGAGCCGATACAGGGGACCGAGTGTTTGCAATGGTCTCAGAAACGTCGGCTTTTGATCCAACAATCAATGCACTCGATGTAGAAGTAGTAACGCTTTCTGCAGATACATCTGTAATATTTGCAGGAAGGAACTTTGTAAATGTGTTCCTGGACGCGTGGTTCGTTTGCATTGTTGTGGTGCTTTGCGTCACGCTTGTAAAATGTCGAACAGTTTTGTTATTTCTTGCAGTTGTATTTGTCCTGGTAGTTTCGTACGCAGTTGTGCTGCCCTCGTTTCGGAAAGTCACAATATTCTGTATTGTTCGCATAGAAGATGTCTCTCCGCCAACTAGACTTTGTTTTGTGGCAGCTTCGTTTCGCTCACCAGAGGAGTGTGCTTGCGACTTCACAACTGAAAGGTAAAAAGGCGTTAGAAACTTCCTGAATCTTACTTTCAAACCCGTGTATGGCAAGCAAATCATAAAGCAATGAAACTGATTTTATGCTTGCAATTCGAAATCGAAAATACCGTATAGTGAATGTGCATGAATAAAACAAACAACAACTCTGTTCGAAAATGTGTGTAAGTGATGAACAGAATCAGTATTTTCACCTCCGCAATGAATAGTGGGTAAAAAGTCTGTATATAGCAATAAGGTAACGAGATGTTCCTAAATTTGCTTTAGTCCTTTCCTCTGACGACCAATTGAGTCATTTTACTTGGCTCCAAGATGGCCATCCATCCAAACTATGTATTTCAGTGTAGTCAAACATTGGGCGTATAAGCAGAATTCCCCGTTATAATGATTGTGGCAAAATAGACATCACCTAAGTACGCATAATTAGTAGAATCGCGCATACGTTTAGAACGATATTCAACCACTCTTAGTTTTGTGACAAAGCTACTTTCTGATGCAAAAATACTTGAAGCACAAGAATTAGCTAATCTAGTCAGTTTTATTAGAATCCCTCAGGTGCCCCATAGGTTTTGTCATAGAAAGCAGTTTCTAACATATTTCACGGAATTTTATTGATAAACCTCGTGACTGCAGCACTTGACAAAATTAAGCTAAGTGTAGTGCGCACCCTTTTTCATTTTTCATATTGCTTTTAAAATTCAATGTTCTTTTGCTCGTCGGAAGTTAAAATTCAACTTACACCAGTCTACTACGATGTGGTGGCGCCGAAGCTCTGGTTAGATTGAACTGTAAATCCAGCAGGGGAGGATCCAGGGGGCCGATTGGAGCGATCGCCCCCCCCTAAAACCTATACAATGTAACTTTATTCACCATGGCTTTTTACAATTCGGAAAACAGCATTCGCGATTTAACGCCATTTTGTCGTCAATTGTTTTGTCACAGCAGTGTTGTGGAGTATACTTCATGCCCCTTAACAGTAGCGAAGCCATTGAGACTGGACTACCAAATATTACTGAAATCGCCCCCCTAACCTTATACTGGCTGGATCCGCCACTGAAACCCAGTAACGTGCGCCTCTTTTGCAAAATTGTCTTAACAGTGAAAAATGTTCCCTATTGAGATAAACAACGTAACTAATTAAAGGAGACGATCGCATGATATTGGAACAGGTATCTGATAAAACTTAAGGTTTTCCAAAAATTGGATCCAGGAGAATTTCCCTTGCAACGTCACTTGCACTTGTAACACTTACACACAAATGTAGCCTACTTGTGGTTCGACGAGTATAATTTAGTTTTGCGTACAAATTTACGCAACCCAAGTGCTGATCACATGATACACGCGTAACAACCAAACATATTAAGAGACGTGCTTGGCAACGCTTTCAGATTACATGCGGCACACCTTACGTCTTAAATTAAGTCTCGGAAAACAGCGTTCACGCAAATAGTAACCCTGCAGGCTTGGAGCGCAACAGGCTTCGCACTGACAAAAGGTGCTTCAAATCCAAATCTGCTGACACTTTTTTAACCTAGGTTGATTTAATAAGTGCCACTATATACGTTTGCAAGATTTAGTGGGCAGTCTTCTGAAAATTTACTCTGATTGTGTTAAATTTGTTCAACATTTTTTATAATATAGCACCGGACACACAAATTTCATGACAACTTGCACGTCAGGTAATGTTGACCAAAAACAACTATTACAATGATACTTTCAGAGAAGGCTGAGTGGCTTTTCAAAACTCCAATGCCGAAGACATTTCGGAACGCACTTGGGTATTAGAGGATAGGTCTGACAAGGTAAACTTTTCTTACAGGTAAACATTATACAAGCAGCAAAACCTTTGCCAACATGTTACAAAATGGGGCATAACAAAGCGAGAATTAAAGGCCAGGCTAACTTTGACCAGTTTGTTAAAATTAGGTAAAAGTGTGTTGTTTATTTTTAAAACACATACAAAAGTCACATCTGGTTGTGACATTGTTACGGAATAATAGCCTCTACTGCAGCGGTTCCCAACCGGGAGTTCCCAGCCCCCTTGGGGTCCGAAACAAGATTTTCGGTGGTACGAAACGCGATTGTTTGAGGGTGAGATTTGACGTACTTTTTTTTAAAATAGCTAGATTTATGAAAGCATGCAAGTGCTATTACCCAAAAGAACATTGTCCAGCTTAGTTATTCCAGCTAACGTCGCCAAATTAACAAATTAAATTGCTAAATATGTGCATTGCTACGTCTGTTTCACGCTACGGTTTCCACACAGAAGATGCCGGTGATGCGATTGTAAGCGCATTGTGACGTTAAATGCTTACGGCGCAATTGTGGCGAGATGGTTGTTTGATGCAACAGAGCTCGGATGTTTCTGGTGTTCAACCATGTGAAGTTGCCAGAAACTGAGTACAAAAGCCCTGCGTATTTTAATCCCTTTTGCAATAACCTGTTTGGGCGAATCTGGATTTTCCTCCCTAGTATCATTAAAAAAACAAGTATCGGAACCGTTTGAACCCCTCGAACGATTTGCGCGTGGCTGTGAGTAATCATGCGACAAGGTATGAGCGGATAGTTTCAGAGAAGCAGCAACAAAACGTCACTAGGTTTGTTTGTAATGAGCAGTAAGGCATGAAAGTTTAACAGTACGACTGAGTGTTTTCCGTTGTATTATCAGCAGACCTACGTATTACGCGTAGTAATTTAAGAATTAAAATTCGGTAAAATCGGACTGTTTTGCGCTTTCTGCGCATTTTTAAAACGAGGGGGTGCGAACGCCATTTTATTTTTATGAAAGGTGTGCNAACTTCAAAAAAGGTTGAGAACCTATGCTCTACTGTAACAAAAAAGCGCAATTTTCGAAAGAACATTTCATTGGTTCGTTTTTGCCAACTGTCATTCTTACACATTTCAAACACGGCAAATTTTTTTTTTGCATCATCAAGTTCCTTAAATCGTAAAAAGAAGAGTTATCACCAATTCTATCATCGTTAATAGTGAGCTATTGCGGGGAGTCGTGGTTGTTTGTGGGAAAAATTGCACCAAATCGCCCCAGCCCTGGATCTACCGTCGTTGTTAATGCAGACAAACGCTTATAGCGCGATTTGACGCTGTTCGAAATTGCTCACGGTTCGAAATTTCTTCTTGAGTTCCTCTGTGCACCAGTGAGTTATTCCGATGTTGTTCAAACATCCACATCAAGACAACGCTACGATGTTCAACGGCAGCCGATACGCCATAACCAAGAACCAGGTTATTTAATACAGTGGAAAAAGCACGTTTATTCTCACTCTTTTCGCTGAAGACTGAACTTCTGATTTTTGTGATGCAACGTGCAAATTAAGTATATAACAAAATCCATATTCTGTTACTTTATCACAATCCTTAAACCTTTCGATTCGCAGCATTGGTTGTTCGGAAAAAATATAATCTTAGCTTTGATGTTTAGAACATCATTCCTTGGTACGACGATTTTATGATTCTTATTTCACTACTTAATATTGTAAATTTGGAAAGAAAATTTGCTGATCCCATTGAACATTAACTACGTGTTCACATCCACGAAATCTAAACAATCTCAAGTCCCCCCGCTTCTTCCACTGTCAAAACACTTTTAATTAAATGCGCACAGTTTGAATATCTGACCGGGTTGCAATGATAAGCAGAGCATCACTTCAACCGTTTTAAAAACGTCTTCATTCGTCGGACCCAACAGTATGCCTGGTATAATGAATCTAGCAGAAATTTTTTAATTTAAAATAACTTGAAATGTTGCAGTTAAATGAAATGCATTTTCAAAAAACGTTTAAAAGTTGTCTAAAAGAAGTGGGAGGTTTGCTGCTCTTTGCACGCTGGAATCGCTATTTTGGGTTTCGCTTTGCCTAAAACACAGTGAAGTTATGTTGTGTGTTCTTATTTTTAGGTTTCTTTAACAGTATGGAATTGTTTGTTGTGACAACAGCAGTCTTTGATGCGCTCTTTCCCTTTGTTACTTCTATGTACAGGCAAGTAGAACCGATAGATTTCTTTAGTTGTATTATTTGAAGTTCTGCTCATAATCTTCGAAATGCAACGGTATATGCACATTCGTTGGTTAACATCGATGTTGCCATTCGTTGTTTGTATATTTTTTCTATGGAAGCAGCTTATATATTGTTGACGAAGGTGGAACCGCTTTGTAACAAGTTTTATAAAAGGAACGCCAAACAGCACATAACTTGTCAGATTCCGCTGCTTTTTGTTGAATTAAAATTGATTCCTTACGTTATGTGCAAAATCCATGCATACGATTAGTGTCGAAATCTTGGGAGTACGAGTGGTCACACGTGCTTTCCACACGTGCGTGCATGGTAGCCTTAAGACACTGCGTAAAATCATGCCATAAATATGGCTCAAAGCGCAGTCAACATGATATCGAACATTCGTTGTCATGGTAGCTAACAGAAATCAACTGCACAAAATTTCAGAAACTGTTGGCCTTTCAAACAACCAAAGAAATTGTTCCAAATGTAAATAACAATTCAGTTGCTTTTCTCCAGTCAACGTAGTGCCCTTTTCTTTGATCAAGAAAATGAAAATTTGATTTTTAACTTTACTTTTGATCAGAAAAATGAGAATCACTCGTTCTATTAACTAAAAGATGTAACTTTTTTTGCGTTCATTGCAAGACTGATTTTGTTTTAACTTTAGGTCCAAATTTCAAGCTCGTCGTAATTCTTGTCATAGAAACGAAATTTGAGCGAATTGAGAGAATAGCTGCAGCGATCCTATATCAAAAATATGCAAACAATATCTCACTTGCAAAAATGGCGAAAGAGAAAACAGTTGCAGCACCGAGCAGAAGAACAGTTTTCACATGTTTCATTTTTCGCTTGCTCATCAGCTGAGCATGTGTTTGCAGGTCAGAACAAAATAAATTAATGCTTTCCTAAAACTTACTCCAAAATTTGTTTCCTGTATGGATAACAAATTGAAATGATTCACTGTAATTAAGTTAAGAGCCTAGGTGTTCCTTTCTGTTCATCCAACTTTTCTTATTACTTCCTCCTGCCAAGTCCATGAGGTTATGCACTACGCTCAACGTACGCCTGATTATTTCAACAAACTGCTAGATCTCTCCCCAAACTTTGCGGAACTGGACTGAATTTGTGGTCTGTAACTGGTCTGGTACGATAAGCATCGCCAGCTTAAACGTGGTATATGCCTTTTTTCAGCTACAAACACCTTTCAAAGCCACTTTCTTCGAAGCGCGTCGATCGAACTCCGATTATGATTTTATAGCACGAATGTGCGCTTGACGCACTTCACTTGCGATTTTGTACTAAAGCGTTTCGGATATGGACATCGACCGCTTCACGGCAGCAACCGGATATAAAAAGCAGGCGTTTCTCATTATGGGTTGTAAAGCTGCATGAACGTGAGCTCAAAGTCTTCAGAAAACCTGTTTTTTGCACTGCGAAAAGTAACTTGTGGAAATATATCCGCAAATAACGTGCTAAAGCATATTGCATCGCATCCGTCTTTGCGGTTCATGCAAACATCTTGAGATGTGTAGCACAAGTCATGTATTGGCCAAAACTGGCCTACTGTCAGAAACGCACGATTTCCGCTTGGATGTATTTTGTCCGCGTCATTTATCACTGAACATAAGTTTGGTCTTAATCCCGCCATAGCGCCATTATACACACTTCCACTCACCCCAAGCAAGCTGCAGTTTTAGGAAAAGCACTCGTTAAATGCCAATGCATTAAGGAACGAGAAGATTTGCGTTACTTTAAAGAAATTGTGCTGTTGGCATTTAAGCTTTACGCGACTGCATGTAGACATTGGTAATACCAGTTTTTTTTTTGAGGAATATGGTAGGAACCCGGTGTGGACCTGTACGGACCCAATTTCTTTGACTCTAGAAATTGCAAAACCCTGGTAATACTTTAAGAAGCAAAACACCTTGCAAAACCCTGGTAATACTTTAAGAAGCACGACTTTCTTCAATCATTTCCAAATCATACATTTAGTAAATTAAATTGCATAATTCTATGTATTTCAGCTAAATCTAGTACAGCAGAAATTGGGTTTGACGTAACTTCTACGTGTATTTATTATTATTCGGAACTAAAACCGTCATATGTACAAACATAAAAACGTTTCACCTCCCATAAAATAGCATGAATAGTATTATCGTCATAACGAGAGCGAAGTGGTAACAAAATCGAGGAAGTTATTTCTTCTTGACCATAAATATGTTGACGACTTTGGCCAGAGACATGCCAAAGACTTTTGTTTGTACTACACGTTTGCTACTATGACTGTTGCTTAGTATTGGCGCTCTGTTTTTTTGCATGATCTAGCACCAACATACTTTCTTATTTGCTCATCATTTGCTTTCTTTACATGCTTATTGGCCTGCTTTCTGACAACGTCGTCCTAAGTTCACATTCAAAAGCCGGTTTAACTTTGGCACTTGCAACTACTGAATCTGCCTTCCTCTCAAACGCATCGAATGTTGACTGTGTGATCAGATGTCACGTGCCACCTAGATTAGTAATTGCGAAATTCCAGAAAAAACTCACGCCGTTCCACCCAATAGCCTATCGAGTTGCACGCAAGCATGTCACGACAGTGACTGGTTTAGTAAGTTGGCAACTCAACGCTCTTGATGGTAAATTGGCAAACCACTTCAAACTAAACTGGTCAAATACTAGTGGAGGTTTTGGATAAAGAAAATAGTTATAGGTATGGTCGATTTTCGAAAACGCTGGCAATTATCGTCGTAAATTTCGTGAAAGGTTTTTATTACAGCAGGAGAACGATTACTTATTCCCGAAATTAAGCCATACGTTATTTAAAACACTGATTTTGGGCAGTCTAGAACCAATTTCCGTCAATCTAACCTTCATGATTAAAGAGACGGCTATGTGTTCATGATTCCGTAACTATCTCCTTTACGGCCCTAGGGCATAAAGAATAGTCCAAAATGAAGAATATTTGTCAGGTGTTTGCCAGTACGATGCGTATCGAACGGAACCTTTTTTAACTTAACATCGTTCAGTTTTGGTTGATCAGTCAAATTCGTAAGAATTAGTAATGATCACAGGCTTTTACAATTGTTCATATTGAAAACTGTCGTGCAGTTTTTAATTTGAAGGATTTCCTACAAAAGATATGTTTTCATGTAGAAGGATAACTTGTCCATAGCTAGGATATGCTCAAAAGTAACTGATGACCACGCACAGCAAAGTCGAGATACAAACCAAAGCAAAGAACATGCGAGAAAAAACATTTCCAATGGAAAGCGCGCGAAGTTTTGCAGAAGATTGGTTGCATATTTTTTCGCATGTTAAAATATATCCCAGACCATTTCATACAACGTGCAAGCCACGAGACGTTACTTCAACTTTATGACGTTACGATTATACATGCTCAGCATCGTTATGTGACGTATGGTTATTGCTTACAAAGGATTTTTTCGTCTTGTGACGTTTGCCTCAAGTACGAAATCTTAGCTTTTGCCACGACGCTTGATTCCTTATTCAGCAAGATATTTTTTTCCAGTACTAAGAAATAATGAATCAAACGCTTGATGTTGTGGTGAATTTGAAGTTGCTAACACACAGCAGGTATCTAAAGTTTGTGGAAACCGGAAGCATCTGAAGATATGTTTTCGTGGCTGGATATTCTCAAGATTTTTTTTCCATGATGCAATAACTAAGCTGTAGCGCCAAGAAAAACTTTTCTAGAACGTTTTTCTTAGAAAGAAAACAAAAACAACTTTGATGGTAAATCAAGTGATGAGCAAATACACAATTACTTGTTCGCAATTTGCCATCACACCCTATACAGAAGTGGTGCCCTAGAATCAGCCCCGTCGCTACGGGGGGGCTTTGGTGGACTTAACCCCCCCAAACATAGCTCCAACCCTCCCCAAATTGAAATATGAAACACTATAAATAAATAGAGTTTTTGCGTACAAGCCCCCTGCACAAACGTTCAAGCCACCCTGCAAAAACGTAAAGCCCCCTATTGAAGATTCTCTGGCGAAACCCAGCTAACGAATGCTTGTTGTTGTCGACGAAACCCAGCTAACGAATGCTTGTTGTTGTGACCTTAAAAAAACAAGCGAACACCTCATATTTTGCAAAGTACTGAAATCAGCAAAGCCTTGCGGCTGGTACCGCGTGCGCCTTCACAGCTTACGTAGTGATCTTGAAGGCAACACGACGCTTTGCTCGGTTTGCCAACGCGCAACTCCTGTAACCGCCAAACAGCTATTGAACCACTTAACTGAAATGGCAACCTTTATACTTCTTTGAAAGAAGTTAGCGGTTCATTCGTAGGCCACCTTAGGCTGCTGCTACAATCCGCTCTCCCAATATTTTCCAATAACAATTCCTCATTTCCAGTCGTTCATTGTAATACAGTAATTCCAATCACAGCAGCAGTTGACTTATCAGGTTGAAACTGAAAACTGCAAAGGAACAATTCAGAAGGCTTCGACCAAGACTTTTCATATTTTGAAGTTTGTCAAATATTTCTTGACTTTAGTCATATGCATTGCACAAATTCAACTGTTTCGACTCACACTTTCGTTAAGCGAAAAACTAACGTATTTTTTGCATATTTGTCCACTAAACATCCTAATGATGTTTTCTTATAAAACACCAGAATGTGTGTTTTGTTATGGAAAGTTCTCGTTTGTTTTATTGCCACCATTAACAGCGCTTTTCTTTACTGTAACACTTAACGTCAGCCATTACTGATAAAAAATGTGAAAATCTGGCAACGATAGCATCGCTTTAAACACATTATTCGAATACGTTTGAAAGTAACACGCTGCAAGATCTCACACCATTCATCCCTATAATTAATTCACGTCTTTCATTCTACTCTCAAACCAATTTTATACAGTAAAGCTAATCTTTCGCAGAATCTTTCCTATCCACGAATAGCACTGCACCCCTCACTCAAATCACTCATGTTTGGCTAAATTTTTACCTACCTTCGTTTTATCTTCAGGTTTGCAACTAGCAACCATTACCCACATATCGTATCTTTACACTTTCCTGGTCTGTGGCATGTTGCTGCCAAGCTTTTTAAATTTGTCTGGAAACTCAAAATCATTTTTCTCAGATGTAAGTTTAGGTTTATGTCTTAAACACAAAACCTATAGCAAAAATGCGCTGTTTTTTCCCATGTCATATTTTACTTATACCTATGATCAGTGGCGTGCAGAGGTCTGGTGATGCCCGGGGCTACTTCTTGATTATATACCCCCTACCAAATTCTAGTATTGACCAGTGGCGTATGATGGCCATTGTTATGGATATACGCTGTTTGTGACGTCGCAATAAGATGTCATATTAACGCTTGCAAACCAACGTTTTGGCGAAGTTTGTTGACACAGCATGCATACTGTTCTACATACACACTCCTTACTTGTTGTTGTACAATATGTCACTGTAATGAACATAAATTTACAGCGATCGAATTTATGAGACCGGAACAAAATACAGCACTCAAAGCTAAGACAGAGCAGTTCATAACTGCAAAAATATCCGGCAACGCGTTAAAACAAGAGAGTAGAACACACTCAGTGCTACGTCAGCGCAGTTCACAGCAACAAAAATGCAGTATAAGGCTGCGCGTTAAAGCAGTGTAGTAAAACACACTCAACGCCACGACACCACAGCAGTCCCGTCACCACGGGGGGCTTTGGTGGGCGTAGCCCCCCCAAAAAAGCTCCAAGCCCCCAAATTGAAATATGAAACACTATAAG
>JGI24021J15306_10011289_pt1 | contig 11096 bp, 8 predicted proteins | sample Ectturendosymbi1_FD_15306 | JGI IMG/M metagenome (IMG submission 15306)
GAGCTAAGCGAGAACCATATAATACTGAGAGGGAGTGAATGATCTGTGTGTTCATTATAATTTCACAACCTTTCATTTCAGATTTTGAACCATTATCGTCTTATACTTTTGAAAGTTACTGCAGTCAGTTGTTTACCCTCAAGAAAATGGACAGATGCATTAAAAAAAACAGTGACGGTGATGTTTTTCAGCTAATTCTGTTTGCAAACACAGCTGTGTTCTTTTCTTCTCTGCTCGGATGTCTCACACTCTTTTTGAGAAGCCGACAGCGCTGGAGAAATTAGCAGGCGATGGCATTGCCTCAAAGAGATCAATCACTCACGCGATTCTTGGATTGTTTTAAGAAGCCTACAAGCCGGCTTGTCATGCCTACAGCGCCATCGTGGATAGTTTCCTAATAGTTTCTTTTTTCTTGAGGAACATTATATTTCGCAGTATCATTGTTAGCTAACATGCTACGTTTGTGCCAGATTATGCCAATGTTTTGGTCAAGGTGGTTGTTATTTTGGGTGTGATAAACCGTGCACCTGCAACTATATCCGAACACAACGTTTTTTGTTACTCCGCATTTGGGCATATCTTAACTCCCTCGGTAAATTTGGCTTTCGGGCCTCAATCGGGCTTCAAAAATAAATGTTGGGCTCGAGCCGGGTTCGGGCTTATTATTTCGGGCTCGGGCCGGGTTCAGGCTTCAAAATGAGGCCCTTTTACACTCTGTGTGGGTATGTATGCAGGGGCCAACAAGGGGAGATTGAAAGGATACATCCTCCACCTACCAACAGTAAATATAGAGTGAAATCATTTTGTGAAGTATGCTACGCTAATTTTAGGCCAAATGTTTTTGGTGCTGGTAAGAGGATATCAATGGAGATTTTGGTAGGGGTGGGGCTGCATGCATGACGCCTAGTAGCATTAAAAAGATTTGTAGCTTTTTCAAAAAACGGAAATGTGCAAGAAAAATATTAATCGTCTTTGTAACGTTAAGCGACTTGAACAAGACATCAAATCTCGCTGTAACCCACACTTCTTATAAAATGCATGAAAGCTGAAGTGTTCTACTGTAAGAGTGATATGCATGTGCGACCAATGCGATTCAGCATTTTGTGCACTCCAACTGACAGCTCTGATAAAACCCAATTGATGTTTTCTACTATATTGCTGTGCTTCTTTGTATCCAAATACGATATTAATGGAAGCAAGCTGAACTACAGCACCATGTCCAGCAGCAAATTTAAGTGTATTTATATGTAAATTATCTGTAAGGTCAAAGCGTGGTTAGTGTTGCTCTCAAAACGCCTCTACAAATAAGATTGGGGATCTGTATACATAAAACGTCACTTCTGCATCGACCTGATGACTACATTGGTTTCACACCAAGCTGTCCCCCAACATTTTACAACAAAGTTGCGCCCATGGTCCTGGGGTTGAGTGTATTTTGTACCTGCACCCTGAGTTGGAGTGCTGATAGTATAAAGTCAATAGAATGGTATATTGAATTATGCAACAACGAATAAGGAGGGTTTGTGTAGAATCATATGCATTGTGTCAACAAACTTCACGTTGGATTGGATACGTGATATTAACGTCATATTGTGACGTCACAAACGGTGCACACCCAGTAACAATGACCACAATACGCCACTGCACCAATAAAGGTTCAGTGGCTTATAGTTTCAATACTTTGGCTGGAAAACTTGTGGCCCATCTAAACCATTTTGTGTTCGAAATCAAGTTAAGTACCGCAGGAAAAGTGCTTAACGTTTGTCAACAAGAACTCCTGAACTTCCCGTTTGTGAACCGAAAGACACTTATTTTCATTCATTCAGTCAGTCTTTTTCACCCACTGGTGCCGATTGATTTTCCTGTCCTTGATAGAAATTTGGAAAAGTTGGCAATCCCAGCGAGCGTTGCCATAGCACTCCTCAAGACAAGGCCGGCACAGTTGACAGTACTCGAATGAAGTCATTCCGACTTTGCATTTCACTTTTATTCGCGTGAAAGGTAAACGGCAACCACGTCAACAGTTGATCATTTATGCGGTCACAAACAAGATGTTTTATTCTCGGTGCGGCGACTACAGGTGGGGGAGCAGGGGCAAATTTTTGGGGGTGCGAAGAATTTTTGCCCAAATTTCCCCAAACTTGCCCGAAACAATTTTGGGCCGCTTGTAGTGGGAATAATTTCTCATGACGACTGTTTTCGGGATGACCTCCAAAAAAAGGTCTTCATGTTTATTCTGCACACGTCGGGCACCATTTCTGTCCATATTTTCAGGGAGTTTGTCCAGATTTTTAGGTATTTTGCAAAGGTTTTCACAGATTTTGCCCAGATTTCTGCGGATTTTGCCCGAATTTTCAGGGATTTTCCCGGATTTTCAACAAATCAAAACTTTTGGGGGTGCGCTTGGACCTCCTGCACACCCCCACCCCCTACACCAATGGTGGTGACCGTTCAAGGCTGTGAAACACGAAAAATGCATTTCAACCTTTTTATCCCAGACAATCCTAAACTTTTAGTGTTTTCACTCCACAATAAAAATTTAAAACTCTCGACACCTGATAATTCGGCGAAAACAAGGATCGAAATAATCAATAAGCTTGTAATTTGGCGGTGTGGAAGAGTTGGGCGAGATTCCAGCCAAAAAAATAACAGGAAGCATAAAAACATGACTCGAAAAATGTCTGATAGTGCAAAACATCAACAGCCTTCCAAATGCACGCACTAATTATAAAACTGTTTGTTATGTGTTGATCACGTGAAGATGGTCGCTTTCGTGACGTCATCCTCGTGACCTCACCAGTTCGTCGTTACTCGAGTCATGGGACATGAACTATTTCATTAACGTTCTTTGAAATGTGACGTAAGTGTTTCGTATGCATTCCTTCACATCAACTTCCAATCTTTAGTTTTTTTGCCTGAAATTAAAAATTTATTTACGAGAGCATTCGCACAGGGCTTTAACTCAATACAAACTGTGACGTCACGTCTGAAGTGGCAAATCTTTTGAAACAAAAAAAAGAATGAAACCCACGAAACAGCTGAAGTTATGCCCTTACAACTTTCCTGGAAAGAACTCCGCAAGGTATCAAGAAAAATGACAAGGTTTGGCTTGCCCTTTCCTACACAGCAAGAAACTGGAGTTATTTACTGTGCAGAACTACTGACTAATTTTGCAACAATATTTTCGCCATTTTGTCAGTGATTGTCGTTCCATTTTATGGATGAATTTCTAAACAGGTTTATCGAAGATGAATGTTGCTATAAAGTTTAAGGAAAAGAATTCTGCATATACTTTCAAAAACAAGAAATATACTTGAAGACTTTCTCTGGAACTTGAACTTTGGTGCATCCCAGAAAGCGCGACAGAGTTTACGGATTTAACGAAAATATATCCCCTGCAGAAAAAAAACTCTATAAAAGGCCCCCTGGGGGTAAAAGAGAATCGTTTCTTGTTATGTCATAATCACGTGTGTCGTATTAGTGCCGCGGAAATGACATCATGAAAGAAAAGGCAAGGATTATGGCCAATGGGAGTTGAGCGGGGGGGTGTTGGTGGAGGTTTGAAGTGCGGCTGGTAAGATCTGATGACCAACAACTCAAATACGACTTTTAACCCCCTGATGTAGGCAGCTACAGTTTGACTTCATAAAACATTCACCTTTTTCTCAAAAACACTTTGCCAGAGTTTACGATTTTAAGAGTCTGTCTCAAAGAACAATAGTTAATAAATCATTGTCTTAAACCAAGCGATGAAGGATTTCTTGATTTTCGAGAACTATTGTAATGGGCATGCACGAAAAAATGAACCTAAACGCACAAAACAACGAAAATTGTTGGTAACTTGATTGTAATTTGGGTTTGCGAAGATGGGGCGTAACGGTTGAGTCGAATGCGATACAAGGCTGAACCAATCATGCGGAGAAACATATTTTCGAAATTGTACATTTCTGTGAAACAAATAACTGCGTAGATAGAACATTGTGCACAACACGAAAATGGACAACGAACAACTTCCAAAGCTACAAATCTCACTAATTCGAATCAATTCACAACAGAAATCCCACCTTGGAGACTCCAGGGTCTTTGTTTTGAGGATTTCTGAAACGCAGCAAATATTTTTTATAAAGTACGAATTCACCCGTCAACAAATCTTCTACCAGACGTTGCTCAGGTATTCAAATGTAAAATAAGTCTCGAAAAATTCATTTACATCTGATTTAATTACGAAGTTCGACGAACGACTCAGGTGATCCACACTCAACAATGCATGCAAACTACCGCTAGGAGACTTCCAGACTTTCACACCGGAAGGTATTTTCAAACAACAACAACAACATTAACCAGCGAATCTCAAAAAGGCTCAGGCATTTAAACCCATCACAATTATCGAATCACGTGATTATATTCTCGCGAGGATAAAATGAATGCGCAGAGATCTTGTGAAAGCCCATGAGCTCTTTGACCATGAGACTAAACTTCCAATAAACTTACAGACTTATGCTTCAAGGCAAAAACACTTTGCCACTCTGAGCCCATTCACTTGCTCATCCTAAAACTGACTCACTTGTCGTTTCGTGGAGGTTTCGTCTTGTTCCGATGATGAGGAAATGTCGGCATCATGTCCGGATCGCAGGCTGGAAAACCCCGGATGTTGTAGTTAGGCAGTTGCTAGGCGAGACAGAAGATCAGAATCGCCGCGCACGACAACTTACGTAACGGATTTTCCTTGAAGTAGGAAGTGTCCAAACAGTCACGAGCCGAAGCTCGCTTGCTCGGGTTGTATACGAACAACATGTTGATCAGCCTCATCCCTGCGTCGGACAACCAGGGGAATCGGTGCTTGAGGTTGTTGTATGGCTGGTTTCTCAAATAAACACTCTTGATTGCTGGAAGTTTTGAAAAACCCTGCATGGAGATGATGGCGTAAGATCGTTTGTTGGCGATTTGTCGTTCATTTTTGGCGATATTCCAACGTGGATGAAGCGAAGTTCAACAAGATGCACAGGAAGTCATTTTATTATTTCTTTCAACCCACAGTTATAAACTAAATTATTGTTGGTATCAAACCGATTGAAGAATCTCTTCAACGAAAATGCATTAAATATGTCGGTGAAATAAAAGATGCATCGCGACCAAAAACGTTGCGTAACAATTTTAGCCATGCGTTACGTTAAGTAGCAAAAACCGTGTGTGTGAAGAAAGGCAAATACAAACGAGTATAGTGTAGGTTGATTGTTATTTGAATTTGGAACACACAAAAAACATTCCGTCACAAACGCGTTTGTAACGTCATGGAAGCGATTGTGCATCTTCACAGCAGTGAACTAACTTCACACAAACAAATAGCATCATTTAACTGCCGCCAATCACAAGCAAGCATACCGGCCAATCACAAGCAAGCATACCGGCCATATGGCTTCGTTTGGCGACCCGAGCATGTCTATGATGAGTTCTATCATCTGCATCTCGCTCTTTCCGGGGAAGAGAGGTTTGTGAGCGAGAAGTTCAGCCAAGATGCAGCCTGTCGCCCACATGTCTGGCGGAGACGCAAACAATATTTGAATTCTATTAACGGAAAGAATTGTAAGTTTCAGTTTTTTAACAATTTAAGCACACTACTTTTCAACTCTACTTTGTTGTTAAAAACATATAATCGAATAGAATCTCAACAAGACAGGAACAGACACTGGATTTCGTAGATGGATCGTTTCAATGACTTATTGGCATTGTTGTTGAAAGAAGACTGGATTAACAATGGAATAAAATTGCATTCATATTTAATATTCTCAAAAGTAAAACAGATCAAACTTCATAAAAAACCAGGTAGAGGAAATGAACACGCATTCTAAATATTGAAGCGAATGTACATGAATGAGCAGGCAAGGAAGGCGGTCGGACACAAGCACAACGGTAAACGGAGCACAATTACAAATGTATTGAGCTCTGCAATGGCGGCGAAACACGAATACAGCTTAGTGCTCGCTCCGTTCACAACAGCAACAAGTCCAAGCTTGCCAGTGCTAACCACGTGCGCACAGAGAAAGAAAAACAACATACACTTTGCGACATGTGACCTTTGAACCCGACCTACCAACGCCCGCGTCATGTGTCTTCGAACCGAAGAGGAGCTCGGGGGCTCGATACCACAGGGTGACGACACAGGGGGTCATTTCCTTCGGGGGTATGCCGTGGGTCCTTGCAAGGCCGAAGTCTGCGATTTTCAATATGCCCTTGTCGGTCATTAGAAGGTTTGAAACCTTCAGATCTCTGCAAATAAAATATAAGCAAATCGATGACAGGTGGAAGATACCTGAGATGATAAAAGCACACAACGTATGAGGGAGTCCTTGCTCACGGAGCTGGTAAGAACGCGGAGAAGAAAAACAATCTGCCATGACCCGATTGCTATGGTAACAAACAATCTGCTGTAGCACAGTTGCTGTAGCAACAGGGACTGAGAAAAAACTGCCGTGGCCCGGTTTTTATGGTAACAGGCAATCTGCTGTAGCGCAGTTGCTGTAGCAACAGGCATTGAGAAAAATCTGGCACGGCTGCTATGGTAACAGACAACCTGCTAAAGCTCGGTTGCTACAGCAACAGGCACCGAAAATAACTGCCGTGGCCCGGTTTCTATGGTAACAGGCAGTCTGCTGTGTCCCGGCTGCTATAGCAACAGGCACTGAAGGTGTTCGGAAAAGCTCAGGTTCTATAAGAAATGAACTTCACGCTGGTTCACCTCTCCTCTAGAACAGAGCAATTCACCTGTGGACGATGAAGCTGCCATGCAGGAACTTCAACCCCCTCAACAGCTGCAGCGTGATGCATTTGACCTGCGCTTCGGAGAACGGTGAAGACATGTTGTCCAATAAACTGGCCAGGTCCTGTTCGCAGTACTCCATGACCAGGAAGATGCTGCAGAGGCAATACTCGGGAAATGTAGTCACTAACATTCGCTTGATTCACGCGATTAAATATGACAGTTCAGTTTGATGAGAAGAGCTGCATGGATTTGGAACTGCTCGGTTTAAGCAGGACCTGGCGATATTTCACATAGAAAATGTTTTCAATTAAGTAGTCTCCACAAAAGTGGCGAACAAGTGGATCCATCGTCAAATTTTTTATAGGAAATCGATTTCTCGTAACACTACATATCATCAGTCCTGAAACTTTGTTCAAATAGATGTTTCATTCAAAACACTGCAATGAGTTGATCTAACGACCATAAAAAAACAATCTCAACAACAACAGACGTTCAATATGCAAAGCTTTTGCGATGATGCTTACATGGATAGCAGCAAGGCCTGTTACTTATAACCTGCAGCTACAAAATCAACTTCTGACAGGAAAATCTAGGCATTGGTCATTTATACACGACCTGTCAAGATGTTGACCAACAACTACTTCCTTCAACTCAACAATATTCTCATGTTTCAGATTCAGGAGCAAGGTGATTTCTCGCAGACTGCTGATGGAGATTCCATCTTTCTCGTTTTCTGTTCTAACCTTCTTCAAAGCGACGACCATTCCAGACTCCAAGTCTTTTGCTCGGTCTGCAAAGAGTTAAATAATCTTTCGGTCGGGAACATGAAAGCGAATCAGCCAAAAACGCTTTGATGCCGATATGCGAGTGAGTCAATGGCAGGGCCTGGCCAGCCCAAAAATTACGGAGGGCCCAAACAATTTTGACTTTAAGCGAGCAACAGCATTTTGTTTGGGACACCGCCTCTTGAAGCACAAAACGACAAAATATGCGACAAAAATTTTGAAAGGAGCATGGCTCCTTTTCCTCCCCTGACTACGCCTATGGTCGGTGATAAACCTGATGAGATACTCACAAACAATCCCGTAAGTTCCTTCCCCAATCCTATTCAACTTTTCGAAGCAGGTCACGCTCCGACATCTTCCGATCTGTGGATAAGGTTCACTGAAGTTAGAGACCGGTCGAGATTTTTGCAGAAAAACATTCGAAATTGGACTTGAAGAGTGGAAACACTCGCTTTGGTTTAAAGCGATGAAAGGTAACATCGCGAAGTAACACAAATTTTAATCAGACATCGTGCGGACAAATCGTCACTGAACCAGAAGAACGAGACTGACGTCAAACTACACATGTGTTTGACGGATAACTTTGTACTCAGTAAAATTTCGTGAAGAACTTACTAATACAATTTCACATTGGTACCATCACCGTAAAGATACAATAACACCAGGAACGTCACGAGAAAATTTCGGCTAACTTGCTTTAATTTTTCTTCTCAATCACCACAGTATTTTCGCCCAAAATTTTTTCCAGAATTTACCTTTTTTTGTGAAAAGCTGAACGACTAACGAAATGTCATAACTACCATTTTGCCCAACTTTACAACAATTTTGCCTGAATCTCCAAAATTTAGTAAACTTTTTGCAGCACTGTACAATGTTTCAAGAAGCATTTTTTAATTCCTGATGAAATTTTGACCAAATTTTTACACTTCTTTCAGCTACGGGTGGACAACTACTTGTCCCCTTCTCCGGCTATAATTGAAAATAAAAACGGGTACACACCGACTTAAATCAAATACGTACCTTATCTTTCTCTGGGATTTTCATAAACTCTCCTGTTGATAAAGAACACAAAGTACCTTCTTCCATCATCAACCAAGCATTCAAATATTTTCAGTAGCATAACCACATCATATGGTGGTTTTCAGGCTTGTATTAAGTAAAGCCTATCAACCTTGAATAAAATGAATTGCATAAAATCATCCTAATATTGCAGAACAGCAGAAAACCTTCAAACACAACTCACAGGCCAGTTTTACTGATCACAAAGTGTAGGAGCGCAAAGACACTTTAAAAATAAACCGATTTTAACTTCGACAGCGGCAAGTACAGGCAAACGGAGATTTGAAAACCAAAGAAAAGGGCTTTGCGTTTGAACGCTGAACACTGCCCAAGTGCTTTTCGTGTACGATGGTTGCAACAGCTGATTACTGCCGAAGCATGAAACTTCCACCTGCACATCACGCAATGTCAGGTCACCGATGTTTTGGGCCAGTTTTAAGATTTGTTCAATCGCTCGATCAGTTTCTGCAAATTCGTCATGGCGACGCTTAGCGTTGTTATGGCAACGCTTAGCTTTTCACCACCGCTGGGTATCTTCGTTCTTGAATGTTATGAAAAGGCGGAAAAAGATTTAAAAGATGGAAAAAAGCTTAAAACACAAAAAATTAATAAATATTCTATACACGTAGTTGAATCAAAAACAAATTCAATACAACAATGCATAGTACAGATTTGAAGTACAGGTAAAAGCTATCCAACAGGTCGACAAAACTCAAAACATTAGTACAAACGCTTCATTCAAAATACTACCTGATTGAGTTATTTCACTGTTTTTCAAATTTAAAGTTTTAACGACATTGAATAAGAATATGAACAAAATATCGTCTCGGCGCCAGGTTTTGTTGAAGAAACACAGTTTGCAAGTACACTACCGAAGCAACGTTACACCACCGAAGCAACGTTGCATCCTGTTACAGAGCGTGGCAAACATTTGATCTGCATCGAAGTTGCCAAGGCAACAAAACAAGCATTGAATTAGTTTCCTCGCCAGCTCAGCAAGTAAGTCCTTAACAATGCACCGAAAACCCTGACGTCGATCAACAGAGAAGGGGGTTTATGACATCAATCAACCAAACACAAGTGGGTCTCAGTTCATTGCACAGCAGGCAAAGCAGCAAAACGCTTCGAATCAGGTTGAGTGTAATAACGAGAGTGATTTTAAATGATTTCAATAACACTAGTGATTTAAATAACAAGAGTGATTCAAACAACAACAGCGCAAATCCGACTTCATGGCGAAGGATTCTGAGACTTTGTTTGCAGTTGAGTTAAAGCGGCAGCATGCTTCGTCGCCAGTTCACCTGCAGAAGTCGAACACATGAATCGCCCGCAGGTTAAATATTCACGTTTCAAAACAAAGCTAGTTTAATAACAAACAACAGCTTCTGTTTATACTTGAAAGTAAAACGAAGTAGAATAGTGGTAGCGAATGTTAACTCATCAAACACAAGATGCCTCACTCACAGGAACAAGCGATATTAGAAACGACTGGGCCGCTTAAAATAGTACAAGTGCATATAACTGGATGGCTTACAGGCAAATAATTACAAGATTTTTGTTAAATAACTCGGAAGTCGTTGTGAAACCAAAGCTACGGTATCTCCAACACCGCTGAAGAACAAAGACGAACATTGAAACGGAAGCAAAGTAAAACCAAGCAAAACTGTACAAACAATTTTTGCGCAACACAGCAATGCATGCCTTACCTTTGAGTTGTTCTAATTCCGACCTGTGAAAGTATATTGTTCCTTTGTTAAAACCGCGTCGCACGTAAACAAACAGTCCGAGAACACAACCACTTCATCATTCATAGCACCTCCCGCTTATTACCCATGCTTTCGTTTCTTTTAAACCAGGACCAACCCATGTCTATTAATTATGTCGCAGATTAAAAATGTTTTTGAAGGTAATTTGCGTTCAAGTCGAACACTGAAAATAAAGACCTACCGTGAGTTTTTACTGCAGCAGTCTGAAGTATTCAGTTAAGTACTTTTTTAAGTATTCATGCATCAATGACGTTGCATTTATTCTCTGAAGCACGTGCTAATTAAAGTACTTATTTAGAAAAAGCACATTCACAAAAATAAAGAACTTATTTAAAAAAAGCACATTCACAAAATGCCGATTTCTGGCAACAACGCTAATACCATAGCGTACATAAATGACGTCATAAGGAGTGAATCTGCAAACAGCCTTTTTCTGAACACGCCATTAAGGTCCATAATGCCTACTTCTATGCACAATTGACTTACATTTTTGACAATTTCAAGTTGCCCAAATCAGCCTGCATCTCTGACAATTGCCGCCGCTTGTCAACTTCATTGCTCAAACGCTCATAGGTTGAGATGATGGAACTGACTTCTTCAAAACTGACTTGCAACCTGCCTGAAAGGACGAATGCAGAAGAAAATCTATTATCACACAATAAACATCCCGGTAGACCAACACGACACAAAGACGCATCGACTAGAACAGGGGTGGGCAAATAGCGG
>JGI24021J15306_10011290_pt1 | contig 11096 bp, 7 predicted proteins | sample Ectturendosymbi1_FD_15306 | JGI IMG/M metagenome (IMG submission 15306)
CAACAAGAGTTCGTTCAAAGCTTCGCAGAGACAATTGCGAGAAACGATCCACGATGATCAGAGTTGCAGAAGGTCAAATTACACTCGCAAGAGCACTATGTAATATCGTGGCACGTCTAGAGAGAAGGTCGTGGTGTTTTACAAACATTCACGGCACCAGGGAGTTTAACGCTAATACACCTGCGCAGATATAACAACAATAATTATCCCTGGCAGCCACATAGATGCCGCAGCAAATACAACAAACAAGACAGTTTAAGCCAAGATGATACGCTGATAGCTGAGTTCACTACCACTCACTGCAAAGATCACTGTTACTCGACTTAATCCAAGCCTAACTCTAAGCAGCACGACGGCCGCCTAACTCTAGCACGGCGAACAAAGAACTGAATGTGTCGTTGTGAGCAAAGGGACAAGGCGACGATGCTCCGCTCCCGGCATTCCAGGGAATGCGCTTGATTAACTGATTAAGCGCCGTGGTTTGAGCGGGTGAGTAGTTGATCGACCGTAACAATAATCACTGTAACGAAACAGGCATTATTAAGTAGCAGTTTACCCGTGCCAAGAAGAACAGCTGACGAAATTCCAATCGTAATCATTTCATTATAGAGGACAGTTTTACTGTGCAGCTTACCTTTAGTGATGGAAACTGCAGTTCATCAATTTATCTCCTAGCATTTCACCCCTGTTTTGTATCGAAAACGCTAAGTTTTTCTTTACAACTTTCATGCATACATGTTTGTTGATCATACTGTTTTTTTATGACATTTGGTCACTCAAAGTTAGCAAGACAACATAAATTTAATTATTAACTGGGTCTCCTATCGCCCCCCAACCGCCCATTTCTGCTTCACCGCCCCTCAATCGCCCATTTCTGCTTCACCGCCCCCCTAGAATTTCTCAACGCCCCCAGGGTGGCGGTACCGCCCACTTTGGGAACCATTGATGTAACTGATAAAGCAATGTTACGTGAAAAAAATTCAGGGTTCCATGTACTTTAAAGTTGCAGAAAAAGCAACCAAAAGTCCATTTTTCCACTGTGCAGTACAGCAAGGTTTGCTCTTTCATAGATTTCTGGTTGTCCTCCGTAAGCACTGATGCACCGAAAAGAGGGCAAAGGCAATACGAAACCCTGGTGCCGAAAAGAAAAACAAATGAAACGAAATCTAATACGCGCTGCATCTTACGCAGTCGCTTCCATCAAAGCTCACTTACTTTCCTGTGAAAAAGTTTCATTGAATTTCTATGCTTGTTTTGTCATGAAAATCACTGCTGAGGTTCTGGCATTATGTCGTACGAAACCGTTTCACTTGGTATTTTTACCACGTCTGAGGTGAAGTTTTTCTTCAAAGAGTAAAAAAAAAGATTTAACAAATGTCTTTCATATTTGCATAAGTGCAGAAGTCGGAAGTTAGAGAAAGTTTTACGGCGTCCTGTTGCGGAACAGTTATGGCCAATGTTACTGTAGTTCCCAGTTTTCAAATCAAGACCGTAACTTGCGAGACCTACAGTAGGCTTACTTTACACTTCGAGACCACTGTAGGTCCCTGAAGTGTAGGTTTGAAACAATGTTTCTCAACCCGAGTCCGCGAAATCAAATGAGTCCGCAGAAGGCTCTGGATGAGTCCACAAGCACTAGCTGCAAACAAGTTTGCTGTAATGCCCTCACACCACAGTAGCTGTACCAACTTATACAATCAACCTTTTCGTTCTTACAGCCATTCAAATGCACCTCACCAGCGTGAAAATGTCAAATATTTTTGTTCCACATGGTATTTATACTTTTGAGGTAATGTGGTCAGCAGCTTAAGCGTAAAGTTGTTATCTAAACTGCAGTTTGCTCTTTCCGTCTCAGTTTATAATTGCTAAACGAAAGCAGGCGTTTACGTATAACGACTAGCCTACATGAAATTTGTTTTACTTCAGTCGTCATAAATGGTGAAATCCGGCCACAGTACATTTTATGCTTAGAAGTCCTTGCTCACGGATCTCCCAAAGGAGCTTAATTTAACTACGTTTGCATCTCGAGTAAAAATATGTATAATACGTTGACGAATCCTTGAGCTTTTCAAAGAGAAAAAACACCAGGTAATGTGAAGTCGTACTTATTGTCCATCTAATTCATGCGTAAGAATAGACGGACGATAAGTACGATTTCACGTTCTCCCGCAGTAAACCAGTCTGTTCTTCTTTTCTGTTGCTTAGAACAATGCAAGAGGAAAAGCGCTTTATACATCAAAAGAGAGGTTGGTCAAGCCAGCAGCCGTGAAAATAGCCAGGATAATGTGAAATGGTGCCGCAGCTAATGAGTTAGCTATGGTTTTCCTTCAAACAACACCATCAAGTGGCACATCCAAGAACTCTCAGTCGATATTCTGAAATAAATTATTGTTGCTGTAAAGCGAAGTGGAAATCTTATTTCAGAGTTGGGCGAGACCAGTGGCGGATCCAGGGGGGCAGTTTGGGGCAACTTCCCCACAAACACTGTAGCGCCTCCTTAAAATGGTGCCCCTCATGAAAATGCGTTCATTTTAGGTGCCTATCGAAGTAGAAACAAAGGCAAAAATACTCAGTTTCAACTAAACAATGCTTTATACTTCGTTGAACTTCCGTATTTGCGTGATGGATTTTGACCCAGCCCAGGGGCGTAACGAGGTTAGATGGGGCCCAGGGCAAAAAGCAAGTTTGACGCCCCCATGTTCGAACCTGAGGTCTTTCGGAAGCAAATGTACTATTGAAGAAAGTACTTGTGATATTGTCTGGACTTTAAGGCGCCCTCCGCACTCATCCGGCGCCCCAGCAGTGATTCAGCGTCCCCATAATGATTCAGCGCCCGGGAAATTGTGCCCCTTTTGCCACCCCTCGTTACACCCCTGTACGTTAGCAAACAACTTGCCGGTTTCTGACAAAAATGCATTGAGCGTGCCTATTTTTTCGGTCATAGACCGAATTCTTTTTAAAATACCGAAAACGTTAAGGAAACTGTTCAGTCATAATGTCCTAAAAAGTAGGCTAGTGAATATTGTTACGACGAGTTTTATTACTATTACGTGACAAATGACCGAAATGTCTTCGCGAAAAAAAACAGGAGCGTGCTCCAGTAGCTCACGGAATTATGACCTAACAATGCAATTCTGCAACATCTTACTCCATCAACAGGGACAACGCAGCGTAGCATTGAAGCACTTATGTGGTAGCACGACGCGCCTCAACAAACCATGGTACTCAATACTCAGCAGTCAACTCTAAAGCAGAAACTTCGGCAAAATACCAACTATATCTACAACTTGGTGGAATGATAAATTGGCTGTACGCAGTCAAGGCAATTTTTCTCAACGGNTCAATATTTGCAGTTCATAATTTGAGAGGAGTACGGCGCCAATCGCCCCTCCTGGTTACGCACCTGGCAACAGTGACTGATGGCCATATGGTTTTGTCTTGAATCCTTTGTTGCAAGTGCAAACCAGTAGACAACTCACGCCGGCCACGAAAAGACAAATTTGGCATGGTTAGCGAAATCTGTAACCAACAGCAAAATGCGTAGCTTATTGGCTAGATCAGGGTCTCCAAACTACGGCCCGCGAAGAAATTTTGTCATTGATGAAAAAACAATATACTGTATTTACGAAAATTTCTTGATTTGGTAGAATATAACANACCCCCAAATAACCACATTACGTAAGACGTCCGGCCCTCGACATGTACTGTATTACCTTACTTGGCCCTCGGACAAAAGTTCGGAGACACCTGGGCTAGATCGTTCCNCGTAAATCACATATATTTGAGTAGAAAAGCAAAAATNCATTGCAAATTTTGACTTTTTCTCTGGTATCTGTGGGTTTGGCTGAGATCCATGGTTTTAAATGGGTTATAGGCTGTTTCTCACTTGTATTTTCTGGCCTGAATAGAAGCAGGTCCATCGTCTGATCAACAGCATTGGGGGTGGCTTAAAGCTTGTTTGAGGGATTCGTAGTAGTATACACAAAATTGGAATTGAATTTATCAGGGAGACTAGAGATTGAGTTTAGAGCAGCTATGTCCAACCCGCGGGCCGCATGCGGCCCAGTCGAAGGTTTTGTGCGGCCCAGTTTAGGTTTTCGCTGTAGTAAAAGTATCCTACATACTGATAACTTGTCCTTATTTTGATAATCTTGAATTTGATATTTTTGTTGCAGGTGGTCCTCAGTGCCACTTTATCACGTCCGTTACCGTTGCAGTTGGGATTCGGACGCTTTCATACATTAGCTTAAGCTAAATGTAGTTTTCTAAGATCAAAGTAAGCCATTAAATGTGCGGCCCTGGTTAAGATAGTGACATAATTTTGGCTCAGTAAGCCATTTGGGTTGGACATAGCTGGTTGAGAGGTATTCACTGTGGATTTGATGGTGTCATCCCGACTGCCCCTACTTATTTTGAACGTGTCACACCTTTTCTTCATAATCTGGACTAGCGGGATGTTATTCTTCACATCAGCAGACCAACGTCAAAATATGTGAAACAGTATTAAACACTTTATTGAAATTGTGCTTATATTACAGGCGTTAAATGTATTTTAGGGCAATATGCTTTCAAGCCCAGTGTGAACATATCATGCGATTATGAGATCGTTTTTCACGATAGCCAGCAGAGCGACCTAAAATGGGAGTAATATCATAGCAAATGTCTTCCATTTATTTTTTGTTTTTAAATTGCCGCTTCAGCAATAAATATGCTCTCCATGTGCATGTAACTGCACAGGCTTGGTCTGGAAATTTGATCGTCATTTTGTTATTTATTCGGCTCCTAGCTTGGAAATTGTGTTGTCACTTCCTAGTAGAAGAACCACTTTACGTCTAAGCAGTTCGGAATACGTTTCAGACATTGCTTTTTTTCGATGTGCGGATATCCAAAACAGCGTCAAACACTAGTGCGCAGCATGCCTGAGGGCAGTGGTCCTCAACGCCCGGGCAGAGAAATTATAAAATGTATACTGGTAGTGACACCACTCGCTTTCTGGGCATGTGATTGGTCGATTCCTCCAATAGAAACGCTGTTGCGAGAGTACTCCCGGGCCGCGGTAAGATTGTCAAGCATGGCCGGTCGGCGGTTACAAAAGGTTTGCGGACTACTACCTGAATGTATATCTTTCAAACACCTATTGTACATATAAAAGATTGTTTGGGACACCCATAGCGTTCTCAGTTAAGTGTAGCTTGTGAAAAATAGGACCTATTTGTTTGGACCTGCTTCAAACGTTTTGTGAATTAATGATAAAAGGCGATTTTAAACTGTGGTGATTCCCTGAAAAATCGCATGGTTCAACCAACAAAAATAGCCATTTTCTTGGCCTAGAAAAGGTAACAACTTTTGTGTGATACCCAATGATTGTCGCAGAGAAGCTGGGGTATTTAAACAAGTGAAGACTTTTTGGCAACCCCTTTGAGTGCCCCCCAAACGCCTGGTCTGGAACCGCAACTGGGCGAGACTACAGATTTTGAAACGATGCACAGTTCATGCCAGGCAAACAACGCCTCGATTTGAAGATTTGAGAATTTTACCTCGTATTTTGCCACAACCTGCAGCTTTCCCAAACTTCAGAATGTTGACTACTAGCGTAGGCCGCCCAAAAACTTGCGGGGGGCAAAACATTTTGGGGGTCAAAATGTTTGATTTAAGTCGAATAAGATTATTTTGTTGGGATACCGCCTCTCAAGGCACAAAATGACTATATGTTCTAATAATTTGGGGGAGCCATGGCCCCCTAGACCCCTCTGGCTACGCCTATGTTTTTGACAGCTAAGACGACGTCAACTGCAGTAATGGTATTTTCCTTTCCCCAAATGTACCTCCTGTGTGAAAGATGCGGGTATGACAGTAAATGTGTTCAAATTATCATTGAAATACTCTCTCAATCTGCAAATGATTTCCACCTCATTGCTAAATAACACAACATTTTGGTTTTTGATGGATCTAGCAATATTAGATTGTTTGCCATTAAGACTCAGGGTGGATTGTCAGAACACTTTGTTGAAATGATCGGGGTGACTCTCCCAAAATTTTCGAACGAGTCCCCCCTGTCTACAGCCAGAGTGCAGTGTACTTGATTACGCGCGCAATGACCGATGCGCGATGTGTTTGGTTAATGCTGCGCATTTCATGGTAGTAACTGCTCAACTTCTCCGGTTGGATAGATCTGTTGTCTCGTTTAAACAGCAGCATTTGCGATATCAGGAGATACCACGTGAAGACGTTGCTCCGGGCACATCTGTGTAGAAGCCCTGCATTGAGTCTGCAGCAAGCGCAGTCTGTGGCAATCGCTGTACCTGAAGAAGAGTTGCTGTGTGTTGCGTTATGTCTAGGGCAAGTTTTTGGAATTTTTGCAACTTTTTGTGCAGCTTCTAAGAACATTCCAAATACTCAGAATTTATGTAGAACGGTGTTTTAAGCTGGTGCCACGAATTTTATATTGCAACTTTTTGTAACCTTTTTCCTTTTTGCATGCAACTTGTATCAAGCATTGCGCAAAATGTAAATGTATAACTTAAAAAACATGCTTTAAAACTATTTCACTATAGTTCTGTTCTCTTTGATGACACATTCGAACTGAATAGTGTCCTGAAAGCAATTGTAAAATGACCCGGCCAAACATCAGTCCAGAACTGTATGCCAAATTTTTAAATTGTCAAGCAACTTCATGCAGCGTGGAGTGAAGTTTTAGCATGCTGCGCAAGCTGTTGGCAAAAAGATCGCCATTTCTCCCAAGATAATATTTGGAAATATTTCGAATTATATGTAAATAAATCGCTTGAGTAAATCACTGTCAACTAAATGCAACTTTTTACTGCAACTTTTGTCAAAAATAAATGCATATTTCTCACGATTTTATTGTAACAAAAACTTGCCCTAGTTATGACGTTTTTACCGGGATAGGGTGGACAATATTTTTGATCCTTTTTTGACACAACTCCCACCCAACTTTAATGTCTCTTGATCAGTGTTTCTGATAATTGCGATTGCTAACACAGGCGCCAAAAGTTTTTACGCACTAATTAGTTGTTCATCGTTTTATGCGTGCCACAAAATGGAGTCAGTTTTATGGGTAAAATCAAGGCCTTTTCGGTTGAATTCAATCATTAGTTAACTACAGTTTTTGAGAAAATACCGTACTTGCCATTCCCTACCAACTCAGCAAGAGGTTGTCATTACCTTCTCAACAACCAGAGGCGGTATGCGAAATTTGGAATATAACTTAACTTCTCTTGGCAGATACAGTTGATTGGGTCCTTGTCAACTTCATAAAAAGCTCGGTCAACCACGCGGAGCGACGAAAAGCAATACGATCAACGTGGGGAGCTGTGAAGTTTCTGGACGGTTTGAAAATTGTTAACGTCTTCGTTGTGGGAAGGACTGCTGATTTGCGATTGCAATCCGAAATTAACAAAGNAAGCGAATCATATGGGGATTTGCTTCAGTTTGGGAAAGGTGATGCTGCCAAGTAAGAAAAATGCTTTCCATGATACAGCACTCCAAGTAGCCAGTTCTACAGNTGGTTCTAGGAAAAAACTGTACTGCTCCTGTGTCTTAGTTTGCTTAATAAAGCATGATGTTTTGCACACAAAACACTGTATAGTGCCGAAACGTTTATTTGGTGTTGTTGTGACAGCTTTTAGCCGACACTAGGTGAAACACCAGAAGAATGTGCACAATGAGTAAAAATATTTGTCGACTTGTTTATCAAACATCTCGCAAACATTAGTAATAAAAATAGTTAAAATAGTTAAAACGTTCATATAATTCCTTGTGAGATCCGCATGAAAAAAACTATGTGCTCAACAAAACGTTACATAACATTCGTTGGTTGCAATTATTCGATCGGTGTTATATTTTCTGCGGAACACTTCATGTTTCAATCAACATTTTTGAAGAACACACAAATGCTTATCTGAGCAAGAGCTTTACTTTAGAGTTAGGGTTTGCAATCTACGCGCCCGCGGGTCAAATCTGGTCTTCGAAGCCCATTTCATCCGGCCCACAAAGACATTTTGTCAGTAATGAAAACATGATATCTTTACGAAACGTTTGTTGATATGGTACAATATAACATATACGTAATAATCACATTACGTTCAGTACGATGTCCGGCCCCCGAACTGTTATGAAGTAGCTAATGTGGCTCTCCGACAAAAAAGTTTGGAGGCCCCTGCCGGGGCTCTCCAAACCACTTCCCACAGGCCAAATCCGACCCTTGAAACCATTTGATCCGGCGGCAGACATTTTGTCAATAATGAAAAATATTTGCTGATTTGGTAGAATGTAACATATCCCGAAACCATCACATTACATAAGATGTCCGGCCCTCGACCTATTATGTAATAGTTCAAGTCCCTCTGACAAAACGTTTGGTGACCCTGCTTTAAAAGTTTGCACGGACTCATCTTTTCATTTCACGTGTGTCTGAATTTACTAATTTTTTCTTTGTATTTTTTTCAGAACAGTGCCTGATAAAGTTCTTGCCGGAATGCAGTGGGCCAGTGATCATTTACAACACAACACTTTATATTCTTCAATGGACGATGACATCGTCGTCCATATTCCTAACCTTGTGTCCTATTTGAAAAAGAACTTATTGAAACCGGAGCTTTGCCAGTTACCCTGGCACGGAAAAGAGAAGAGCTGGGGTCGAACTTGTTTAGAGGACCTTCCGCTCTTGTGTGTCTACAGCTACCAGGCTCGCGACACGCCAACACGATTCTGGTTCAGCAAATGGTACATCTCTTATAAAGATTTCCCTGGTCGGCAGTGGCCAGCTTATTGCCGAGGGGGAATGTACATCGCACCAGTGAAGATGATCCACTCGCTGTTTCAAATATCGCGCAGAATGGAGTATCTTTTCCTTGATGACGTGTGGATAACCGGGTTTATGAGAAGGAAACTGGAGATGGGTGACAGCAACATTGTGGTAGGTGGCTGTAAATCAGACCATTAACTTATAACAAAGAGAAAGCCTATCATCTGTGAACAGTTGATTGGAAAACTGTTTGTTGTGGATATTGTATTGTAGGTTGTGTTATAAGTTGAACACCACTGGAAGTCAAAGATTTGTTTTTAAATGAAATTTGATTAATTTATTTTTAATCGAAATATCTTTGCAGTGAGAGGAATAGCGAGAATAAGAAATAATCTGACTGGTCCCGATAGGACACATAGCCAGAACCACTGAAAGTCCGTGACGTTTTGTTTCTTTTTTGCATTAGTCTCCTGACTGTGAAATGCATTCTGCTTCTCATTGACAAGCATTTCCACATAGTATCTACCTGAAAATCGACGCAGTTTTCAAACTGCATAGGCCAGTGCTTCTTAACCTGGGTTCGACAGAGCCATCTCAGGGTTCGACGAAAGTCATCTGAAACAAGTAACCCATTTTTACTTTATGTGTTCTTGGGAAAAAATGGTATTCGACAACAGCAGGGGCGGACCCAGGGAGGGGCGATCGCCCCCTCTAAAACCTAAGAAAGTAACTTTTTTCACCATGATTTTGGACAATTCGGAAATGCACTTAACTGCCAACTGAGACTTGACTGCCAAATATTACTGAAATCGCCCAACCCCTAAATTACGGGCTGGATCCGCCTCTGGACAAAAGCTTGGAAAACTACGTAAGGGTTCGGCGTGTTTGCAAAGGTCAAGAACCACTGGCAGGGGCTGTAACAGTATTTAGCAACTAAATGATTTCATGGGTATCAAACGCAGTTGATTTCTTGCAGCTTTTTTCATACCACAGATTTAAATTTCTTGCATACCACAGATTTAAATAAGGGCGATACAAAAATTTTGGTTATGTATTTTTGCGATAGCGGAATACTAAACTATTAATTTGTGACTTGAAACTTCAAACTTTTTAACTTCAAAAAAGTTATTTGAAACCACTGGTCAAAGTGGCAATTGAAACTGCTTCAAAAACAAAAAATGTAACGTGTTGGGAACATTGGCTGATAGAAAGATTGAAATGCAATTTCTTCCACAAGCAGTTTTGTCATGACTGGTGGATTCTTCCGATGTAGCTGATACATATTAGAAATTATATCAATCCTTTTTCCAACGAATCTTTTGTGGGCTAATCCCCCTATTTGACGTTTTGTTTAAAGTATTTCACAAAGTGCCATGCAAGGTTAACAACATATTTAGTCCGACCAAGTTTGATATTTCAATGTTTTTCGTGCTTGTGCTTATATAATGTGCCAGATATATCTGTGTTACACACTACACCAAAGGTTCACAACCTTTTTTGAAGCTGGCACGCCTTTATAAAAGTACAGTGCTGTTCGCACCACCTTATTTAAGATAGAAATCACAAAAAGTGTCAGATTTTGCAGTATCTTCATTTTTAAAAGTACTCCTCATATGTCTTTTGGCAACACAACAGAAAACAAACACTCAGTCGTAGGCTACTGTTTAACTTCCACACCTTACTGCTCATTAGAAGCAAACCTAGTGACTCTTTTTTGCTGCTTCTTTAAAATGATGCGCTCATACCTTGGCACACAACAGAGCCACGCACAATTTGTTCGAGAGGTTCAAACGGTTCCGTTTCTTGTTTCCCAAATGAAGTACAGAGGAAAATCCAGGTTCGGACAAATATGTTGTTGCAAAGGACATTATAATAGACAGGGATTTTGTACTTAATTTCTGGTAACTTTGCATGGTTGAACATGAGAAAATTTCGAGTTCTGTAGCATCAAACAACAATCTCTCCATAATTGCGCTGAAAACATTCAAACGTCACAATGTGCTTACAATCGCATTACCGACCATCTTCAGTGTGGTAACCACAGCGTGAAACAGAAATAGCAATGCATGCATTCAGCCACTAAACTGATGAGTTAGTAACGTTAGCGGGGCTAATTAGGGGGGATAATGTTCTTTAGAGCAAAACCGTCGCCAGAAAGTCTTCAATAGGGAGGCTTTACGTTCATGCAGGGGAGCTTGACATTCAAAAAATTGACTAAATCGCCAGAGATTTGAAGTGGGGCTTGGAGGTTTGCTTGGGGGTCTAAGCCCACCAAAGCCCCCGTGGCGGCGGGACTGCTTTAGAGTAATAGCACTTGCAAGCTTTCATA
>JGI24021J15306_10011291_pt1 | contig 11095 bp, 11 predicted proteins | sample Ectturendosymbi1_FD_15306 | JGI IMG/M metagenome (IMG submission 15306)
TGTGAAGTTCAACGTGTTTTTGAACACTGCGCAAAACGCAATCCACCATGTGCAGGAATTGTTTTTCTTTTGACCAAAACGCTACACTGCAATTCAGTCACGTCGTTGTTCCAGTATAATCTTAACTAATGCAGCAGGTCGCACGTCACAATTTGCGGGTGCACTCGCAGTCCAAATATATTCAGATTAAAAGCATTCTTATAAAATGTGAAAGTCAAGAACTTCGCAATGTGCCCGAACAACCCAGCAAAGATTTATGGATGTGTAAAAGTATAAACTGGGCCAAAGCATTTTTACAAAATGTTGAAGTCAAAGAATGTTTGTTTGCACGACACATAAATCGTGAAAATGCGCCCACAACTTTTTTATCAATCTTGCAAGCGGAAAGCTGGCAAAATGGGTCTGAACTTCACAGCAAACAGCTTCGTTTTTGGACACAAATCGTGAAAATTTGTCCAGAAATTTCTCTGTAAACCTTGGAGGCGGAGAACTTACAAAATGCGTCTGAATTTCACAGCAAACAGTTTCATTTTTGGACGCACAAATCGTGGAATTGCGCCCAGAACTTTTTGTAAAACTTGCAGGCAGAGAACTTCCAAAATGCGTCTGAATTTCAGGGCAAACAGCTTCGTTTGTGGACGCAAAAATTGTGGAATTGCACCCACAACTTTTTCTTTAAAACTTGCAGGCAGAGAACTTCCAGAATGCATCTGAACTTCGCAGCAAACCGCTTCATTTTTGGATGCATAAATTGTGGAATCATGCCTACAACTTTTTCTGTAAAACTTGCAAGCAGAGAACTTCCAAAATGCATCTGAATTTCAGGGCAAACAGCTTCGTTTTGGACTCACAAATTGTGGAATTGCACCCACAACTTTTTCTGTAAAACTAGCAGGCAGAGAACTTTTAAAATCCGTTTGAACTCCATGGCAAACAACTTCGTTTTTGGGTGCATCAATCAGGAAAATGCGCCCAGAACTTTTTTTATAAAGCGTGAAAAGCGCAAACTTCCAAAATGCGTCTGAACTTCACAGCAAACCGCTTCATTTTTAGACACACAAATCATGGAATTGCGCCCAAAACTTTTTCTGTAAACCTTGCAGGCAGAGAACTTTCAGAATGCGTCTAAATTTCACTGCAATCAGCTTTGTTTTTGGACGCACAAATCGTGGAATCGCGCCCACAACTTTTTCTGTAAAACTCGCAGGCAGAAAACTTCCAAAATGCATCTGAATTTCACGGCAAACAGCTTCGTTTTTGGACGCATAAATCGGGAAAATGCGCCCAGAACTTTTTTTTATAAAGCTTGAGAAGTGAAAACCTCCAAAATGCGTCTGAACTTCACAGCAAACTGCTTCATTTTTGGACGCACAAATGGAAAAATTGTGCCCAGAACTTTTGCTGTAAAACTTGCAAGTGAAGGACTTCCAAAATGCGTCTGAACTTCACCTCAAACAGCTTAGTTTTTGGACACACATTTCGTGGAATTGTGCCCAGAACCTTTTCTGTAAAACTTGCAGGCCGAGAACATCCAAAATGCGTCTGAATTTCATGGCGAACAGCTTCGTTTTTGGACGCATAAATCGTGAAAATGCGCCCAGAACATTTTATATAAAGCATGCAAGGCGAAAATGTCAAAAATGCATCTGAACTTTGCAGCAGACAGCTTCGTTTTGGACGCAAAAATCAAGAATATGCACCCAGACCTTTTTCTGTAATCTTGCAAGGCGAAAACTTCCAAGATGTGTCTGAACTTCACAGCAAACCGCTTCGTTTTTGGACACATATATCCTGACATTCCACCTGGAACTTTTTTCTGTAAACCTTGCAGGTAGAGAACGTCCAAAATGCGTCTGGACTTCACAGCAAACAGCTTCGTTTTTGGATGCACAAATCGAGAAAATGCGCCCAGAACTTTTTATCAATCCGGCAAGGCGAAAACTTTCAAAATGCGTCTGAACTCAACAGCAAACCGCTTCATTTTTGGACACATAAATCGTGAAAATGCGCCCACTACATTTTACTGCAAACCTTGCAAGTGGAGAACGTCCAGAATGCATCTGAACCCAATGGCAAACAGCTTCACTTTTGGACGAAACAGTCGAGAAGATGCGTCCAGAACTTTTTTTATAAACCTTGCAAGGCAGAGGACTTCCAAAATGCGTCTGAACTTCACAGCAAACCGCTTCGTTTTTGGATGCAAAACTCGTGGAATCGCGCCCAGAACTTTTTCTGTAAGACTTGCAGGCAGAGAACTTCCAAAATGCGTCGGCACTTCAAAGCAAATACCTTCGTTTTTGGACGCAAAAATCGTGAAAATGCGCCCAGAACGCTTTTTTTAACTTGCAATGTGAAAACTTCCAAAATGCGCCTGGACTTCACAGCAAGCAGCTTCGTTTTTGCACGCAAAAATGCGCCCAAAACATTTTTGTAAACTTTAGAGCTGGATAACTCAAAAAATGTATCTGAACTTCATGGCAAACAGCTTTGTTGTGAGACGTAAAAATTGGGAAATGCACCCAGAACTTCTTTATAAACCTTCAACCGTAGAATTCCCAAAATACATCTGAACTTTCTATATGCTGTGACCTGAAAACGACTTCAATTGTGAAAATATGTCCCGAACATCTTTGAAAAAATATTTAAATTGAGTTTTGTGAAATTGTCTCCAGTGAAGGAAATAGCGTCCAAAAATTAAAAAATTTTGTCGGCTGGCGTCTAAAAAAGGTGCCAAAAGTGTCGTTTTTTTGGCATAGAGGGAACCATGCTAGTTTACTAATGCTTTTAACCAAAAAACTTACTTGACCAGAGAAAAAAACAATTTGGGCTCATTTTAATGCACCCAAAAAAATATTTACAAATTTGCAATTTTTTTTGTGTTGGGTACATGTGCTTGCATAAAAAATATACATTTTTGACATGTTGTTTTTGTAAGCAGTGTTTTCATAAGGACTGATGTATAAAAAGTGATTTAACCCTTTGTTTGCTTCAATCTTATGGTTTTATTTTTTTTTACCCTGGAGTACCTTACATGTGGAATTGCCCATTAGCCAAAAAAGATTTTGGATCCAGCCATATTGTTCCATATTAATTTTGAAAAGTAACGGTCATATTTCCGATGTAAGAAAGTTAAGTGTTCTTGGCAGTGGCGTAACTGACTGGGGGGCAAGGGGGTGCTCTGCCAGCCCTAGCAAGCTAAATGGACCGCTTTGGTTGACCTTTTGATATTTAGCATTCTTTAGGTTATTGTATTTTTGCATTTTTTGGGGTGTTTTCATTTTTTTAGCTAGTATAGACATTCCACAACATTTCATTTTTTTAGCTAGTATAGACATTCCAGATTAATTATCATTTCTTAAATTTTTTTCTGAGTGTTGGCTAGTGTCCCCCCTATGGTGACCAGTGGGCCCCCTTCAACTAAGCTTTGTCCCCACTGGCTCAAACCTCTAGTTACGCCACTGGTTCATGGGCCAAATCCAACACAAGTTCTTGTCAATAGCTTTATCATGATTGCTTCTTGCCTGGAAACATTTCCAGCAATCCCTGTGTTAACTTACTTTTCCATAGTATTATTTTCTGTTTAAAATGTTTTCATCCCAAAGCTTTTCGTCTGACACTCTTCAAGAGACATCGTCAGAATGGAGTGGAGATATAACCGAACTTGTTTGTAAACAGAAAAGCAGAGTTCTCATTGGTTGAAACAGTAGCCAATAAGAAAGGGTTTAGGAGATCGGAAAAGAAGAGTTCTCATTGGTTGAAACAATTAGCCAATGGAAAACGTTTGAGAGGTTTAGGAGATCTTCAAGGAGTAAATGAATTCTTTTTGTTTGCAGAGAAGGGGATTCAGAGATTTGATAAAAGTAGCTTTTAGGGCGGAGAGATGAAATGGAGTGTGAGCTTGAGCAAGAACAGAGAACATGTCTTGATTGTAATGTAAGGCACATTGGGCGTTGTCAAGAAGATGTTGACCGATGGCGGATTGGTGAAATTGGGGGGGATTGGTGGCCTTACTGGGGCGGGGAAGGGTTTGAAAGATGTGTGGAGTGGGAGGATTGGCAATCGACTTTGGAATGTGTTGTTTGATTCGCTCTTCTAAACACTGAGACGTTCGACCAACGTACTGTCTGTCGCAGTGGCACACAAATTGGTAAATTACGTTGCTTTGATGATGGGAAAGTAGCATGTCTTTCTTGGTTGTTAGTAAGAGCTGTCAGGTCGTAAGAACAACACGTGGTTCGACGGAAAAGAAGCAGCGTTTCCTGGCAGTCGTGATCTGCTTCTCGAACTTCGTTGAAATGTTTCTGATCCATGGAACGTGTAGGTAGACTGGGAATTTTTTCACTGTGTGGACTGGGTTCGAGTTAAGTTGTTGAAGTTTTTGTTTGAGAGTAGAGTTGATTGAATGTACCGGGTAGCCATTTTTCAATAAGATTGAGCGGATTTTGTCAAGCTCTGGATCTAGTTTGCCTTTTGAACAGATCATAAAAGCTCTGTGAACCAAAGTACCAATAAAATTGATTTTCCGTTCGTGGGGGCTAACGGAATTCCAGCGTAGATACTGATCAGTGAGGGTAGGTAGGTTTCCTGTAGACTGATGTTGAAAATTCCGAACTGAGTCTTTCTACCAACACGTCCAAGAAGGGAGGGAGTGATTGAATTCCTTTTCATGGGTGAAGTATAAGGAGGGGTGAAAGGAGTTGGGATGCGAGAGAAACGCATTGCAGTCATCTTCATTGTTGAATATGGTGAACGTGTCATCGACATACCAGAAGTATGCTAACGGATTTTTTAGCTAGTATAGACATTCCCTTCTCTGCAAACAAAAACAATTCGTTTGCTCCTTGAAGACCTCCTAAACCTCTTAAACTCTTTCCATTTGCTAATTGTTTCAACCAGCGAGAACTCTTCTTTTCCGATCTCCTAAACCCTTTCTTATTGGCTACTGTTTCAACCAATGAGAACTCTGCTTTTCTGTTTACAAACCAGTTCGGTTGTATCTCCACTCCATTCTGACCATGTCCCTTGAAGAGTGTCAGACTAAAAGCTTTGGGATGAATCTCTCACTTCACGCCATCTTCAAGTTTTGTACCACCAAACGCCTTTTAAAATGTTTTATTTGTCAGAACATGTCAGTATATTTTCATTTTTGATTGGTATTTTAATGTTGAGTTCATTCAAGTGTTCAAATATGTCGGTCAGTATATAATGCAAGTTTAGCAATCCAATGACCATCTTCAAGGTAATATACAGATGATGGTTGTTCTGACTTAAGACAAACAGACTTATTTCATGACAGAGCTTGAAGAGTCTTGAAAGCACTTGAAACAGCACTGATTGATGTTCTGATCCCATTTCTTCACATCAATGAAAAAATTTGTGAATTCAAGGTTCTTGGTTTAACAAAGTTGACAATGTGGATACAGCCGTTCATCGTTTCAGACAATTCCTCTGGTAAAACATTCTATCATCAGGCCTTCCCTCAGACCTGTATCCATGGGGAGCATAGCTTCCCAAATTTGGAATTTGCCCAGAAAATTTTGTTTTAAACATATAATAAAAACAAAAATCTTTCCTCCCTTTGAAAATGTATTTTCTCCCAAACTTTAAATACTGACTATAGGCCTGGTTTCCCTATGCCAATATCAATGCATAATTAGAATGGTTGGATTTTGATGTTGCACTCATGCTGCAAATCGTCTTCCTTTGCCCACCATTATTGCTTTATGCCAGGCCTACCATGTGGTTGTGAAAACTGCAACTATCACAACAAAAATCACATTAATGCACAGTGGAAGTCTAGATACGGTTTGAGTTAGTGAACTTTGATGCTTATTTTCTGATAAAATGCACACCAAGCATCGTCTCGTGGAACACTGGTGTTCATGGCGCACCAGTTGTGGAGCACTGCTCTAGGGTACTAGCCAAGTTTGTTTGGGTCATGGGAAACCTGAGGAAAATCTGTTTTTGTTCTGATAAGTATTGCCAAAAGCTGCCCAACAAACACCCTTTTGTCAGGCTATATGCGCCACTGGGTTCAATGCAACATTCATACCTTGCAATATGTACCTCTTTCTTGAATGATGCAGAAAGTATAACAATGTATGGTTCTGCGCTTTGATGCAGTCCGATTGTTTATAATTCTTATTCTTTGAACAGTTGAACAGCATTTTACTTCCATGACTGAGTGCTAGGATGTTGCACTGTTTGTTTGGGGATGTGTACATGCCACACTACTTTGATACTTTACCTGGCCTTGACCAGGGTTGGACTCATTTTTCTACTCTGGATGTAGTGTTGTACCAAGTGTTACGGGTTAGTGAACAATATAGTGTTAAGAAAGTGTCTGTAACCCTGTCGTTCTACCTCCAACCTCGCTATTAATCATTCTTTTATGTCTCTTTTCATCAATCTGCATTGTTGGGAATGCAGTTGTGCAGGGGATTATCAGTATAATTTTGATAACAAAATGTATGTTTGAATTTAAGAACACAGTTCTCATTACTCTATGGTTTACATTTGTTTTATGTTCCACAAGCTACATGCTTTTTCATTATCATATGCTCACACAAGCACAAAGTTATTGTGATGTAATAAATAGGCTGTGATCAACAAAATTGCAAAATCAAAGCTGCAGCTTGCCAAGACAACCTTGTCATTGTTTCTTGTGAATTTGGGCCATGTGACTAGTGTCACTATCAATACAGCTAGTTTGAGCAAGCCTTTCAACAATGTTTTTGATTGGGTTTTAGGATGCCAAACCTATGGAAGGTCTGCTTTTCTTTTGTAAAGTCAAATCACAAGCTCTGTGACAGGCCTGCTTTTGATAGATTAGATGTGCCACTATATGAGAGCAACACAAAAAATGTTCCATGGCTCAAAAAAGTTGAAAAAGATGGCTTTAATGGAGTTTGCAAGATGATCTGAAATCTTTAAGTTTAATTCAGCATGTGCTGGGTGCTACCTGATGTAATATCTATGCTGTTTCAATTTTATGCGTATTACAGCTATTTTCAAAAGAAACGTAAGTAAGTAGTGGCTTGTCTGCTTCACTCTATTGTTGTTGAGGTCAAGTGTAAATGCCAGTGATGACATTCAGAACATCTGCTTTTTTGTTTCGTCACTTGTGTGACAGAAGTCTTACAAAATGCACATTTCCTTGTACTGGGAAGCATATGAGTGACGCCTTATTCTTGAATGGTCACAAACCTGCTCAAAATGTTTTGGATAAACCCTGGAATGTTGTGCAACAATATCGACTTATTTCTGTTGCTTGTGCTTTGAATCAAAATGAACTGTTATCTAGTGGTTCTGGGTTGACTACAGCAAAATACAAACCATGGAAGCGACAGGCTAAACTTTTGAAGCAGAATGGAGTAGAAATTTTAATAAATTTCTCCCCTACTATAGATAATTTTGTGAAAGGTTAGTTCTTATTTTTTGATTGGTGAAGTAATACTACATATGATATGCTTTATAATGATATAATCACAAACACATTTTATTTACCTAGTGTGCTTTTTATTGTTCATATGAATTAAATTAACTGTTTGTTGCTTCTGTATTCAACTATGTCAAATATTTTTTAAGTACAACTTCTTGCAAGCTTGTGACCTTGATGCGTAGTAGTTCAGGTTTATTTATACTCTTGTCACAAGTGGTCTATGGGGCTCATCTCCACTTGCTTATGCCTTGTGGGACTTCGCTGCTTTTGCAGTGAATGCTGCACTGATGGTGAATCAGTGGCAGCACTATGCGAGAACTATTCCCTTGCTCCCATCCATTCACCCATCAATGCTGAGCCTGAGCCTGAGGCTGGACAGGCTGATAATAGTGTTCTTCAAGTCTTTGTTATAACGTGACTGGTAATCAAATCCTGTCTACCAGCCTTGGTGGTGCATGTTCAACCAGCTGTACCACTTAGCCAGTTTCCACTGAGGTACAATGTATTTATTTGATTGTTAGCTGCACTTCATTGTAAGCTGCACGAAATGGTGCTAAAAATTAATGCAAGCCACCCTTGATAGTAAGCCGCACTCGAACATAGGTTAGTTTACCTAAACATCTGTGATGCTTTTGCATACTAGAATGTTTCGCGTTTTTGGCAACCCTGATAATGATGTTTACACCACTACAACTGCTTTCTGTTCATCATTATCCTTCCTGTAACGGATGCGCTGTGGTGGTGCACAATCACCACAACTGTGGTGCACAATCGAATAAATATGGTATATGTCCGTTTTTCTATCTAGATGCGTAGCACATGCAAATTAAGGCCACCACTTGTGAGAGGCTGGTGGCGGAGTATGTTGCAAAAGTTCCAAGTAGATGCTTTTGGCTAATGCTCAAATGCTGGATGGTATTGGCCATTCTTGAGTGGTTAGTATCAACACCTTTGATACTGGGTGGTTCCCCCTGGCGATATTCTTGTTACTTGTTATTGCACAGTCTTGGTGGGAAATTCAAATCCCTGAAGGTAGATACTGCTAGGCATTTTCCAGCTTTAAAAGCTAAAACAGCAAACGTTTACCTGGCACCATCACCTCTACCTAAATTGTGCAGCTCTAGCAAACACATGCTTTTAGTACTTTTGGTACATGTGTTTTGTTTGGGAAAACAAACTGGATACCAGTTTTTACAAGTTTTCTGTATTTTTGGCAGTTACCTAAGACACCTTGTTTGAAGCAAACAAGTGCTTCAATCGCATAATCTGCTGTGTGTAAATGTATAAACTTTCATAAGAAAATGATTGCGGTTAATATCCAACAGAAGCTAAATTACTTGTATGTTTTCCATAAAGCCCATGCTGTACAGGTACATGGTGGATGTATAGTAGATAGTAGTGGGTGTATTAAAATGGAAAACATGTATATAATATTTTTGTAATATTTCACAATGAGTTACTAGTTTGTATATAATATGAATAGCAATACGTATCTTGTCAAACTGCAACAAAATTCTGTGTTTATATCTTTAAGGGCTACTCTCTTATTGGAACAGTTTGAAAGAATATGTATGGATCAAACGCAAAATCAAAAACACTTCTGCTCCATCTTATCAAGAAGATATGGTTGTTCATGATGTAAGATGTAAAATCTGGATATTCATTTGGTGAAATTGACTATTTCATGAAATGCTCTTAACATGTTCACAGCTGGTGTATGAAATATTGGTACTTTGAACTTCTACATTAGCTGCAATTTTTGCCACTTTGCAACTCCATAACTTGTTAGGTGATTGTGCTGGAGAGCTGTTCAAACCATCAAAAGACTTGGCGAGTCTCCTAGTGTGCAATGAAAATAATTTTTTTGGTTTTGGGTCTTGGGATTTTTGTGTCATATCATAAGTTAGGTAGGTTTTAGGCCATTTTGGCACAGGTTACTTGGCCCTGGACCCCAACCGCTAGATTCTTCTTGCGTGTGAGCAGCAGTTCAGAAAATATCCGCAAGGTCCTCATATCATCCAGTGTTGTTGATGTCAGAGGACCGCAGGTCTTCCTGACAGTTCGGAGGGTGGAGGATGTCAAAATCAAAGATTGCATGACTGACTGACTGCCCCTCAGCGCCACAGATGCATTTGGGTGTATCTAGCATGCCCCAGCAGTACAGGCATGTACCAAAGCAGCGGACGCCAGTTCTTAGTCTATTCAGTGCTACCCACAGACTACAGGATAGCACTGAGCCAGACGGGAGACAAACAGCAGGGGTAACACAAAACTGGGTTGGTGGTGTGGCACTTTCCCGTGCTGCTCTCAACTCCTTGAGAGCCGGTCTACAGTATATTCGTACTTGGATTTCAGCCTAAAAAACAGCAGTTTTCGGTTGCCTTACCAACGCCCTAGCTCCTCCACCGATTGTGCTAGAAAGCTGTTCAAGAACTCAAACGGATCGGCCAGTCTAGTAGATTGCAATCGAAAAAAAATTTTTTGGTTGGGGGTGCGGATTTTTTTGTGAGTGACGTCATAAGTGAAGTAGTTTTAGGGGTCATTTTGGCTCATGTTACCTGGCCTAGGGCCCAACCGCTAGGCCAAAGTGTTTCGCTGAAGTTTCCATTGGAAACTAGGCTCGAGTCCGAGACTTTCGAGCCTTTGATCGACTTTCTAGCGTTTCTGGTTCAAAAGTTATGATTTAAAATAAACAAATTAATTAAATATCTAATTAGTCAAATATTTTTACTAACTTACATCACAACTTTTGAACCTGAAACCCCAGCAGGTCATCCAAAGTATCAAAAGACGTGGATTGTAGCCTAGTTTCCAGCAAAAACTTCAGCAAAATACTACCACCTAACGGTTGGCACCCAGGGCGAGGCAAAGTGGGCCAAGGTAGCCAAAAAGTCCTCCACTTATGACGTCACTCACAAAAAAACCGCACCCCCAAGCAAAAAATTTTTTTCGATTGCAAACTACTAGACTGGCTGATCCGTTTGAGCCGCTGAACAGCTCTCTAGCGCAATGGGCGGAGGAGCTAGGGCGTTGGTAAAGCAACCGAAAACTGCTGTTTTTTTTGCGAAAATCACCAAAACCAGGCGGCTCTAAAAGTGTTAACACTTTGAGAGCCGGCGTATGATATATTCGTACTTCGATTTCGGCCTAACAAAGTAACAAACAGCAGTTTTCGGTTGCCTTACCAATGCCATAGCTCCTCGGCCGATTGCGCTAGAGAGCTGTTCAAGGGCTCAAACGGATCGGCCAGTCTTAGTACATTTCTCTTAAAAAATGTTTTTGGTTGGGGGTTGCGGATTTTTTGTGAGTGACGTTATAAGTGAAGCATTTTTGCGGCCATTTTGGCTAATGTTGCCTGGCCTAGGGCCCAACCGCTAGACCAAAATGTTTTGCTGAAGTTTTCATTGGAAACTAGGCTCGAGTCCGAGTCTTTTGAGCCTTTGATCAACTTTCTAGCGTTTCTGGTTCACAAGTTATGATATAAAATAAACAAATTAATTAATTAGCTAATTAGTCAAATATTTTTACTAACTTGCATCACAACTTTTGAACCCGAAACCCTAGCAGGTCATCCAAAGTATCAAAAGACTCGGATTGTAGCCTAGTTTCCAGCAAAAACTTCAGCGAAATACTACCACCTAACGGTTGGCGCCC
>JGI24021J15306_10011292_pt1 | contig 11095 bp, 7 predicted proteins | sample Ectturendosymbi1_FD_15306 | JGI IMG/M metagenome (IMG submission 15306)
GGGATCCGGTGCAGTGAACCATGCAGCTGTGTGCAAAAGCCAGATGGTTGCACATACAACAACCAGTTGCATAAACAAATTACAAACAGTTACATAAACAATTGAAAGATTTGTAGTTGGATGGACGATGTATTAGGTTTTGGTTCAAAAGCTGATCAAAGAAACTAATGAAACCAAGTTTAAAACTGATTGTTTACATTTCTTGGTTGCCATATGCATACAAATGAAAAAAATGAATTCCATTGTAGGAAGGAGTTGCTACCAACTGTGTATTTCAGATCTCATTGCAGCTGAAGATCTCACGAAATATCATAGTTCAATAACAAATGTGGTCTTACATTTTCCCCATCTTGTGCCTGAACATCAGCTGGATTTTTTGGGTGATGAATAGAGGCTATTTTGGCAGCTGAAAGATTTCACCCTGTCCACTAAATCTATTTCTAATTTCTGGTGTTCACTACATAATATTAAAGACGGCTTAGATAACACAAATTTTGGAATACTTTCTGATTTTATGACCAAACTTAATGGTTTTGCCACACTCTTCTGCATCAGTAGAAACAATATTTTCACTTGTTAATCAAAACTCGCTAAAACAGACACTGTTAAGGAAAGCTTGTTGGCAAAACAAGCATTATTGAGGATGCAGGAAAACCCATTATAGATGGATCTGTAATGTGAATTAGTAGATATCAACAATGGAATATGTCAGCAGCATTATAAAAAACGTGTTGAGCAACAGAAAAGTTATCCAAATGTTCACGTTGCAGAAAAATGTTTAAAAGAGCAACTACAGTATAATTAAATTAGTATTTTAATCATCATTTCAACTCATATAATTTCTCCAACATGTCTTTTTGCAAAGTAAAATTTCTGTTTTTTTTATTAGAAATCACTGAATAGGATCCCTGATTAGGTTCTCTCAGTTCGGTAGCTTTACAGTTTGTGGGTTTTATTAATTCTATTTTACACTTCATGCACTTCACAGAGCTGATGATGCCTACCTAGTAGGCAAAATATATACTCCATTAAGATCAAAGCATTTGATTCTTAGCTGCGAAGGAATATAATGTATAATTTAGAAAAATATAATTTTTATTACAAAAAATGTGGTCCTTCTTTACCACATAAAAATGAGACAGAGAGTTTTCCATTTCATGGAAATCTGAAATCCATCTCAGCAAGCTTTAAACCAGCATAATGTAGGCTGCTGACAAGTGTGGTTCCTTGGCTGGAACTTCCATCACTGAAGCACTACAGTAGCTAAAACTACCACTTACACTGACAGTTAGTGAAGGAAGTGGATGCAAGTTTAGATGAAACACTGAAATACACGTTAAAACAAATTAAGTCTAGAAACTCATTAGCTAGCTAGTCTAGCCTTCCCTAAAAAGGGTTAGGGTAGCATAATGGCCAGTTAGTGTTTGCTATATGGGTTTCCTACAGCACATTTCTATTCATTTTTTACTAGCAGATGGTGCAGTGTAAAAGTTGAAACATGTTCAACTCGAAATCAGACTTCACCACTCACAATGAAGCAGCAAGTAACATCATGAAAACAGACCCGCTAAGCTGAAAAACTCACTACCAGGCGCAATCCATCTGCATTAGGCTAACTATGAAGTTTCTGATGTACTGTGGAAGTTTGTTTTGAGAGACCGTTTCAATCCCTCAAAATTTGTGTCGAGGTACATAGACTGGTACCAAAAATGTTAAATGAAGCAGGCTTGATATTTGAAAAGCAACTGTCTTCATCAGCAGCAGAATCTTTTGAATCATGGCATGCATGGCAATTGCATCACACAGTTTTCATTATTAAATGCTTTTTGGATTGTTGAAAATGTTCATTGTTAGTGGTTTTGAGGTTGTTTCAGTGTTAGGTTTTATGTTTTTGTTTAATCTTTTGCGTACAAACTTTTGTTAATTTGACTTGTATTGCAGTGATTATATGAATATATACTATGAATATGATATATTCATGATGTGGCTGATGTTCTTAGGTCTTGAAAATATATTTTTTTGTTTTTATCGGTGGCAGCTGCAATGCATGTTTTGTTGACAATTNGATTTTCTGGCATATTGTTTAGACAAGTTGAACTAGAGAAAAGTAAACTCACGAAGTTCCAGATTTTGTGTGTTTTAGGCCTGCCAAATGGNAGAAGAGGTTACATTATTACAGTTTAATATGGTCAATTGTTTTAGGTGTTTGCTTTCCCTACTGCTCAATGTGTTGGAGTTGTTGATGATTTGGAGAATAGTGATCTGCAGAATGGGGTAAGAGTATACATTTGAAGTTAATGAAAGAAATCTGTGGTGTGAGAAATTTTGTTTTTGGGCATCACTGAGCAAAACTTAGTTCAGTGTTTTCTGTACAAGTACCATCAAGATACTATCATCATGTCAGTAGAGCACTTCAAGTGCATACTATATGAATGACAAAATATTGTGTGCTTTGGTACATGAAAAACTGAAGTATTGAATAGCTTGAAGTTAATAATTATGGCCAAAATGAATGAACTCAAACATCTACAAAGCATCTTCAACTTCATGTGCTTTGGCTGTAAATTGTATCATAAGGCATGCTGTTTTTCAAAACAGACATCATCTTGTCATCAGAGTCTTGTAGTTGCTGTTCAGAAAAATTAGTGACATGAAAGCAAAGGCATATGTTTCACAAGCTGCTTAGAAACAGTAATAGCCAAATTAGAAATGTTTGTGTATAGTCTTTATCTGCATTTTTATCATTTTCTAGCTTGAAGTTGTTGAGAAAGAGGATGGTGATTGTCCAGTGATTGTGGAACCTGTGAAACCCGATGATGTGTTACAACTTCCTGATGACTTTCTTCCTTTACATTCACTGGATATGGTAGAAAAACTACTCAAGTTCAAAATACGTGAAACAAACAGGTAAGCATCAAAGTCATTCACAAAGGATTTTAATGGTGCTCTGCTTTTTTATTGCTTTTTCATTTTTTCCATAATTGTAGCTGCTTTGTTTACTCAGCTACAATTCCTCACTTCATGTAGATTTGAATTTCTTTCTGCATCTAATGAGTCAGTCCTTTCAATCCGCTGCTTGGTTGTGCTAGATCTTGGCACAGATGTTGAGCAGCCATTCGATTGTCTCGTCATCCAGAACCGTCAGACCATGCAGTCCATGGGGAGGTCAATGGATTGGACATTGGCGGACAACATGGTCAACGGTCTGTTCTTCTGCGCCACACTCACAAGCCATAGAAGAGGCAATACCCCATTTGTGGAAGCACGAGCGGAAACGTCTGGCACCGGTGCGGAAGCGGTTAAGTCGGACCCAGGCTCTTCTTGGAAGGGCCATTCTAGGGGGTGGGTGCTGATGTCAGGGATGAAAGTGTGGAGTCTCGTAGTGTTCTCCTACCACTCCACACTCCATCGGTGATCCGCCCAGAGCGCCGCACGTTTGTTGATGTCAGATGAACTGATGAGTTGTTATGTGGTGGGTACAAATGGGTGTGTCGATTTGAGATGCTGTGCATTTGCACTCGATGGACACGTGAGAGCTGAGTGGAGCAGATGTCCGGGCTCCATGGCACGGCATGCTACAGACAGTGTGGCCTCTTTACAATGAAGCTCAGCAGGTTGGATGCCGGCAAGGTTTGGAAGGTTGTCTGCTGGTGTAGGACGCAGGCATCCAGTCACAATTTGCAAGGCGTCGTTGATGGCGGGGTCAATGAGGCATGTATGAGCACTGCGGCACCAGACAGGAGCGCAGTACTCTGCAGTTGAATGGACCAGGGCTAAGGTGGCTGTTCGCCAGAGTTATTGCCCCAGCACCCCAGCCAGAGCCATCAAACTACCTCAAGAGTGCGATGCGTGATACCAGCTTTTTGCGAAGTTTCTCAAGGTGTCGGCGATATGTGAGCGAACCTGTCCAACGTTACTCCAAGGTATTTGGGCTCTGAGCAAAAGGGCAGGGTTTTGTTTTTGTAGTTATTTTCAGCTCACGTTTAGCTTCCTTATTGTTGAGATGGAAGACTACTGGCTGACATTGTTTTTGTAGTGCTGAGCTTCAACTTCAAGGTCTGTAACCATGTTGACCCATGGTTGCCATGTCTTTGCTTAGCACCCCTTCCATTGATTGCCAATCTCCATCACCATGCATGATTGCTAGATCGTTCCTGCATGCATACTTTTTGGAGACAGTGGTTGTCAAGTCAGAAATGTAGATGTTGAAGAGAAGGGGAGCCAGGGCGGATCCCTGTGGGATGCCATTTTCGAGGCGTTGTAACCTGCTCCGTTTGCTGTTACTGGTAGCAGGGGTGAATCTGTGATTACCAACCAGCTCCATGATCATGCAGACCAGTGCCTGTCAGGTAGCAATCGCAGTAGCTTGCAAGTGAGGCCACGATGCCATGCAGCAGGGGTAGCCAACCAGTCAGAGATCAAGAGCCACACTTTTTACTGTGTTACAGGAAAGAGCCACTTCATGCACATGGGCACACATGAACATCACCCTATCTCTTCCTCACTCACACACATACCAACATGATAATGACAGAAATTTACCAGGCATTTTATTGTTTGCATGTTGCTTAGTGGGACTTCTGGCTTTCCTTGTCTTGAACAATTCTCTTCAAATCTGCAAGTCGCACCCCGACTTTCAAGGTGAACAACTGGTATGAAATTTTGCAACTTATGCATGAATAACTACAGTATTTACGTGAGAGCAGCATGAAACCAGGCAAGTACCAAGCAGCTGGTCCTCAACACAACTATACCTATCTCCAAGAATGAAGGAGACCCAGCAGTCTGTTCTAACTACCGTGCCGTAGGTTTGTTATCACGCACAATGAAGATTTTTGAAAGAATCATTGAACATCATCACATTGAGCACCAACCAATGTGTATTCATGAAGGGATGTGGCACCATTGGAGCAATCCATGCAGCTAGGTTACTGCTTGAAAAATATTGTGAGAAAAGGAAATCACTGCATGTTGCCTTCCTGGACCTTGAGAAAGCTTTTGACTGTGTTCCACACCAGCCAATCTGGTATGCACCACAAGAACACTAAGTACAAGAACAGTTGATAAACTGGAATATATCATCGCCAGCAGCCATGTTCGCTGCCCTGCCGAAGCATCAGACAACTTTCCAATTAGTGTAGGGGTACATCAAGGGTCTGCCCTATCTCCTTTCCTCTTCATTGTTGTCATGGACACCATAACGTGTGATCTTCAACAACCAATGTATTTAATAGCATCGCATGAAATGTATTTAACAGCATCCTCTGACGACGTTTAGACTGCTGTAATTATGCATGTTGGTAATAAAATATCTGTACTTCAATAAAATCAATTGTCTTACATTATTATTACCTTTGTGTTGAATATAAACTATGAACTTTTAAGTGATCTTAGATTTATTGTTATCATATATACCTGTTGCAATAAAGGAGAAAGGACACCTTCACATTTTCATCAAGTAAATAACTTGTGCTTGCAGTAGCACTAACATTGTCGTGTCTAGTATCTTTTTTGTCTGTGTTTGGTTTTAGTGTCTCTGTTGTGTATTGCTTCTTTTTTATGAAGTGTAATGTTAGATTTTTTTCGGGTATCAATGTCAGTGAGTTTAAAACAGCAGAATTGCAGTAATGATGCAGTTGGACCAGGTGCTCGCAAGATCTTTTGCTGTGCCATTGCCAAGAAAATGGTCATTTCTCAAATGTTCTGAATCTTTTGAATGTTGTTTTTCTTTGGCCGATAAGTTGTCATATAGCTGCGAAACAATACAATACAATCCCATGGACACTTCTCTATGCTGATGATGTGTTATGCTTGCCGACACCACATGAGAAAGACTACAAGAGCAGGTCCTACTCTGGAAAAGCCACCTCAGCCAATACGGCCTGCGCCTGAACTTAAACAAAACTGAATATTTGGAAACCAACCTGACCACGCACACCATTGAAGTGGATGGAAGCAAACTCAATAAAACCAATGCTCCATATACCTTGGATCACGCCTGAGCAGTGATGGTGGAATGGAAAACGAAATAAGAGCAAGATAAAGGCAGCCTGGATGAGATGGAAAGAAGTAACTGGCATCCTCTGCGATAAGAGGATACTGATCCACCTAAAGTCACTAATTTACAAGACTATTGTGCTACCAGTTGCCCGGTATGGCACTGAATGTTGGCCAACAACAAAATCTACATGATGGAAATTAGACTGCTGCGCTGGACCCTTGATTTTGCCTCCTTGGACTGAACCAGGAATACATTAATACGACAACAGGGAATTACAGCCATTACAGAGAAGATGACTGAGCTTGTACAGACACGTAGTGCGTGCAAACCCATCCACAGTTGCCAGCTTGGTCTATAACATGCACGTGGATGGACGCAGGACGCAATAAATAATAACCTCAAGACAACTGGTTTGCAACCATCCAATGCTAACGACAGACACCCATGTTGATCATACTCCAACCGAGCGGACCCCACACCAGTGGGACAAATGCCAGGATGAAGTAGAAGAAGCCGCATGAACCCAGGCAGAGAGACGCATGCAGCTTGGCCAGGCCTGCCATACATTGTTGTAGGCTGCTGTGAGGTCAACAGACAAAGCTCCAGCCTTCTCAGCTGAAAAGCTTTCCTCAATTTCTGGCATCAGTAAGGTGAAATTTAAGATTGTCCAAATAAAGACAGGTTGTCAGTGTGTAGGCTACTTATACTACAGCAAAAACCTTAACTGGGCTACGCAAAACCTTCAACTGGGCCACATGCGGGCCGTGGCTTGGAGATTGCTGGTCTTGTAAGTTTATTGAGTTATCACTGTATATGCTGATGTGTGTCATCATTCATCATTGCTCATGAGCTTGTGGCTGTTATGTAAGCTAGTGTGTGCTATCTTTATTGGCTCTGTTGAGAAATAATTTAAATTACTTATCAGTGATAGCCATGTACTGGTGTCAATTTTTTTAATTAATTTGAAAAAGAAATATAATTTTTGAAAGCTGGCAATGTTTACTTTGATCATTTGCAGATCATTCTTTCCTGAAAGTTTGGAGCAAAACCAGAAAATCGGAAGTGAATTATTTTTTGATGGAGAATTTGAGGAGGTGATATTGACATACAATCTCTTGTCATTCTTTTGTCTCACTGTGGAACTTTATTTTGCTGCCCAACTTCATTCAAATTGTTGTCAGCTTAGTTTTTCTGAGAGATTTTCTGCAGCTTCAAACTGCTATCAAGCCAATAGAAGTTCACTGCCTGTGTCCATCAAAACTCTTCTCACATGCTTGCTGGAATCTTGTGCACAATCTATGGAAAAGTAAGTCCTATGTCATGTTTCCATACACCTACTTGCTACCATTATCATCCACGGAAGTTTTTTCAGGGGGCTCAAAATGAAGCTACACTAACATAAAATACTCAAAACATGCTTTCACTCATGCTTTTAGCACTTAAGATCTTGTCATTCGTTTTGCCTTCTTTGAAATAACTATGAAAGCTGAAGTAATGTACTTCTAAAATAGTTTATACACTATTTCGGCTATCACTTAAGTTTAGCCACTCCTGATTTTGCAATGGGGAGGCACATGCCCAGTCTGTCCAGCTTCACAACTGCTTTTCATGGATATGCTTTGTGTTCTTGTATGTGTACTGAAAACTGTAATGTGTTTGCTATGATAGTACATACTGCAATTCATCGTCACATTTCGCTAACGGGTTCAGACTTTCTATAAAGAAACAGTTACTTGACACTATAGGTAAATAATTGAGTCAACTATTTACTTTTAAATTAAGCTCACGTATATGTTCACATCCACCCACAGCCAGATTTAATGGGGAATATGGATGTGTGCCATTCTAAAACTAAATGTAAGTATTCCTTAGAAACATGTCCAAAGGCCTTGTGTTAGTGAAACTTTTACATGTACAGATGTGGTGTGTGACCTTGCAGCAGAGTCGTCACCAACAGGGGAGCAGTGGCCCTGGGCTCCCGCCCCATTTGCAGTCGGTGCCTCTAGTGCCGGATTAGGGTGGTGCAGGGCCCGTAGCATATTAACAGCGCGGGGCCCTAAGTTCAATATACTCTTGAACAAGTGAACCAGTGTTATACAGCAACAACCGGAAGTGTAGAAACATGTGCAGCAACAAAGGAAGTGCAGAAACATGTACAAACACAAACAGAAATACAGAAACGTGCAGCAATAAGCGGAAGTGCAGAAACATGTACAGCAACAAGCAGAAGTACAGAAACACGTACACTAACAAACAAGTACAGAGACATGTACAGCAACAAACGGAAGTACAGAAACATGTCCAGCAATAAGCAGAAGTACAGAAACATGTACATTAACAAACAAGTACAGAGACATGTACAGCAACAAACGGAAGTACAGAAACATGTCCAGCAATAAGCAGAAGTACAGAAACATGTACAGCAACAAACAGAAGTACAGAAACATGTACAGCTTTCAATTTCTGTACTTGTCAACCTGATTTGCNACGTGTGTACATTTTCTATTCANTTACTCTTTTTCAATGCTGAAAATGCTTTCAATGCTGTAATAAAATATAACCTATAGCAGGGGTGGGCAAGTAGTGNCCCGCTACATCNTTTTCAGTGGCCTACCCTACAGAACCATACAAGAAAAATCTTCAAATCTGCAATTTTGTTCAACTTGTCTCNGCACTAAAGTTAACCGGGACTTGCTTCTATTTCCATTAGAAGACCATTCGCTACACATGGCATTCTCAAAGTGGCCCATCGAGACAAATTAATCGCCCGCCACTGACCTGTAGCATTAAATGTAGAAACGTTTGCGAATAAAGGTGTTGCATAGTTCCAAAACAGTTTTGCTTTTTCTTCTGATAAAGAGAGTATGCCATTTAAACGTAATTGCTGGCAGCGCTTTCGAGAAATCACGTGTACGACGTTGCTGCGAATACCTATTTATTTAGAAAGTGTTGACCGATCGCATGTTTTGCACCAAATATAATTAATGCAACTCGTGCAGTATCTGTTGAAGCGAAACTTTCCACAGATATGAATAACACACTGTGATGTTTACTGGTTATATAATTCCCCTGCTAAGCACACATCTTCAACTCTCCTTTATCTGTTATTGTTAAAAACAGTGGTTTGATAAATTGACTTTTAGAACCATAAAAAGCTCCAAGTTTGCTGCAAGCTTTTGAGGAATCAGTCGAATTGCTCTGCATCATCTTTTTGCAATGATTGAAACTTACACATATCTCTATTCAAACAACTAGTCTCCACACAGGTGAAGTGTTTGAATCCATCAGCAAATTTTTAATAGGAAATCGATTTCATGTAACACTACGCATCCTCAGTCCTACAACATTCCATTTGATTAAGTAGGACTGAAAATGTTTTAAATTCTAAACAAATGCTATTACACAATACAGTAAAAGTTTAAATACCGGAAATAATTTTCTCTTAGAAAGCTTTAAACGTTATTTGAATTTTTTTAGTTCCAGTCCTGCTTTTGAGAAATTAGATGTGGAACTGCTCAAGCATGTGACGACTTCCAGGCCACGCTCGTCTCAACTGGACAGCGCCACCGACCCTGTGTTGTTGCTCACACCAGCTCAGCTCTTGTGTCCAGAGATGCACTTAGTTGACTTTCCTTCCTACTTCAGTGACTTGTATATGTTTGTTCAGCAACTAATGGTAATGATAAGATTCCTCATGGTAGTAAAATCAAATATCTAATCCATGATTGTGTTTTTGTTAGTGTTGGAACATCCCAAGGAAATGCTTTTTCATATTGTCCGCNTACAGCGCAACCCTGTACTGTGAAGGGTCCAGACCAAGTGTTTTAGGGGGTTCNGAAAACAAGGAGGTCAAAATAATTGATGCCATTACTTATTCAGCCTGCAGAACTAACACAATATTTTCCAAATCATGTAGCTTTTCAAAAAGTAAAGCGCAAAAAAGATCAATTTATGTTCTGAACTCGAATTCACTATCACCAAAGCTTGCCATGTTTTCACCTTGGTTTCTCTCATGCTCATTTGCAGTAGGACGTCGCTTCATAGTGGCGCCGTGGTTGTTGAAGTTACTTCTTATCCACGCCCTCCTCGTTCCCCCCCGAATTCACTACTGGCTCGTACAGTGCTGTTCTTCCGGACCAGGACTAATTTTCCATCGTGTTTGCTGATTTATAGCATAAAAAATTGATGCTATTTCTTTTCCGACACCACTTCAATTCATACCGTTTTGTGTGCAGTCGCTGCCGGAGGATGTACAACTTGACAAGGAATTCGATCTTGGCCGCTTTGATCACTTGCTCGACCAGTTGCATTCCAGTACAGAAGGAGCCGACCTTTTAATCCCGCACATAGTCTTCATGTTAAACAAATCAGCTCCATTCTCTGCGAAGTTCCTCGTCTTGGTGTTTGACCGTGTGGCTCAGGTCCTAGGTATGATTTAGCGGTCATGAATCTGAACGTCTGATTATCCCAAACCTTCCGTACCTGACCTCCGAAAAACTCTCTCCTAAATGCAGACTTTTTGCCTTTTTATTTTTTTAGGTATTTCAAAGACCTGCACATTTATGCTTGACCCTGTCAAGACACTTTACACCAGAGTTAATTCTTTATTGGAGTCATCTTGTGGACAAAATATTGTTGATGATCCGATTGAGTGTGATTACGATGATGAAGATACCGATGATGAAAAGTGTTTCTATGCTGTGGAACTTCTGTATGAGAAATCTTTCTTAATTCAATTATGTGTACGTTTCGGGATGGACAGTTTTTTGGAAAACTTTCCCCATCTTGTTATTGGATGTTTAACTACTGCGAGAAACAAACGCGGTGAGTGGTCTCAGTACCAATCCAATTCAACGCTTGTTGATGATTTGCGTAAAAACATGTCAGTGTTGAATGCGAGTAAAAAATTTACAGAAGTTGGAAAGTATCCCCGTGTGGCCATGCGTCAAACTGTAGGTCAGTCTCGCATCAAACCAGGGGCCAACCTATGGTGCATTGGGGCCAACCTATGGTGCATAGCTGGGTCTTTTTTTTCGGTCATGGACCGAAACGCTTTTGAAATGACGGAAAAAGATTAAGTCATTTCGGTCAGAA
>JGI24021J15306_10011293_pt1 | contig 11095 bp, 7 predicted proteins | sample Ectturendosymbi1_FD_15306 | JGI IMG/M metagenome (IMG submission 15306)
CTGAGTTGCGGCGACGGTTCGGGCATTGACGACGTTGCAGCTTACGCGCTCGCCAACTGCTCGTCGTCCGCGAACGGAATAAACGGAACCACCGTCGCCATCATTGTCGTGATTGTCCTGGTGGTTCTCGGCCTCCTGGCCATAGCGGCAGTGATTTGCGCGCGAACGGGAGGGGCGCGAAAATTTAAACGCATGATTCAGCGTCGAAACAAAGACATAAACAGCCCGACACGATGTCCCACCATCTCTGCCGAAGTAAATGTGTACTGCGAAGCAGGAAGCATGCCGCGCAGCACACAAGGCCAGCCTGAAAATGCTTACGGAACTGTGGACGAACTGCCTGGCCATTACGTAATGGCGGACGATCCTGTTTCTAGAACAGAAACAGACGCCGGGTGCGATGAGTACGCCGCTGCTGACGATAACGTCGCGCCCAAGCCGTCAACTGCGGGGGCGCGCAAACAGTCGAGCTTGTACGACAATGCCCACGGTTACGAAAATCCACTCTCGACCACCAAGCCTGACTACCTTGACATTGATTACGAGCACCACTACCACATGCCTTCGTCCCCGTCCAGTCCGTACGTATTGCCGGACACCACACCTTACCCTGACCTGCGCAGCGCACCTGCGACCGACGCCAATCCTTACCTGACGCCGATATCTTCGGTTGATTCTTACCCTGCGGCATTCAGCGGCTACATGGACTTCGGTAACGCACAGGATGCAAAAACGTACGAAGTGGTGCTTTAGTTTCCCCGGTTACCGTTCGTGGAAGCCAATTGCCGTTCGTGTCGAATAGCGAACGCGGTTTTGCCGACTGCCAGGGCAAGCGACCCAGCAGCGATTATCGAAATCGGCGTGCAGTGACGATCAGAGCTCGCTTGAGCGCGATTTAAGTGTTCCTTGCGGTGTTCGAAGGGTATTTTGTAAGAGGTCTTGCCGAAAAAGAAAAACGTGATGGTTTGTATCGTTTGCTGCAGCACAAAATATCTACAATTCCTTACTTGTCGCAAATGTTCATTAGATTGACGGCTTTGTAATGGTGATGACGCAATCACCGGCCTGAGTTATCAAAAAAGTTTTATTGAATTGAACAAATGATTCATGGCGTCGCTTACGCATTGCCTTTTGACAAACCCACCCTGCTCCACTTCCCTACGATGAGTCTTGTTACACATGTTTAACGCTAGTCTTTTTTTAAGAGCGTACGTTATTTCTGCCTGCCGTATGATTAGTAATGTCCTAGAGCAGCTATGTCCAACCCGCGGCTCTCGCGCCGCATACGGCCCAGGCGAAGGTTTTGCGCGGCCCGGTTTAGGTTTTCGCTGCAGCAAAAGTATCCTACATACTGACAATCTGTCTCCTTATTTTGATAATCGTGAATTTGAAATTTTTGATGCAGGAGTTCTCAGTGCCACTTTTTCACGTCTGCTACCATTGCAGTTAGGATTCGAACGCTTTCAGTACAATAGGTTAAGCTAAATTTAACTTAATAAGATCAAAGTAATTCATTCCAAGTGCGGCCCTCATTAATAGGTCCTTCAATATGCGGCCCTGCTTAAGATAGTGACACGATATTTGGCTCAGTAAGCCATTTGGGTTGGACATAGCTGTCCTAGAGCGACGATTTTTTAAAAAAGGTAGGCGATTTCTTACGCTTTGCAAAACCAGAAATCTATGCATTTTTTGCTCTCTTTGGCAAAATAAGCCCATTGAAAACATGGACCAGATGTGCCGCTTGCTATATTTCCATTATGCTGCTTTGAAATCGGTCACCTGCTTTGTTAAAAGACACCAAAGAGGAAATGTTAAATGTAGTTATCTGCTACGTGAGCAGTGTCAGAAAGTTAGCGAAATGCAGCTGCTGTGCTGGTGTAAAAAAAATCGTAAAATCTGTGAAAAACATGAAAACATCCACTTCGTTATCATCATTCTGTCGCATTTGGTGCCGCTGTTTCAGAGTAAAACTAAAATGCATGTTTTCTTTCCACAACGATCGAAATATTTTCCAGTTTTCTGTTGAAGAAAACGTATGCTGCGTGAGTCACCTGCTGAGTTTAGTGCACTGCAACAATTTTTCTTGCCCGGTTTATCCACTGTGTTTTTTTGTGAATAAAACGTTCGTACTTTCTTGCTCTGTAGCAGAGCGAACGGCGCAATGCATGCCTGTATGTTTCATTCACAACCGCGTTTTTCATGTCAGTTGGCAAATTGACAGTAAGCAGTCAGTCAGACATACCTGGGAATTCTGGCAAGGTTTGCAACTGTCATACGTTTCTGAGATGGCCGTTGACAACTACACGGCCTGTAAGTAGAAGTTAACGCTGTCGCTAACATCACGCGGTTGCAGAAGCAAATTTCGGCCCCTGGCAATGTTTATAAAGTCAATGCCACAGAATGATAGAGAAAATCACTCCTCTGTGGTTCTTATTGGCATAGTATTCGATGAGATTGGCGTTTTGTCGGGTTGGCGCCGACATGTTTGAAACAACTGCCTTCTTCATGCCTTTAGCAACATTCCTTGGTGCAGCCGACGAACTTTGTTCCAGGCCTTGAAGGCATGCGCGGTGTACAACGTACACGTAACACAATCATAAGATATATCCGCACTGTTCGCTGTACAAACTCCCCCAAATATATCACCAAACATGGTTCACATCTGATATGTAATCGTGTTACTTACGCCTTCCCGCTCAATAGCGCCTCGTCGGTTGTGTTGAGTTTATGTATCGGTGTTGCGAGATGGAGTCAGACGATCTTCACAGTGACAACCAGCGAGCAGTTGAGAACGGCCAACTGTTGTTTCAAATTACTTGTTATACATCATTTAGCGAAATACCTTTTTCTCCACTGTCGAATCCGCTTGTAGTCAGTCATTGACTTGTTTATTCAAAATATTTCCAACCGTTTTGATATTTGATAAGGCAATTCCTCACTTTTTTTAATTAGCAGCAGTTGCAATTTTTAGTATATGTGGGTGTTACCCTCAAGTCTGTTGAAGCCGATATCCTTGGAGACATCAAATGTTCTACCCTTTTTTGAAACGAAAAACTCCATAACGGCCTTTCAAGCAATATGTCATACAAGCTTTAAGACTGGTGTTTGGCTGTAATCAGCAACAACAAAACTGTCATCCTTTGCAGTCTGGCGTTGCTTTTGCCGTTGACACACGCCTTATCACATTTCCAGGAACACCCAGCGGTTATTTTCAAATGTAGAGGAAGCGATCGTACCGGGTCACCATCTTCAGCAATGTATCTCTGCTTGTCACGTCAGACAACGTGTTCCAGTGGTATTTACTGATTGAGCAACTTGGAACCGGCGCACAGTGGCATAGCTAGAGGTTTGACCCAGAGGGGCAGAACTTAGCTGAAGGGGCCCACTGGCCACCGTTGGGTGGCCACTCGCCAACACCCAGAAAAAACGTTAAGAAATGATAGTGAATCCGGATGTCGTGGATGTCTATACCAGCTAAAAAAACGAAAACACCCCGAAAAACGCAAAAAAATGACAACCTACTGAAAACCAAAAGAATACTAAATATCAAAGTGTCAACTGACGGGGGTCCATTTTTTACATTTAGCTTGCTCGGGAGGAGGCTCGCCCCCCCCCCCTTGCTCCCCCGTCAGTTACGCCACTCCTGGCGCATCAATTCTCGACGTTCGACGGCGTTGTGGCAGAGCATTTGTGCAAGAATTCGATTTTACCCCTAACAAGTAAAACGCGTCTATTTAACAAGTGATTTGTTTCCAGGGCGGGAGGCTGGGCAGATGTCACGATACGAGACCAAGTTCTGTGACTGGAGACACGTGTTTCGGGGTGCAGTTTGCGTGCAGTTCGAACACAGGGATAAAAGCGGGAGAAAACACCATATTCTTCATTCGAAAAGCTTAGTGAAAAGATTGTAGGTTTTTGCATCAGACCAATATCGACGCAAACCAAATAAGCGTTCTAGTTCCCTAAAACTTCTGAACGGTTATGTCACACTTTTTACCACTGCGTAAAGGTACACAGATACCTGCCNACACGGAGTCTCGTAATGTAACAACAGCAGCTTCATGGATGGATGCTGATCATGTGCGCAACACCTGAAAGATTCGGTTTTGCTGCTGTCGGTTGCAATGAAGTAGCCTCGTTTGGTGGTTTTTCGTGTGAAATTTTTAATGTGTTTATGTGATGTCTTCGCACCAACCAACACACAACGAAGTATAACACGCATATAGATGGCATTAACAAGCTGTCGTTGGTATATTTTTAACATCGCTGTTTGCTTCTATATGATAAGGTCCAAGTAAACCAACTTTTCACCTTGTATGTGGGAGTGAGTAGGAGGTTGCGAAGGACCAGGGGTCATTTGGGCAGCAGTCTTTCTCGAGGCGAAGCAGCTTGTAGTTGAAAGGGAAAAGTTGGTTAATAAAAATAAGTAAAAATTTCTTGCCCTGTATGTAAGGTTTTTCATGCGTAATCCGTTTACACGATAATGGCGTTACGATGTGAGCAAAATATCATGCATTCAAATTTAAGCGACCAGAAAAATTGGCCTAGCTTTCCCCAAAAGGTGTTAGCAGTTCTTGCGTATTTTATAAATATTTGGTGATAGCATGAGACGGGATTGCGTCACGACAAAACCAACGATTGATTGCATTTATCAGCAGTTTCTGCTGAGCAGTTTTGCCCGCATGTAAAAAAGAATGATAATACTGAAGCAATGAAGAGAACAATTCGATGACACCGAAATAAGCAAAGAATTGTTTTTGCCAAACATAGTCCAATACGTAAAACGTATAGAGAAAGTCGCAAGCACCTTTACCACGTTGACAAGCCAGACGTACGGACGTTGTTCTAACACTTGTTCCCAGCCATTGGGTCTGCGAGTCATGCCACCCCAAACGTGACCACGCTTGTCAAAAATATTTTGGTATCGGTTATGGTAACAATTGCGCTGTAGTATACGATAGCTCAAGCCTGCTGTTCAAAATTCCCCACCACGTCAGGTTTTCACGTACGGTTTCGCATGATCTGAAACTAAACGATTCGAGGGCCGGCGATCCGTTAGAAAAAAAAATTGTACTCTGGGTCCACAAGTGGCAAAAGTTTGGGAACCGGTTGGACCTGAAGGGAAAGTGAAGCAGTACTTCGTGTTCTTTTTTGCAATTGCCGCACTGATAATTCATACGTGCTTATCCTGGCCAGCACATCAAAAAGTTTCAGAAACAGTATTTAACTCCGTCCATGAACTGCGCTTCAATAACCTTACAGTTTCTGAAGTTCGACGTATGCTGTATGAAGATAAGTTTGGGAATCACTCCTGTAACGGTATTGCGAAAATCAAGTGTAGAAAACCCACTCAATTCTTTGAAATTGATCAAACAACTTTGTAGTGTTGTGGAAAAACTTGACAAGGCACAGGGTAACCGGCAACGCTGCACGGACACTTGATTTGAACCAGTTGATTTGAACCAATGTTATTGTATTCACTGTTATATTTTATTGGGCATTGTGAACTCCAACTTTAATAATTCTGCAAACCACCTATAGATCTTTTTGCACTAAAATCCGGCTCCGTTGCCTTTTTTGCGAAAGCACTGTTGTTGTGAGGGTTTTTTCCAAGACACCGACGCAGCGCAAGATCGTGCGAGATAACCTGACCTTTAAACGTTTGATTTCTTAACCTCTGAACTTTTGAAATATTTCTACGGATTACGTAAAAGGCAATATTGTGGTTTCTCGTGACATTGACGATAAACGCAATACAAACGTCTTAAAGTCATTTCGAGGAAATGCACGCCGTCGCTAACCATCCTTGGCATCGCGCCTGCTTTCGTGACTCGCATTTAGCGCCACGTAGTGGTAATCACCTTCCTGCCAATATCGATGCCAAATGCAAGTACTTTTCAGGGTGAGGCAGATCTGTCACATTAAAGCAAGTTTCATCCGCTGATCATTTTTTCATACAGGCGCACGAAAGGGATTTGTATACTTCTGAAAATCTGTCAAATGCGCTTATTGGCTTTGCTTTGACCTTTGTCGTACTTTTCCCCGGTGTTCTTCATACCCGATTTAGAAGAATGGCAGCAATTGCAGTTTGGTTCTTTTCNTAGCAGTTTTACAAAGCTTACAAACAAAGGATTAGATTANCATCTTTGTTCCTCGATTTTGCAAGTTTATTGCTTCGCTTCTGTTTTCTCTGTGAGTATCCCGTCTCATNTAGAGGACAAAGTTACTATTCTCTACATTTTCTACCCGAGGGCTTATTCTTAAGCGATGTCATATCCTGCACGTAACTATCTGATATCACCTGTCGCTTCGTCATCGTGATGCTTCCTGTACGCTCCCGTTCTTTGGCTTATACGGCATAGTTATCCATTTCACTCAGATGACATCTTGCGGCTTAGCTTAAGCACAGGTTTGTCACGTTGAGTGAAATGATTTAGCAATCACGGATAGAGAGAGCCATAGTTTTCCGTTTAAGTCTCCGAGCCGATAAGTTTAGCACAATATATATCAAAAAACTTTTCTGTTGTTTTTGTTCTTATTTAAAAGGTGTTTTAAGTTTACATGCACTTGCAGGTTTGTTAAATACGAACTGATAAACAAAATGAGATGAACAGCCAGAGAAAGGAATACGTTTAAATAGCATCAAGGGCCAATTGCTTCCGATTGTGCCGGCGGAAAAAAGATGTCCACGACAGTTGTTTAGCTGTGCACTGATGACGAATTTCTGCCATTCAAAAATCTGATTTGAATTCGTTAGCAGGCATACTTTTTAACCACGCGTATTTAAAATAGCTGCTTAGCGATTGCATAAGCTGCAAGTCGCTTTAAATGTGATTTAACCTCAAAATATTGCTGATCTTGAACATCTCTATACTAAAATCTCCTTTCGAAGCTCGTACGTCGTTTTGCTTTAAGCGTTGGCTACAGACAAAAGGCTGAAAAATCATGTTCGCGAGTGAAATCTTTTACAGTTGTCTGGTTTGGCTGCTGTGCTTCTTCGTTACATTTTAATTGCTAGAGTAAAACACGTGCTGTTTTGAAAATTTCTGAACGCTGGCCGACTTTCCACCATGCGTCTATCGGTGCTGGCTGCACTACACGTCATTGTCACGTGGGCTTCTGTCGAAACAACCCCATCGTCCACTGCAGTGTTGCGTTGCACCCACAAGTGCGTTTGCAGTGGCGAAAAATACGCGTGCGATGGCGGAAATATCACCGAGGTGTCCTGGATATTTCCAGCGAGCATCAAGTCTATATCACTTACCCACAACAGGTCGGTGGAATGTGTTTAATGTCGTTGATGGGAAAAAAGCGAGCAAATACAAAAAACTAAATGCGTTTTTTTGTTCAATACGCTCCGCGTATGCTAGTGGTGTTTTCTGGCTTGACTGCTGTTTGTGCTCAACGTATGTGTGTGTCTGACAATAATGTAACCGGTGGGTTTGACACTTCGCTTTGATCATTTCGCCTTAGACATTTGACCATCGGTCAGTTGCCACTCTCTTGAAAAGTGCTTATAACTCAGGTTGTCATCCTTCAATGTCTCCGCTGTCGACGAGTGCAAGCATCACCTGCTTTTTCTCGACTTGTCGTACAACAATCTTTCCGCTATTCCGCTTGATCTCCTCCAAGTCGTCGTAAGCTTGCAAGAACTCCACCTGGCGCATAACCTACTTCGCATGGGATTTTACGAATATGGGGCATTTACGTCACTTGTTAACATCCGCGAGCTCGATCTGAGTTACAACAGATTTAATTTCGTCACCAAGCACATGTTCACCAATCTGCTCAAGCTGAAGTACCTGAACTTGGCGGGAAATCTCCTAAGCGTGGTATCGATGATTGCTTTCGCTGAAGCGAAGAGCCTGAGCNGGCTTTCTTTGTACGGAAGCGGGATTGCGACTTTGAATTTCAACATTCGATCGACTATTCAGTCACTCGATTTGCGCGGCAACGCATTTAACCTTACTGCCGAAATGGAGCCCTTCTCAACGACTCCGGATCTTAGCGTCCTGCGAATTGGCCACCCAAACCTCACATACTACTCCAGGACTTTCACCGGGGCAAGCCAGCTGAAGGAGCTGGTTTTAGAAAATTACAACCCGCCTTCTCTGAGCATGGACGTGTTAGTTCCAGTGGCACCAACTCTCGAAAATCTGTCCGTTGTAAAAGGCGACGTAGAATCAGTGCATTTACAGCGACTGCCGAGCCTGGTGAAGTTCAGTCTTTTCAATCTTCCACGCTTGACACGAATCTTCTTGAGCAGCGCTGTTATTTCCGACATTAACAGCTTGCGCTTACAGAATTTGCCGGCGCTGAGGAACTTGACGCTGGACAAATTGCCTCTTTCCCACCTTGACATTTCGTTTTTGAACGGAAGCATGGGCGTGACGAACTTTCGCTTCTCTCTCGGCGGCTTGGCGAACTTGCAGCCTTCGTACTTAAAATGTGTGCCTGACGCGAAGTCGGTCGACTTGAGTTTTAACCGAATAACTTTCGTCGAACCGAACTCTATTGCCAAATTGCGACTTTTGGCAGTTCTCGATCTGACTGGAAATCTGCTGTCGCGCGTTGAGAACAGTTTTCTAGTCAGCGAAAGTTTGTCCGAATTGATTTTATCGAAGAACTTCATCAGCGCGGTGGAGAAATCCGCTTTCGCGCGCCTGCCACGCCTTCGCAAAGTCGACTTGTCGAGCAACGAGATCGCCGCGATAGGTCGCGTAGATTCGACGAGTCTTGCGACGGTAAACCTCGCCTCAAACCCTTGGCATTGTGACTGCAAATTGATGAAAGTCTTCCGCAACATCACTTCTTACTCCCATTCATGTAGCGCGAAACCAACCCCGATTATGAAATGCTTCAAATGCGCTCAACCGACTAGACTGCTTGGAAAAAGCTTCGCTCAGCTCACGGAGTACTGCGAGATGGTGGACGGCAGATCACGAAAATCCGATGAAGCGCCTCATGTCGCGAACGCAAAGCTGATTGTTGTTGTTGCGGTCGCCGGTGCACTTCTGCTTTTGCTGCTGCTCGCTCTTGTGCTTTGGAAAGTGGTGCGAAGAAAACGACCCGTTTCCGCTTCGTTCTCAAACCAGTCAAATCAAGCGGCCGACGGAAGCACCGTGGACACGGTCACGTACGCACGTGTTCCTGAGGAAACCCTTGGCAGTGATACACAATGCGATTCAGTGGCGCTGAAGTCGCCGGATTCCGCTGCACTGGAACCAATGTTGTAAGCTACCACCGACTGCGGCGTTAGCGGTAGCAAATGCTGTTCTGTTTGGTCGAGGGTAAGACGACTTCACTCCTGCGTCCTTTGATTGAAGTTCTTGTCAAACAACGGTCGATAAAACCAAAAGAACATAAGTTCGGTAATTAGTTCCAAACTTGACGTTCTAACGACGTTTTCGTTACGATTGCGAAAAGCAATGCGGTAGTGAATGCTGGCTGAGGTGAGCTTGACTCAAAAAATACCTATTCTTTGTTGCAAGCAATTCGTACAATTTTGTTGTCAAATATTGTTCGCGATTCGTGTCGTTTCTATTCTGTGCAGTAAAAAATCTTGGTGATGATGTAATTGCCCTGAAGATCAGTGTTGGCTTTTTTTCTTACTATCCGGATTTTTAGTGCTCTTATCACTGTGCGCGGTCAACATGAGGAAAAACTACTTTGCATTCAGACATAACTTGCATGTAAACCGTAAATCGTTTCGTGCGCATTTGTCTACTTAAGCCTTAAACTCGCTCCACCACGATTGTATTACGAAATTATGTGGTGCACTTTGTGCCGCAACTTGTTTGCTGATCCGACTTCGTGAGACAGGACTGGGCGTTGTTTGGCAAAAGGGTTGTAATCTGTGCCACCGCAGCATGTGGTCAGACCATCTCAAAGCCCGCTTGCTGTGTTCCTCTCTAAGTTTCACTGTAAACTTCTTTTTTCTGTTATTTGCATGCAAGCAATGTGCAATATGTTCGCAGCGTTTACAGCACCTGTGCAATAATGTCATAAGACAAATTCTTCTCAATTCTTTTTTTGACAGCTATCAAGCGTCGGGAGTTTTTTGAGTCATTTCAAGCATCACTCGAATGAAAAACTAAACGTTTGAACTACTTGGGGAAATGATAAGCATTGCTTTGCAGGTCACGTGATACAGCTACCACACCCTCTTAGAAGGCGATTTCGGTGTGTTTAAAATGACAGGATTGTCTTGTATTTCATTGTGCGGTACTGGGTAGTTGCAAGCCCTAATTACAAATGAACTGAAAAATTCTTGCCTATTCTCCATATCAGGCCCTTCAACAACCATCAGTGCAAAATTGAGACATGTCAGTACAAGCGTGTAAGATGCGTGTGCGCAGCTTGGGGGGCAGTGTGCTTCTCACATACCCCGTGCTCATGTGAGGGTGCTGTGTCACGGACAAACTATATGGGCAGTGCGGGTTTCTCGAATTATAGGGTGCACTTGATGCAGTTGTGTGATCAATGCGTTACTAAACCTTTTCCAAAACAGATATTCATAACTTCGTCTCTGGTTCAAAATGTTTCGCACCTGTTTATTCATTTTGTGCACATTCCCAACCTCGAAAAACTAAGTCCTGTCCGTTAAAAGCATATCATGGAACAAACTCGCAGTGTTGAACGGCTAAACTAAAACAAAAATCTTTGTTAGCTTGTGACCACTNATGCTGGGCCCTGATAGTCGTAATGCAAACCTTTACTTTGCATCAAACACAAATCATCCGTGCAAAGTCGTAAATACCCGTCAACTGCCGATCAGAAGAGTTTCAACGTGTGCGATGACGTGTGTGCCACTGTTAACCGGAAGACGCATCTAACTGTAAGAGTCTGACGTCAGAAAAAGAGCGCGACGATTGTGATGTATTTCACCTTCTGCCGTACCTGTTGGTTGGCATTGCGTGTTCTTTTAAAAATTTCAAGTGTTCCTTGTTATTTGTCTGNAAAACCAACTGGTGGTCACTTTTCCTTTCAAGATGGTCGCGTGGCCGCAACCCTAGGAGGTCTCGAAACACTTCAAGGTTTTCAGCAAACTCTAATAGTGCTGCTGGCTCCACACTAAGACTGGACCAAGCCAGGT
>JGI24021J15306_10011294_pt1 | contig 11095 bp, 8 predicted proteins | sample Ectturendosymbi1_FD_15306 | JGI IMG/M metagenome (IMG submission 15306)
CCCCGGACAAAACCTACGCACAACAGTAGCTGACGTCTTGTCATCGGAACAAGAACAGTCAAGCAACGAACAAGAACTCCAGGCAAGAATATATCTACAGAAAGAAAGACCTAGTAAAGTAGCAAAATCCATTGAAACCAGTTAATGGATACAAGTGAATGATATTTACATCACAAGAACATCAAACAACTCTGGAATAAGCAAGAGACAGCTATTTTCGAGACCATCGCATCGCCAATCTGAGCTCGTTTTCAAGCAAGGATAGGGTTTTCCTTGGACAGGACTGACCACCAAGAAAAGTCAAACTAGCATCGAGTGTTACAACAATATATCCTTAATTAGACTACAATCACAAGAAGCTTCTCACAACACCTAAATGCTGCGCAAATCATCAGGTGCTAACCCACGATTCATGTCCAAACAAAACAGAGATAGCTAAATCTGCGCAGATATAGCAGAGATAGCTTAATACGCGCAAAGATAGCAGTTTTTGTGCTAAATCTGTCCGATATAATTTTTTTACGAACGGCGCCCCACAAGTCTGCTATTTTCGTGCCCATCATTTCGCCAGTCTCAGTTCGTTTCCAAACAAAAATGGGGTTTTCCCCCGACACGACTGACCACCAAGAAAAGTCAAACTAAAAACGCAGTTTCAAAATATATTGTTGGACTACAACCTCAAGAACAAAGTTTCTCACAACATGTAACTGCTGTGCAGACCAGCACGTGCTATCCTACGATGCATCTCGAAAGAACACTTGCATTCCATGTCGCTACGAAGAACGATTTAGAAAAAAGTAGAAAATGTGAGGAAAAATTTAGTTGCAAAAGAGCTTTTCATGAATCGATAATGTAACTTATATCGAAAACGTCATTTTTAGCCACTACATTCCAATGAAGTTGAATAGCAACATAAGCTTTGCATTGCAACAACCTTGAAATTGGACGTACACTTGAAAAAAGGATCAAAGGTTCGGAAAATGGTGATGTTTTTCAATCTTTCACAAAATTTTTGTCCCTTGGTTGTTTATTTAACACAAACTATAGCCCACAATTTATGAAAATTAGAAAAGTTTTAACAACGATATTTAACACAGCATTTTCAGATATATTAGTCAATTCCTATTTCGGCAAACTCACCTCATGGCCTTTGTTAATCACTGTATCAAGCAGGATTGCCAAACTTCCTTCCCGAAATATCGTTGATGCAGTCATCTGCATAGATTTCTTTTCCAATGGTCCAATTCCATTATTTTTATAGTTGATAACAAATGATACACCAATGGCATCTTTTAATTCTATCACACTTGGGAGTTCAAGAATACTTGGAAGGGATTCTCTTACAATCGAAATTAGATCGTGTTCTTTTGATTCAAAAGCCCAGCCGCATGATTGCACAAAATCATTGCTTTTCAAACGTCGTTTTGCGACTTTATTCAAGCTCTGAATTTTAGATGAAAATAAACCTTTTCTTGCATTTGGAAATGTAGCCAGGATTTTTTCTTTTACGCTGATGTTTTGAAAACCAAATGAAAATTGCAAAACTGAAACGAAACGAGGAAATATAATTGTTTTGAGCAAAGAATCGAACTCCTGTTGGTCAGTGAAAAACATTAGCCAAATTGCTGCTAAATGTTCCTGCCACAACAGATGACTGAAAAAAAATATTTTGTCACCATCCAAAATTTTTTCATTTGGAAGAAGATTGGCTGCATCTTGCACTAAAAGAAAGTTAATGAAAACTTTGTCTTCTGCTTCACCGAAATCGTCAATGTGAAAATTGTACTCATTGGCTTTCACGCCTTCAAAGGCCAACTGTAGAAGTTTGGGCAAACTTTTCACGTCACCACGAAAATGATCTACATTTCTGACAAACCTGCAGAATGTTTCAGTGAAAACGGAAGTTAATGTAATGTTTGGATACACGCCGTGATCATCTGTGTCTCGGAGGTATTCCACGATTAGCTTACAATGCAAAGGAACATAGCAAAGCTGCAGCAAGTCAGGACTGGATTTTAACATATTGTTTACCTTCGATACCAACTGGTGGTCGCCATCACAAATTTGTTGGCACAATTGTTGCTGCGAATCTTTGTTTAAACCTAAAATTCTAACATTGAATTGTGGTTTGCAGTGAGAGTTAAGATTAAGAAAGGCGTCTGGTCGAGATGTGACAAGCTTCATTGCATTTGGAAGTAATCGACCACAGAAAATATTGTTTAGAATCTGATCAGGACATGCACAATCATGAAGATTGGTATTTTTCACCGATGAGAAAAACAGTTTGTCATCAGCTTCATCTAAACCATCTGTTATGATGAAAAGTTTATACCAGTTGTCAAGCTTCTCCAGCATCTCGCTATCGAGTTCAGCATTGAACTTCCACTTCGGAAGAAGATCACTGATTAATAGCTGAAATGCGGTTGTTTTTTGCGAAAAGTTTACCCTTCTACAAGCAACGTAAAAAATTAGAAAACCACCTCCTACATCATAAGAGTTAATCTCGGTTAAGTGTTTCAACAAATCGTGTGATAAGCACGATTTTCCTATTCCTGCTTCTCCAACGACCCCCACTGAGTTATAACCGTGTGTTTTAGCCTCGTCAAGAAGTTTTCTTTGTTCATAAAACATTGAAAGATCTTTCCTATTTTGGCTTGGGTTTCGAAACTTTCCAAATGATTCTCGATCAGATTGACCGCACTTGACAATCTGAAGTGGAACCAAGTTGGAATCCATAATAAAACGTTCCTGAATTGCTGTCTTTAGTTGTTCTCTCAAACAAGAACCTGCAAAGAGACATTTAACAAATCAGTTTCATATATTATACATGGCGACCTCAAATGACCAATCAAACAGGTGTTGATATATTTCATAAAGGCACTTTAAAGCATATGGTGGCCATGAAGTTTTCGCAAAATTGATTCTTTTGGAAAATGTCCTACCTACAGATGTTTAGGGAAACATAGTTGTAGCAAATACAACAGTTGTGATGGGGCGAGGAACCTCACGGTCATTGAATCAAGCTCCACAAGGGACCAAACAAATAACGCAGCATGTAAACAAAAAAACACAGAAAAGCAACAGCAACGTCAGCAACAACATCTGCAGCAACAACCGATTATATCAAATGAAACATGGTAACTGAGAGCAAAAATCAAAAAAAGTATATTGCGGATGATAAGGCACTGGGAAGAGATATATTATAGCATAACTTGATCCACCAAGTACTTTTTGTATGTTGGACAAAAAACTAGGAATGATTGTTTCTTAAGTCTTTGGGAAATTGTTCCAGAATCTTGGACCTGTGTATTGTATAGATCTTCGTGTTAGAGATTTGTTTGATGAAGTTGTAGTGATAGTGTTATTAGAAGCTCTTTTAGTAGAATAATTGTCTTTCGTTATTATGAGAATAACAGCAGGAGAGGAAACCTGGAAAGCAGTTGTGAACTATTTTGTACTTAATGCTCCTAGTTCGTATTCATATATTTGATTAATTTGAAATATTTTTCATGAGTGATATGAATCTCGTATGGAGATGTGAGCACAGGCCCGTAGCCAGGTTTTAAGGTTTGGTGGGGCACAATAGATTTTTAGGGGGCAATGTTTTTTGTTTTATTGTATGTTTAAATAGATTATTTTATTCATTTTCAGGGTGTTTTTATAATGATCAGACCACCTTTGCTCCGTTAGTCGTGCCATTACGTCACCACCAAACTTTTTATACATGACAGAAATTTTGGAAGTGGACAAAAATTTGCTTAGCAAATTGCAAATGTCAAAGTACTCGCAAAAACAGGTTATCAGTCGCACGCATGAACAACCACTAAATGAAGTTTGTCATTTAAACAGTGAATGTAGGGAACGTCACGTTTAACATGTTGACCAATTAAAGCTTGCACTCCACAGTGTTTTGCCGACATCACCGACGCTCCATCGTACCATTGTGTAAGAAGATTCCGCAAATCAATTTCATACAAGATCGAAAACAGTCATTTTGAAATATAATTCGCATCAAAATTTTTAAGTTCGTGTATTCCGAGCAATTTTTCTTGAGGGACAACGTCTTTATGCACAAAGCGAATTACGACACTTACAAGTTGCGTCGCAACTCAGTGTGAATAAGCTGGTATCCGTAGAGTGGAGTTTCGCTAATATGCTTTTTCGGACAAGTGATGCTGTAGCTTTGATCACATCATTTTAAATTTCTGGGCAAGTGTACATCTCATTGTTCGCGATACTGCGGGAAATTTTCAAGAGTTTTTTATCCTCGAAAGAAAATTCCATCAGCTGCAAAAAGAAGCCTGAATGCAATGAGCTAAGGTCTTCTGTGCCCATCAACGATAACTCATTTACTGCAAGAAATTTACTGTCATCAACAATAGGTGAAAGCAGGGTTGTGAGCCGGAACTCAAATTCCGACACTCCGGTGTCAAGCGAAATTGCTGACCTCTACGAAATTTCTGACCTATTATTTATTGTTTGCCAGCTATTTTGCTTCTCAGAGTAAAAGAGTAAAGTTTGTCGGTTACTTTTTTGATGTGTGTTGTGTAAATCAAAACTTTTTAGTTGGATGCCAGACACTCACAACAAGCTACAATTCGGGAAAAACTAAAACCATTAGTAGGAAACATTGGACTTGGTCTCAGACCTCAATTATATTTCTTTTTCTACACAATGACCTAAACACCAAACCCTAAACTGTAATCATCAGCTTTCTCAGCTTATTTGATATGTAGAATATGACTCTGTACATGCGCACATGACGTGAGTCAGAAATTTCGCTTGACACCTGCTCCAGCTCCAGGCATCTAAAATTTTTGACGTCGGCTCCAATCTCTAAAAGTTTTTGGCTCCGGCTCAAGAACGATTTTGTCCAATGAGAACAAAAAAACATTGTATTATTTGTACAATTGGCTTGCTGCAAAAACTGTCTGTTGAACACGAACTCAAATTTGCAGGCTCCGACTTCGGCTCCAACTATTCAAAATGTTTTGGCTCCGGCTCCAACCATCCACAATTGCTTGGGTTCCAGCCCCGGCTCCATAGCCCTGGCTGAAAGATAGTATCTATTGCGGCTAACCACATCTCGTGACAACGCTGCGTCAGCTGAAGAACAGCTTTTTTCTCTTGATTGACGCTCCACCCACACGGATACAGCTTGAATGTGCGAGTTACTGGTGGAATGCTTGTTCAATCCCTTACCTGTCTCCGTACCTGTTTTCCAGTTCTGACATATTGTGTGAGTAAATGCTTTACCTCTGTCATTAGAAGCAAGCAGTAACAAGCATTCCTTTGAGCTGCATATTCCCGGTTATTCCATTCACGGTTGGCATACCAGTTTGTTTGAAAAGATAGCATCGTTTTGCCAAACTTTGATTTGGGGTTCTAACCAGGGACGCCGGAACGTCGGTAGGGCAGGGGGGGCAGAAAAAAGTTGAGGGCAATATAAACTTACGAAAAACAAAAAAATTGTTACCAATTATCGGGCGCGTAGGCTAACTAGGAGGGGCGCAGGGGGCTTAGTCTCCCCTGAAAAATTTTTTCCTCTCCCTGGAAAGATGTGTTGGACATAGTTTAAAAATGGCCCCTCTCAATAAACTCTTCGCCTCCCCTGGTGTCCCAATCTGGTTAGGGCCTGCCAATTATGCTAGCTACAGTTCAACAATAACGTTGACTTCAAAAACAATAAAACAAACAATAGACAACTTGTTTCAATTCGATCTTGATAAATCATATGATTACCTATGAAAAGACACCTTTGCCCCTGTTGTCCCTCGTTTGAAAGGTCAGGGATTCAATGCCACCGCTCTCCGACGTCCCTGCTTGCAGCTATCAGCAGTCACTGCCTCGCTATACCTTCCCAGATGTCTGCGTTCAAGAGTCACATGCGACAAAACGCCTAATATCGTAAAATTTGTGGAGGGTCATGGCTTCCTAGGCCCCTCTGGCTACGTCTATGTCTGCAGGCAAAGGAGCGGACATGAGTGAACTGCAAGCTCAGCACTGCATGACACCAGAACAGTGAAGCTGGCTCTTGTGCAGTGCGAGTGTCATACCGGAAAATGAACTGTCATTGCAAGAATTAAGTCAATTAATTGGAATTGAGCTGCTGACGTCAAAATTTCTAGAACGTTTTAGTTCTTAGTCCCAATTTCCAGAGAGGGGCAAATGCCCGTTTTGATCCCGGGTTAGATCCAGCTAATGAGGTTATGGGGGCGATTTTAGTAATATTTGTTAGTCAAGTCTCATAACGGGTTCACTGCTTTAAATACTTTAAGATGAAGTATACTTCACAACACTTCTGTGCCAAAACAATGGATTTAGGGGGAGCTATCGCCTCAATCGCCCCTCCAGGATTCGCCCCTGTTTTTACACCCCTGCGGACGCCCATGGCTTTGACGTATCACGAGTTCAAAAGTGTTTTTTTGAGTTCAGTGTAAAAAGCACACCCATAGCCATAATAGTCATTATTTTCGCATTTACATGTTTAGCAACAATGTTGCCCTCAAAACTATTAACGGACATTATAGAAAACCATTCAAAATTTTATGTGTGCGCGAATAGCTTCAATAAATTTGTTTCAAGTCGTTCTTGACAAATCATGAAATTACTTATGATACTGGTATGTAAGGGCACCTGTGCCTCCGTTGCCCCCACCTTTCAAAGGGCAGGGGGACAGTGCCCTCGTAATGCACCTCCGTTCCGGCGTCCCTGGTTCTAACCATTGGCTGACAAGATTCGCTCCGTGGGCCAACAGAACTATTTTGATACAATCCGGGGGACAATGTTTCACCAGTGTTTCTACACTGCAGTAATGCGACTTTTTCGAATTAGCAATGCGAAATGCAACCAAATGGGATGAAAAGATATGCTTGGTTATATGTACCTCCTGCATGCAGCCTGACACACTTGAGACAACCTTCTTTAGACTCATATTACACAATCAACTTGCTAACTTGGTTCTTGTGAGCATTGTTCAAATGCTGATGAGCTGGAATGGTTTTTGAACAGCTGTTAGACAACGTTTTCATTCACAACACAACCTTGTGGGATGCACTCTCCATCTTTCTGGTGGCAAGTAAGGTCATACTTGATGCAGTCTTTCTATATTTTTCTCTTATTAATCTTCGCAATGGACATTTTTGCATAACGATATGTGCCTGGGAAAAATAATGATTCGTCAAAACGTGGATTAGCATGTTTCACCGCAAAGCGCTGCGCAGTACCACACCAGACCATTTGCGCAGTGAAATCTGATTTCAGTCCACTTGAAACATTCCAAAACNTTGGAAAAACAGGAAAACAAGANGTTATTTNAAATAAATGTGTAGGCCCTACTCTGTTCGTATTTTCATCAGACTTTATACTTATTCTAAATTCAAATAATTCACCAAATTTGTAATTCATATACAATTCTGGTAATTCAGCTTTAAAATATTTACGCTCACTAAGATCAACATATGTTAAAATTTTCTTAGATGGAACACTTGCTAAGACTATATTCTTATATTACCACAGCCAGATTGCTAGGGTCATGGCGTTGTTAGCACTAACAGAGAGACTGCAGAAACAGTTTCCAAAGACGGTCTTCAGTGAATGTGACGTCACAAATCGAGATTGTTTCCAGTGTGGACGTTCCGAAGTACAATTTATTTTGTAACAATGAGGTTAGCTTTTTATGCAACGTGCGGTGGTGTTTCGAGTTGGAGTAACGATTAAACAGATTGAAAACAGGCATTCGGAAAATTTGTTAGTTTTTTTAATTTGAATCATTTGGAGAGGCACAAAACAAATTGGGGGGAAATGCCCCCCGTGGCTATGGGCCGGTGTGAGCAGCTTCAGATATTTTTTAGTTACACAATATCATACCAAAAACAATATCATACTAAAAAAAAGATAGTTACACAATATCATACTAAAATCTTTCGTGACAAAGGTGCCAACTAATATCAATGTAACATCACAGTGCACTAATAGTGAATATCAAACTATTATGTTCTTAGGTTAAATCCGTTAGCCTGGTCCTGCAAGATATGTAGGATCTTGCCGATGGTTGTAATCGAACAGCGTTTCGCAGACATTCAGGAATTCTTTCACTATGGCTTTAACACAATGACGACAGGTTAAGCATGTTAACCATATACATAACCCCAAAAGTGAAAGGACTGTATTGAAAACCGCATCTGCCTTGGTTGATTCTAAGAACGTCTTAATTAACTGTACAGTAAGGACTTGTATTGATGAATTACCCATTCACAACTTGTGGCTTCTCTTAAAATATGCATGAATTTCAAATATTATACCAATCCACCTTTCCACATAATTGATTTGGCAGAAACACTGCCAACCTTACAGAGTTACATCAAATATCTTATGCGTACTTATGTCTATAGTGCATGTATGCATAATTCTGTTTATTGCTTGCATATTTGGTGTATCTTGAAGGGACATAAAAATATTAACATACAGTAGATGAAAGCTAACGTTTAACCTGTATCCCTACCACGCGAGTGGCATATTGCTCAATTTTACTCTCTGTTGATTAAGTACGCCCTACCACAATTTATTAGATTTTGTCTGTTACGTAATGTCAAAAACCGAATCGCACTCGCAGACACCGCTACCGTGGATTCCTGCTGCAACGACCCGGCCGCAATTACTGCGACCTCTGCGACAATATGTTATAGTCACCCTCCTCTGCAAAGAGCTCGCGACTGGGTTTGTGCAAAGGAGGCTATGCAATCAAGAGTCCAGGTAAACAAGTAACGTAGCAGACAATAAGTAGCAAAGAAGGTCATCCTAGCTATTATGTCCTGTCCATCAGCTGGCTATGGTTTGATGTCATGAGTCACATCTTGTTTATATCCTAATGAATCCATCTGATTGGTTGGCAGGTTCAGACCAAGGTCAACGTGTGCAAAATGTTTTTCTCGGCATTGACCCCTCAGATGCCGCTCCAGTGAGAGACTTGCATGTTTAGCCCACAAGCGAAGGGGGCTACTACACATTCACACATGTGAAGATAACAGAACAACATCGTGCGTGCATACCAATATAATTTATACAAACGTGGGACATATTTTCTTATGGCAGACTCTAAGCACCTCTTTGCAACAGTTGCTCCATTTTCGACAAGGAAGAGCTGTCAGACAGGACGATGTCACCACCAGCAACGTACAGTGAGCCATCGACTTGCCTAACGATTACATTGACTGAAGTTTGTTGTGGAGGTAATAAAGGTTCGTCCATCTTGGCAGGAATTTAGCATTGCAGGAGCAAAAGTTTCCAAATCAAGTTGGAGACAAGTAAATTCTTCGTCAAAGCAATACGACTATTTACAGTAATATTTCCTTAGACCAAAAGATTGCGAAATAACAGGTTTGACACAAAGAAAACACAACCATACATCACGCTTTCCCATCTCTCTTCGATTCTTATACACTTACATAACAAGCAATTTAAGCATAGAATCTGAAACGTACCTACCTCACGGAACTAAAACTACCACCAAAGGAAAATGTATCAAAAAATTAGTTAATCTCTGCAATTGTCCACATAAAACATCTCTGATGCATAGCCTTATGCCATAACCTAAAAGTTTCTTGTTAATTGAATTGGTTTAATATTAAAGAGCAGAGTAATTATTCGATACGTTATGGGAATTAAGCTGTAGCAAAAAGAACCACCTAAAAGTGAAAAATTCACGTGAAGTTTCTAAAAAAATGTGAACAAATCTTTAAATAATTATATTTTTGTGGCTGAAAAGTATTTTCAAGGAAACGCGACTTGGAAACTATAATTTTGTCTCAGGAAACTATTGGCCCAAACACTCGATTACAGTTTTATTAATGGAGTGTTTTGGTGACTAGCCTGCTCACGTAACACTTTTCTTGCAACGAGGTTGGTAATCGTAGGCGAATAAGGCCAAGTCGCATTCTCACCTTACCAAGGATTACTGGGGCGTTTTCAGGGCATAAGCGGGCTTTAAAACAATTCAGAGTCTTCTCCAATTAATTTGACCTTAATAAAGTAACTTGAATGTCGAAAAAGTTTTAATAATAAAAAGACAAGCAAAAGCCCTTGCCGAAAAAATTCATGGGGTAAGTACAGAAGAGACACGAAAAATACACGATAAATAAAGGAAATTCCGCCAGCAACCTTTTTTGTTGGTCTATACTAGAGCTATGCCGTAGTGAGTTCGAAAACTGCAGAATTACGTGGAAAGGAAGTACATAAGGGAAGGACATGAAAAGTTGTTTCTTTTGGAAAAATGTCCATATTTTGTTGCACATCAGGTAACCTGAGGCACCAGCTACTAAGTTGTTACTACCAAAATCCCTGTTAATCAGAGGGAACCTATCAATCACAAACAAATTCATTTCAATTATCATGGCCATCTGATCATAGAAACTAACTTGAAGGTCGAAAAAAAATTAATTATTGCAAAAACAAGCACATACCTACCCCGAAAAAAACGCTCGGGGTTTGCTTGGAGACATTTGAAACAATAAATCTCAGTCATTGATACCAACAATCCTCTCTCAGAAGAATCAAAGCAACTTCAAAATTTGGTAAACAACAGAATCTATATTGCCTGTAAATGTTTGCCTCTTAGCAGTCCTTGCAGAAAGGGCGAAAGTGGTGAACGCAGCAAAAAGGTTCGCCGGACTTTCGATGCATGCCAGGGCTGTTTTATCGGTAACGGTTGATTGATATCCACTGTTTACGCGCTGTGTCGGCCTCATCCTTTGTTTCATAAACGCGAGACGTTTTCCTGACTATTCAAAACCAGGAATGAAACTTGTGGCATGGAACGGTGCATTTAAACCTGCCAGCGAAGGATGCATGGATATCGTGCCAATTTAATAATGACCTACATGATTCGAAACCCAACACACTGAATCATAGGAGTAGCCAGGAGGGGGCGCGAAAGGGGCCATGGCACCCCCACATTTTTGGAAAATACAGTCATTTTGCGCTTTGAGAGGCTTTTTTCCAAACAAAATAGTGTTATTCGCCTAAAATCAAACATTTTGGCCCCCCCAAACTTTTTTGACCCCACCACTGCACTGAATTCTTTTACGAAACCCAGTCA
>JGI24021J15306_10011298_pt1 | contig 11093 bp, 5 predicted proteins | sample Ectturendosymbi1_FD_15306 | JGI IMG/M metagenome (IMG submission 15306)
CCAGAGATAGCAGTTTTTGTGCTAAATCTGTCAGATATAATATTTTTACAAACGGCGCCCCATAGAGGTGGTTTGAGAAGCAGGTGCTGTTGAGTGCGATTATATGCAAGCTGAAGCAGAGTGGCAACATAGCAAGCAGCCTTGTCGTTTCACAGTTTTTATTTAAAGTATAATTTCATGGTAGTTGCAGTGGGGGCAAAGGTCACGAACCTGAGTGAACACCTCCTGGGGAGTGAGTTGTATCTTGCTGAACATGCTTTCGCTCGCATCCTGGGCGTCTGCAACGCAGTTACTTTTAAGCGTCAGCCGTTGTTGTAGAATACAAGTCAAAGCAGAACATCACAAAAGATCAGAAATTCTTATATCCGTGCTTACTTGACAAAGCAAAATTGAAAAACAAGGTGTTTGAATAAAAAAAAAGACTTAAGTTTTCATGAACTTTACAAAGATTAGCTGGTGATTACCAGTTGGTTTAATGAATAATACAGCAATAAAATAAGTTTAAAATAGTTTATGGAAAAAACAAATTTGAAATACAAGAGACAGTTTTAAAATATTCAGAGGAAGGTCGTGAAATGACAGACATCTTTTTTTGTCACAGAGAATTCATACAGTTGATTAAAGTAAAGCAAACAATTGACAACAAATCAAATCAAAAACAACGCAACAGGCACAAACAAAATTAAGACGCTACAAAACTTCAACAAATGGAAAAAAAAATTAAAATACAAAACTTCTACTAAAAATGGAACATACAAATGTATATAAATGCCGATCAAATCTTCGCACAGCACTTGATGACGTTTCATGTCTTCCTAGGAAATTCTGCAACTACTTATAAAAATTTTCAAATAACTCCAAATTCAAGCACTTCTTTTAAATATAGGGGAAAAGCGGTACCGAAGGTTTTGTCCAACTTTCCATGTTCATTTGTTAACACTGATGAGAACCGATTAGAAGATGAGCTGCTGCCGCATTCAGTGCAAGTTGCTTCAGAATCAACTTGTTCCATCGCAATACTTCAATCAAAAAACTGTTTCACCTGTGATAGCTCCCAAGCCTCTGATAGACAAGGCTTCAATGCTCGGAGTATCAGTGCCATCATCACCTGGAGTTGACGGTGGAGAGACGAATCGCAAATGTTTCCTGATTTGCACAGCTGTGAAAAAAATAAGCATGAAAAAATTATTTCACCAAGCTCCAAACACTTCACCCTGTGGTTTGCTTTGTTGGAAAATTTGATGGTTGATGTTTCAGCCAAGCGGGGACACCAAACAAACGTGCTATGTAGTTACAACAGCAAAACTACCAGCTCAAACAATACCTTCATATTTTAGAAGAACCTTGCGTTTTCATATATATGTAAGTTTATTTACCCTGACATTGTCCTAATCTTCCAGAAACCAGAAAAGAACATAGTTTTGGTATATTGCTTTAACTTTTATTGCAATAATAACCTGCAACCCATCTGAAAATAAAGAGCCACGAAAAACAGCACATAAATACATGTTAAAAATTAAGAACTTTGCTTGCAGCAAGCAAAAAACTGTCTTTTTTAAGTAAACAAAGGATCTTTGGTTGCAGTGCAGCAGGCAAAACTTAACAATTTTTTTTCATAAGAGTGAAAAGATTTTACCTGCATTGCAAAAAAGTCAGACAAATAATCTTCACGTTTTAAAATTCCTTATTTTTGTATTCTTTGGAAAACATCATTAAAGAAATACTAAAAACAATTGCAAATTTATTTGAATCAAAATATTTTTCACATCCTGAAAAAATGATCTGTTTAATGTGGAGAGACAAAAGTAGTTATGTAACAACAGAAGCCACCATAGAAAGATACAATGTCAAAGTTTTAAAAAAAAATTAATTTCGTTTGTCTGGAGCTCTGTTGTGACTGTTTCTAAATAACAAGTGTCAACAATTACAAGCATAAAAAAACTGAAATTCGATAAATCAGTAAGTGCATTTGTTAAGACACAGCATAGCAACATTGAAGCAAACCCTGTTGAAACCACTTGCAACCAGGATGCCAAACAAACCCTGAAGTTGTCCAATTTTGGAGCTAAATGTAAAAGAACACAGATGAGTTTCAAAATTAAAAAATGAAAAAAGGTCCTAATTAATGATTTCTGGTATTTGGTTAGATGTTTTCATATGTTCAAATAGTAACACTTTGAACATTTAAAAACTTCTAACCAAACTTAGTGTACAGCATGACAACAGCTCGATCTTGAAAGCTTCATAATAAAATTTTCTCACACAGATTTTTTTATATATCTGGGAATAAATTACTACTCAACAACAAAAATGGTTTGAGAGCTTTCTAGACATTTTCAAATAACACAAAAAAATGATGAAAAGTTTTCTCAAATAGATCGGAAGTGACTTTCTAGATTGCATATGCTATGAAGCTCTGTATGTTTACGACCTATTTGATTCAAAACAGATCTTAGCAAAACTTGAAGAAATAAGTACTCAAACAACAACCATGGTTGGATCCAGGTGGGAGATTGGGGCAATTGTCCCCCCTAAAACCTACGAAAGTAACTTTATTCACCATGATTTGGTACAATCCTGAAAAAAGCATTTGCAATATAAAGCAATTTTGCCATCCATTGTTTTGTTGCAACAGTGTTGTGAAGTAAACTTCACCTCTCTTATAGTAGTGACACGTGAATGAGACTTGACCACCAAACATTACTGAAATCCCCCCTAAACTTATTGGCTGCTCCTGATAACAACTACATGGGTTTTCGAAGGCATTAGAGCATCATTCTTGGTCATTTTATAGCAAAGCAACATTCTTGGTCACAGGGTCATGGTAAAAATTAATGCAGTATCTCACCAGATCCTTCAGTTTTTAGTATAGACTGTGAAACTTCTTCTTGCAGTTCCTCAGCATTCTTTTCATCACTTTGGTATTTTGTAGCAATCAAGTTCTGAACAAAGAAGCATCTACAATCAGCAAAGAAAGAGAAACAGAACTCAAAACATGTCATACCACCAGCACATGAATAAACTTACACACAATATGCATTTTTAAACAACCAAAACACACACACTTTTAAGAACATAATATCAAGAAAGAGTCAGTTTGAAATAAGGCAGATATCACAACAAGAGCACCCAGGATTAAATATTTCAAAACCTCATTCTCGTGCAAATAGTACCTGGACAATTTTTTCAGCTTAGACAAACACAAATAATGATGAAAAACCTAATAAGAGCACAGTTAAATATGTTCATACATCCACTGCAAGTATTACGTAGGAGCTTTTGGCAATGCTTTATGCCTGCAAACATGCATTAACTGGACAAGAGGTTTAGGTACAGGAACCAGAACATTGCTTAGAATCACAGAAAAAAGTATGTGGGTGAATACCTGTTGTAAATAAACAAGGTGACTTTAACACGAATCTTAAGCTTCGGACAAAATTTTATGATCAATTTTTTAAAACATAGAAGCCAAGCCATATTAATATTACGGTAGGTCATAAAATAATAGGCTAGTGATTGGCAAAATGGGTATATTGGGTCAAAAATGTCAATTAAAACAAGGAGTGATGAGTGATGGCCTGTGATGGTCTACTGAAAATGCTTTGCATACATCAAAAGTTGCATACAAAGCCATACGTAATGGTTGTCCAACATTGGAAAGCACCTGGTGTAGTAAATAACAAAGAAACTATGAACAATGGCCCACCAATATGGCCATGGTTATAACAAAAGGCTGACAAAGACACAAGCTTATCCATCATTGTAATTACCAATACACATCATCCTGCTTTATTCACTTGAACATAGGATGTAGTTTCAGGTGAAATGCTCAAGCAACAAGTGCTAGTTACTACAGAGGGGGGCGTGAGCCCTTGCACCCTCTACAACATGAAAAGTTTTTGAACGGGAGCGTTCCATCCAATTCACTTGTTCAAAATTGAGGAGGCTTGATACAAAGGACAATCAATTGAGGGAGGCATGATGGAGAAAAAATTTAAGAACCACTGCTCTAAGTAATAGTTATTCTTACAATGACTCAAAATAATGTAAATGGATATGAAGCTGCTGCAACAATGTGGAGAAAAAACTTCGAAGCTTCATCAAAAAATAGCAATATTGACACCTTTGTGAACAAAACTCTGAACAGTGAACTGCCATGAAAATATTTAAGAGATTACTAATCTTATTGTGCAACAGTGTTAAGCTTGAGTTCCTAATTCACAAACTTCCCCTAAACCAGTGATGGCGAACCTTTTATAGACCGAGTGCCTAAACGGCAACCCTTAACTTACTTATGTATTCCAAAGTGCCAACACGGCATTTTAACCTGAATGGGCCAACTATGTTTTGGGTTAGAAAAAGAAAACTTATACATTAACATCTTTTGTCTTAAAAAATACGCACAGTAACAGACCTTGCAAGATACAAACAGTTTTTATTGAAAGGTAAGAGTTTCCATTTGGCATGCTTTTGAACAATTAATGTGAGTTTTGCTGACAATTAATCCAACCTTGACTCATACAGTATTTTGTAAGTTTGAGAGAAATACATGCAGCACTCAGGCCATGGTCTGTTTTTGGTGTAAGATATGATATTATTCACAGCTGTTCCCACACATAAGATGATCCAAACAAAGTAAGGAAAGCAATACCAAGTGCTTTCATTGACTTAAAATCATTTGGCAGAGAATTCCAAACTTCAAGAATTTCATTTTCAGTACTAGTGTGCTGTTATTTGCTGCTGCATCGCCCTCACCCACTTGACGAGAGAGTCGAACCTACAATCCGCAGCACAATGCCCGCAGAGAGGGCTGTGCACAAGGGCGTATGCAAGGGAGGGGTTTTGGGGTTAAAACCCCTCCTTGAGTTTTGATATTTTACAAAAATTTTATTAACTGCGCAAAGGAGATTGATTGTTTTCACATAATTTTTGCTTGTTAATTTGCCGACTTTAATGCAAATACCAGGGATTAAATTTGCATGCAAATTTCAAGGAACATTGTACATGAGCCAGAAAGTAATAATTAGGTTTTGGTGTGAATCTGGGTTATCTTCTGCGTCCAGAAACCATCTCGCCATTTTTTGCAAACCTTTCGTCCACTACGCATGTTTAAGATTATGTTCTGCGGTAGTTCACTTCATCCGAAACAATTTTTTTTATTTTGTCTGCTGAGGCTGATCAGCACAAGCGCTGACCGCATTGGCTACATTACCAATTTATGTAGCATGAAAGAACTGTTATACAAGCTCAAAAACAGCAGTTTTTAACACAGAAGCATCCATTTGATAATGTCTCAGCATGGAAAAAGGAAACCTTAAAGATTGCTGTACTTCTATACATAACAAAAAATTGCAAGTTTTCCTGCATACTTTATGCGCATTCTCAATTCTTGTGTAGTTTGGCAAGATTCGATCTTGCAAACCGGGGTGTGCACCAGCCAGTGCAGCCAAACACCTATGCTCGACTGCTCGTATTCGACAAGACATCAGTGCAGCCTCATTTTGCAGTTGTAAATTGCTCTGACGTAGTGATGAGTGTGCTTTACTCCCCTGTTTCAACGCGCAGCCTGATATTTTTTGCAGTTATGAACTGCTGTGTCGTAGCGTTGATTTTATTTTCCTGCGATATCCTAACTTTGAGCGTTGATAGTTTATATTCAGTTCAATGACACATAAAATTAGGGGAATAAGTGTAGAAGAATATGCATATTATGTCAACAAACTCCGCCAAAACGTTGGTTGGGAAACATGAATATGACGTCGAATTGTGACGTCATAAACAGCACACACCAAACACAAATGACCACCATATGCCACTGAATGAAACCCCCCATGAAAATTTTCTGCGTACGCCACTGGCTGTGCGTGCCACCTCTGACACGCATGCCATAGGTTCGCCATCACTGCCCTAAAACATGCTGCTGCTAAAGATGCAATTTTTGCTAAGCACATCACCTATGGTAATCCTAGGGCATGCTGTTATCTCAGTAATTTATTCAACATGTGTATAATGCCTGGCAAACTTCCACAATGATGCATGAAAACCGTTATTGTTCCCATTTGCAAAAATGGGAATGGTGATATAAGTGATTCTAACAACTGCTGACCTGTTTCATTTGCAACAACATTCTCCAAGCTATTTGAACATCACATGTTATCTTACATTTCAACATTTGTTGTCACTACTGACAACCAGTTAAGCCACATCATGAGACAGATATGTGTGTTTACATGAATAGATTGTATTACATTATGTAAACAAAAGCACTCCAGTGTTTTCAGCCTGTTTAGATCCATGTAAGGCATTTGAGAGATCCAACTACAACCAACAAACCATTGTTTACAAAATTAATTGTGTACAATGTACCTATGTGTATAGTAAGAGTGCTGGTGTATTCTTAGGAACCAGACCATGCAAATAAAGTGGGGCACTTGTCTCTCAAACCCTTGCACTATAACCAGTAGGGTAAGACAAGGGATGTTTTGAGTCATTACCTAATCATTTTTTACTTTGATGAGCTTTCAGTACAGCTGAGCACAACCAGAGAAGGATGCACTGTGGGAAATGCAGTTGTGAATCACTTACTTTTTGGGGATCATATGTGTATTTGGACCCAGCTTCAGTTGTCTCCAATGCCTTCTGAATATTTGTTTTTAACTATAAAAACACAACCAATGTAGCTTATCCTCCTAAAAATTAAAACAGCTTGCCACATCAGCTGTTTTCCAAGATGTTGTAAGTGCTAAGTTTGTGAACTAAATGAAATATCTTGGTATATTACTTCATGCCTCACAGAAGGATTACACTGACATGCACATGCAAGCAAAATCACTTTAGTGTGCAGAAAACAAGGTCAGGGGCACCTTTTCTCAGTGTGTTACTGCAGTTAAAAACCCACCGCTTCATGTGTAATGCATGCTTATGTATGCCTGCCAACTATGGTGTAGTTACACACAGTCTAGTATCATAGGCATTCACATTGCCCACAAAAATCCTATTTAATTTTGTATTACATTGCAAGTAACATATGAGTTCATTCACACCAATTTACTTATTTTGTCAAGAAATTTAATGCCTTAATTAGAAACAATCTATAGCCTTTTCAAAGGTTGCAGATAATTGTCTCATGCTTTGTATAATTCTCTATTTTTCTCCCACTATGTAACATTGATGTATGACATTGACTGTATGCAGTAAAATTACGCAGAAGTTATACACTCTTTCCTTGTTTCAGTATTTGTACCCCTTTTGGAACGACTGTGAATATTATCTAATTCCTATCCTGTGAACATTGAGGATAAGCAATTCTGTATCCTTGTGTTCTTCTAACTAATGTGATACAGATGATTTGTTGAAAATCTGGGCAAAACTAATGTGATACAGATGGACGTTGTGAAACAAACACATATACATATAAAACAAAAAAATCACAACTTCATAGCTGACTACACATTAACGAAAGGTTTATAAACTGTTTGAACTATATTTGTAAATGGTAGGATCTTTTATTATATTTTTTATTCTATGGATTTGCTGCAGACTCATGGTTCATATCATAAACACCGTCAAGTAATACCAGAGCACAAAAATGTTTTGTCTTTATTGAACATTTTACAATTTTACACTAATGATAAGTTGACTACATCATTACTTGCACTAATACTAAACATTATCAATATATGAAATGAAAGTGAGCTTTCACCATAAATTTTTCAAAAGCAATGTAGAATTCAAATTCAGTATCATATCATCTCTTATAACTACCCAGGCATAAAAAAGCAAAAACTGTGAGTTTTGTAATATATGCTTTGTAAACATATACTACATGCCTGAATCTTATTTCATTAATTTAATACTACTTACAAGTTGACAACAACATTACTTGCATCAATACGTAACATTATCAGTATATTTCTGTCATCTTTTACTTTTATTGTTTTTGGTAAAAGATTTTATTGCTTTCATATACATATATTTTGTCAAAAAATTTAATTCAAAATTTCACATTTTACTTATAATTTTCAAACAGAACAAAAAAACGTGTTTTGTCAGTGATTCTAAGTTATGAATATAATACTACAGGTGGATAACTATTTAAAAATCAACAAACTTTGCAATTTCTGTTTTATATGGCCAGCTTGCTGTAACCAACACAATGAAATTGGTTCCATGCAGTTTAGACTAAAAAACTTTGCTAATCCATCAACAAAAAGATTTGAACAAGATAAAAGAAGTAATTGATTACCAAGCTCAAAAGCAAGCATGGCTAGCTCAGTTGCCATTAACGGTCAAGCAGGTGTTATGATAGGTCCAAATAAATGTAAAAACAAATTAAACAAGTTAAAACTACCAAACAACTATCAAGTTCAGATAGGATATTTTACAGTATTTGTCTGAATAACAGAGGCTACATGCTGCAGCCTGAAACACTAGCTTAGCAAGCCTAGTTTGCACATAGTCCAAGTACGATCTTAAAAGATAATTAGAATATATGTCATAAGCTAGCCATTCAAACTGTAGCATCATAGGTTTAGCCAGAACATCTTGCAAAAAGAACTACCCAACTTATTACATCAAGCTGGGTTGAATGTTATTCATTGTAACAGTCCACATCTGATAGGTTATATAATATAAATAACTCACTTTAAGCATGGAATAATATATTGCAAATACCATATTTATTAGATTGTTAGCTGCCCTTGAGTGTAAACCGCACTTGAACATAGGTAACCTAAGCCTCTGAGATACTTTCGCATACTAGAACGTTTCGTGTTTAATTAGCAACCTTGGTTGGTAATGATGCTTACAACTGCCTTCTGCTCATCATGACCCCTTGTGCAACGGAGTGTGCACGAGATGCTAAGAGAATGCTGAAAGAGAATTTGGCTGACAAAATGTAGCCAAGAAAAGACAGTGTCATCTGGACCCTTCGAAAAGGTAAAAGAAAAAAATGTATGCCCTTGATCACAAACCACACCAAATGATTAAAAAAAACTTTATACTGTAAGCCGTTGCTCACAATAGAATAAATATGGTAGTTGTAGCTTAATGGCATTATTTCCACAGTTTGTTTATCATTGTTAGTCTTTGTTACTGTTGCATAACAAACCAAAATTATGCTACAGCAAATGAAAAGCATACAATACATGCATGCCAAAAATTAGAAATACTGCAGATTTTGAGCAAGAGCAATTAAAAACATAAGCACATCATCATCAAATGATATCTCACTTACTTTTATTCTCTCCAAATGAAATAACGCTTTTTTAACACATGGTGACGGAGTGTTCACAAGTTCACAACTGCGCCGTTGCACCAACTGCTTTGAGACTTCTGGTGAAGAAATCCTGACATCATTGTCAACAACGCTTGGAACTAAAGCAACTACTTTATCAGGCATACTTAAAACTTTTCGTTTTACAATCGATTCAACTTGAACATTCTGTTTCTTCCAAAAGCGAGTAAATATACATTGATACGAAGCTTCACGGAGTTCTGCATATGCTGTACGCTAAGAAAGGATCAAGAAAACCAGCGCCAAAAGTGAACTCAACAGCTACAGTTACAAGGTCATTATAATATTTCATAGCAACGTATAACACTATATTAGCGCCACTAGCGGAAAAACAAAGCATGCAGCAGTGAGCATGAGCACAGTAGATTTGTACAGGACCCGGTGTCAAGCGAAATATCGGATTTGCGAAATTTCTGACTTCACATCATGTACGCATGCACAGAGTAATATTCTACTTACCAAATACGTTAATGAAACTGATTATTAGGGCTTAGGATTCGCATTTAGGTAAGTATGTCGGGGTAGGATATGGGTTAGGGTGAGAAAAAGAAAAATAATTGAGGTCAAGGACTAAGTCCGAAAATTTTCAATAGTGGAACTTTTTCCCGTGCTATAACTTGTTGTGGGTACCTGACATCCAACCAAACTGTTTTAATTTACACAACACACATCAAAAAACGAATTGCCAGGAGTTATTTATTTATTCTGAGAAGCAAAATAACTGAAAAACAACAACAGGTCAGAAATTTCGCTTGACACCTGATAACAGGACTCGAGTCCGGCAGGATTCAGCACATTTTGAACAAACCGGATCGGATCAGGACTACGATTTTATTCAAGTTTCGAATCAAGATCAGGATTTTCAAATTTCATTTTGGGAATTTGACGCCAACACAATCATAAAAAGAATTTTTCCAAAGATGTAAAGGATGTAATGTAGTTCACATCCACTGCAAATGTGTGAAAAAGGCGCTGTTACAACGGACGTCGTGCACTGCAAGGCACTAGTCCACCACCATAGCATCTCATCAGTCCACTATCAGGCTCAATACAACGTGATGTCAGACTACCTTTGCAATTTGTGAGATGGCAGAAGAAAAAACTTGGAAGTACATGGTATACCAATGCCAGACAATGAAACCAATGCTGAAGTCGAAGACAAGGTGCTGCAAGTTCTCAAAAAGAATTGGCACAACCATTACCAAAGATGCTATTGATGCTGCACACAGACTCAAAGGAAAACCTAAAACTGATCAAAACAAAAAGTGTCCTAGTATTATTGTCTTGTCATATTCATAGCTAGAAAAACCAGGAACAACATATACAGCTCAAGGAAAAAACTGAAATCTGCTGAATTCGATGACCCTCGTATTGATGAAGTTTTTATCAATGAAAATCTTACCAGCCATAAAAAACACTTACTTGCTCAAGCCAATCAAAAAAGAAAAAATTTGCATTGGAAATATCTGTGGACTAACAAGGGAGGATCCATCTCAGAAACAATGAAAATGATGCAGTCATTACAATCCAAACAGAAGACGACCTGTATCGTATCAAGTAATATTTTTTATGATTCAGGCTTCATGAGACTATCCTGTGGTGGTGAGTTACTATTATGTTTGCTTTTGGCATTCACACTGTTTGCAAATGCTAGTCTTATCACATCATTCACTTTACCACCTCACCCAAATGGCTGCAAATGATCAATGTGCTGTTTGCAATTTGCACACTGGCTGCAAAATGATGTGCACAATTTGCAAAAACTGGACTCACTCTAGATGCTGTTATGTGACTTATG
>JGI24021J15306_10011302_pt1 | contig 11092 bp, 11 predicted proteins | sample Ectturendosymbi1_FD_15306 | JGI IMG/M metagenome (IMG submission 15306)
CTTAAGTTCATTTGTGCTCAAGTACTCTCAAATTCTATAAAATATACCAGAATAGCAAGAAAGCTTGCTTTCAAGCTTTGAAATATGTGTATCCCAGTTTAGTTTGTTATCTAGGTGCATTCCAAGATATTTTGTTGAATTGCCTCTATTAATTAGGCGGCTACCAATTTGTACTCTAAATGGGGAGCTCTGTTTCTTGTCTGAGTTAAATATCATGTAGACAGTTGTACTATAATTTAGTGATAACTTATTATGACGCATCCAACTGTCGACTTTTTTACTTAGATGGGGGCCATGGCTCATAAAAGTTTGAGAATCACTGGGCTGGACCTTGACCAACGAATGATACTGCAGATTGCTAGAGTAGGCGCGTTTCAAATAGATACCTGAAATACCGGCCATTGTTACACAATAATATTGAGAGGTAGGTAGCGACAAAGCGGTGGTTAGCATAACATGGCTGTAACCATGGCGCTAATAATATTGGCTGTGTTGCCCTCATTTGCCAAAGAAGAGTCTCATGGGGCGTGGGACTTAGCTGATGAAATTAAGAAAGCTTCAACTGTAACCAGTCTGAATAGTTTTCTCACCTCTTCAATTATCTCTGCTTACAATAGACGACTAGATTTTGCCGCCCCTGGTTACGGCCAGAGTAGCCAGGGGGTTGTTACGCCACTGCTACTGACAATCGAAGAAGCTTCGTAAAGTCGGGGTGGGCCGCTGCAGTTTACGTAATTTATAATCTTTGGTAACTTAACAGCAGTTATTTGCGTAACAGTCAGATTCTCACAGCCACGGACGTAAGCACGTTTCATCCAGATTCTGACTAATACCTTCTTGCCTGAAACGCACCAGCACAGGCTGACTTAGCTTTTCTTACAGCGTGAGAAGGACGAGGTCTTTTATGGATATGGCAAGCGAGCTTTCTTGTTCTGTAATAATGTCTGATCGTCGTGTTGTATCACAATACCACATTTTCATAATCTTTGATGGTGCTGGCAGTAGTGGACTTCAGGAGAGGCGAGCGAGGCACTTGCCTCGGGCCTCCTTTTTTAGAGCCGCCCTCGAGGTGTTTCGCGCGTACATTTTCCTCATTTCTGGTCAAAAAGGTATTATCCACTCATATGATTTACTCCGACGCAGATCACAAGTACGTAATCTGCTTTCAAAGGGCCCCCAACATCAACTGTACAGTAACCTCCCAGTTAAGTTCGCAACTTGAATCTGAGCAGTATGTGCGAACGTAGCTGGTAGGTGCGAACTTAGTTATTATGCTTTGTGCTCTACACAAAAAGTGTATGATTACGCAAGATAGAAGGCTTGTAGATGTATCAGTAAAAATGAAAACGATGACTTGCTGATCAGGGTTGCCAATTTGGCTTTTTTGAAGCCAGAATTTGCTTCTTTTGAACATCTTTGGCTTTTTTTGGAAATAAAAAAAAGCCAGACAAAATTTGTCTTTTTCTGGCTTTTTTTCAGTCAAAAAGGCTTAGCTCTGGAAAAACATTGTCTGAGCTGCATATTCATCATAAATCTCTTCTGACGAGAGTCTATGACCACACAGGGTACAAAGAATATTGCAAAGAGTTTGCTGTTGCTCTAAAAATCATCGATGTTATTTATAAGAAACAAATGTAAGACAGTTTAATTACTAGGAAAGAAAATGCTTCCAAAGATTGGAATTGTATTATAATTATATTGATGTTTCTGACGAGTTTTTTTGGTGAAAACAGGTTGGCAACCGTGTTGCTGGCCATTAGAGCTGAAGTTTCGAGATTGATTGTTGCAATAACTGAAGCTAGCCAATCTTTTTAGCAAGGCACATAGCGTTTACTTACCGTATTTTCCGCCTAACAAGGCGAATCGTCGAATAAGGAGAGACCAATTTTACCTCTGAAAATGAGGGTTTTTTCGTATTACCGCCCATTAAGCCGAGACCATTTTTAAGAAGTGGGCGGAACGGAAGATAATATGTTGTGGTTGGACGACGACGTGGAAGACAACATTGTACTTGCTCAGCAAATAACACCAGAAAATGACCCGTACGACGACCGGGTATCTGCCGAGGATTGGAATCTGTTATTCGATGCTTCTAACGATGAAGATGATTAAATTGATCTATCTTAGTAAATTTCTGAGATTGAAGTGTATATTTTTTGTGGTCCAAAGCTGAGGATCTGCCCAATAAGCCGAACCCCAAAAATCAGGTCCAAAAATTAGATTCTGAAATTTGGCTTATTAGGGGGAAAATACATTATACTATTCACATATAATGTTACGTAAAGCCAAGCCTTTGAATGAGTCACAGACATTGGAAGTAATCTCTAAGTTGAGTCAGACAAATCCTCCAAGCAAACGAAGCATCGCACGGCAAAATGAAGTTAGTGAGGTTACTATTAGAAAAGTCTGGGCGAAGCGAGAAGTTATTCATAAACGTTCTGATCTGATGTTTGAAGAGACGAAAAAGAAAAAAATTGAAAGCGTCTGTCGGGTGGTTTACAGAGATGGAAGATAAGTTATACCTTTAAGGCAAGTGATTTTGAAAGCAAAACGCAAAAGAGAGCATAACATGTATCAGCTGACCATTCCTGACTTGTTTAAATCGTGAACTTTGGCACCATATTGTTGCTGTTTAGGTGTATTGCCATGTTTTACTCACTGCAAATATTAATAAAATAGTGAAAAAGTTGAATCCAGATTTTTTGAACATTTTTTGCGAACTTAACTGGAATGCGAACTTAAACGGGTGCGAACTTAACCGGGACATTACTGTAATGTGTAAGTACTCTGCTTTCAATGGGGCCCCCAACAGCAACTGTAACGTGCAGGTACTCTGCTTTCAAAAGAGTCCCATCAGCAACTGCAATGTGTAGGTACTCTGCTTTCAATGGGCCCACAACAGCAACTGTAATAACTGTAATACGTAAGTACTCTGCTTTTGAAGGTGTCCCCAACAGCAACTGTAATGTGCAAGTGCCTTGCTTTGAAAGGGGCCCCAAAAGCAACTGCAATGCATAAGTACTTTGCTTGCAAAGGGGACCCCAACAGCAACTATAATGTGTAAGCACTCTGCTTTCAAAGAGGCCCCCAACAGCAACTGCAATGTGTTAGTATTCTGGTTTCAAATTTCCCCACCAGCATCTCTGAAGTGTAAATAAGGAAAAGCTTCAAACTAACTTCAATACCTTAAAAAACTGTGGTTTGAAATTTGTTCCAAAAAGTTCTGAAAAGACCCTATCAAGCAAGAACAAAAATTTACACCAACTGATATTTTTTTCACTGCCAGAGAATGAAACTTCTCATGATACAGTGTAGACGACTGTGAAAAATGAGTCTCCAGAGCATATGTAGTGGACATGAAATCCCTAGAGTTTTGTTGTGTTCAGACATAGACATGTTTTGTACTCCATGAAGCTGTATCAAACTCAATTTGCCTTACTGGTTAAGTCTTTTGGAAATTGCAGTGTAATATTCTTTGTTTAATACTGGATTTGTTAGTCAATGAACACTGGTAAATTTCTTCAAACCCTACACAAAGCTTGCCAAATATTTCCAACCAAACTTAAGGGGAAAACCAACACTAAATCTAACCACTTTCGAAACTTTAACACTAAAACTAGCTCTACCTCCATCCCCTAACCATAGCCGCTAATGCGGCAGAGAGAAGTACGTAACACGGTGATAGAAGTCGCCAATGGTGAAATGCGGTACAATTTGCCGAAAGTCGCCAAATGAGTAGCGATTATGAAAATTTATTGAATGCGTAATGAAATTCAAACAACCAGTGTCAAAGCAAGATGAGGGCAGCTTTGAATCGCCCACCGTCGAAGCTTTTCAAAACAAGTCTGAGGTTGGATGCTTTTGTATGTGTGCCATGTTCTTGAATGTAGTTAAAAGGATGAAATTTGAAACACTTTTAGTGTTTCATGGAGTTCCTTAAGGACATGGCTGTAAAAAAATTCAGGAAACAAAGCATTTTTTCAGGAGTGTAAGTGTGTTATAAACGTTCTAGTCGATTTATGGTGAATGCCGAGATATGGGCTGTAAAACTAGAGAAGTGGAGGGCCATGCCAGCTTGCTATTGCTTAACTTTTGCGTCTTGCTAGCTTTATCTTCCCAACTTCCAGTGTTTTTAAAGTTGTGTATCATGAATACCTTTTGCATTTTCTGTTATGTCAGTCATGCGGTAGTCTCAGGAACGTATCCTTAGGTGGCCCGCATACGCCTTCCCAGGCCTGAACAAAAGATCTTGTCACGGTTGGCTGAGTATGGTGACGACATCAGAGGGCCCCTCTTCAGGCTTGCCTCGGGCCTCCCCAACCCTAAGTCCACTAGTGGATGCTGGCACAAACGCGTCGTACTTAGTGCATCAGATAAGCACACTGTGTTGATGCAGCTGGCGAAAAGTATAGGCTCAAGAAACTGTAAATCAAACACTTAAATTTTTGCCAAGCAATTCTTGCGCCCCTGTCAAGGTGGCGGCTAGACATACGCGGGCGTTTTGCTGAGGCTCAGACAAGTGGCAATTAACAAAGACTTCCTGCACGTTCTCCATGCGTTGCCTTCGAAGTTTCATGGCAGTTCCGGACAGATTTCAGTTTCCACATTTCTGCCCATTGGCTTTTGCTACTTTCAGTTCTTGACATTTTTCACTACAGCCGTTCTCAGCTGAGTCAGCTTACATTCCCGCGCGTCTTCTTCAGCATCTTTGAGAGCCTTTTTGGCATCGCGTCTGGCTTGCTAGTTCTACATAGCGTTATATTTTGTCAGCACGCTCTGCATCCTTGCGTCGGGCCTTCTGCCTGGATTCCAACAGTTTCGAATGTTGCATTTGCAGAACAGCTTCGGCCTGTTGTGCGTTACCGCGACTCCTCTTCTTATTTCTGGTAGAGGTCAAAGTAGATCGTGACATTCCAGAACGTGGGGATTGCGTTTCAATGTCTGGTTCAAGCACATCGGGTATCTCAATACCTGAAGCGTGTTTCAACTCTTCAACTCAATGCGTGGCACGTCAAGCAAAGCGTTTTTTACCATCCATCACTATAATCTCGTTTCGTAGACAAGGCTTTTGACAGTACATTACTGTCTTGTATCGGTTTGCAACGCTTCATAAAGCTTTCGCAATCCTCATTTACCGCACACACCTCGTCGTTCACTTCGTACACGCTCTTTTCCCGGCCATTCTGTCGGCAGCACGCTAACTTCCAAATCGTAGCACCTTTCGAGGTTTGGCAACATCCATCTGTTCACCCTCCATCAAGAAACGCAATATTCACTAAGATTTCCAACGAAGCGTTGTAGATGAAGAGAGAGTCACAGCTGAATGCATCGTTAGATCCTTCACGTCGAGAGTAAATGGAGAGCGGTGTGTTGAAACTCAAGGCAGCTTTGCGATGTATCACAACGGGCATCAAGTTTGACCCCGTTACAGAGATTCAGTTTATTGTGCAGTTCGCGCAACGCTTATCCGCAGCAAGCAATCAGACATCAGTGACGGTTTCAAATAAACTTTTGAATACGTGAAGACAGAAATTAGGCGGAAACGCAAACTCTAAAAGCTGCCTTGTTTGTTTCCGGAAGATTACCTACAATAAACAAACACACAAAATAATAAAGGAAAGAACATGCTTTTGCGGCGGCACAGCTACTAGGCCCACTGCACAAGCGGTCTGTATGACAACAAGGTGGCAAAAAAGACACTTAATTACGTACGACAATATTGCGAGGTTTACTGGAAAATAGACTACTGTCCTTTCCAGGAGAGACGTAGGCCTCTACGACTGTCGCAGCCAATTTACAATTTAAATTCACATTAACGACGTTATAACGCTGGGACAGATATACAAAACAGTTTCTGCTAGTTCCAAATGCAAAGAATATCTCATCACGCTGTTGGTTTATAATTAAGACTGCGGTGACGAGGTTGTCTGAAAAGGGTATGAAAGGGTATCGGACTGCAATGAAGCAACGGTGTAAGACCAGGGAATAACGAGAGTAACTATTGTAATACCTGACCTAGACTTCCATGTGTCGATACTGATACCAGTTTTACAGTAGATTAGAAAGAATTCGTTGTTGTAATTAAACAGCAGCGGTAGGAACATGAATGAAAACGAAGAAAAGAAGTCGAAGAATGATGAAAGATTTGCTGTTGAAAAAGAATTCGCCGACACAACATCCTTTAATGGCATCTACTTCTGGGCAAACAGCAAGAACAATTTACAGCGAATAATCTGGATCATATTAGTTTTGGGTATGATATAAGAAATTTTGCCTTTTAAGCTATGTGACTAAATCGAATCGAAAAGACCTGAAAGTAACTAGAATGTGCAATTAAACGATAACACGTCTTTCGTTTGGGTACCGACTACTGTCATGGGTGTGCAGTTTTTTACAAGATTCTCTTGCTGAAAAGCAGGCAAACCAAAGTAAAATAGACTTGTACAATTGTAGTGGCATAATTGTGTGAAACAACTCCATCAATCTTTTTTTCCTGGAAAACATTCTAACCTTCAAAGCTGGAAATCGCTGGTGTTTCTTAAGTTATCATCCCACGCTTTCTATATTCAGGTTTGCTCGGTGGAATGCTGCAACAGATCATCACGCGTATATCTGCGTACTTCGAGTACAAAGCAAGCACTGATGTGACAAGGAACTTCACCAATGGAATTGAGTTTCCAGCCATAACCATTTGCAACTTTAACAGGTCAGTGACAGAACCTTCTTCTTCATTATTCCTTTCGTAAGGTAAATAAAACAACAGTGCAAATGGTGATATAAGTGTATATCAACGATTTATGACGGAAAAAGATTTTTTCTAAAGCACTCCACTATACACCACGCCTATATCCCAGCCACAATCAGATAAAATGCCTTGGATAAAAAAAAACAACAACTGCGTGGTACAACATGTGGTGTGTTCGAGACTTTTCCGCTTATTCCCGAAATTCTAGCATCTAAAACAACGTATTGCAGTTATACGAACAGTTATGATTAATCAAAGCAGTTTGTCAGTGTCTATTACACTGAAGCACGAAAATAAAAGTGGAGCATGTCTTTCAAATTCATGTTTTTTTCTTCCCCTCTTTGAAATGAGAACAAATCTGTTGACTTCCCTGTGCAAAACACCACAAAACTGCTAAAAACCGCAACAGGTTTGCCTGGAACCATAGGCGTAGCCAGGGCGTGGCAAAGGGGCCATACCCCCCACATTTTTAGAAAATATAGTCATTTTGTGTTTTGAGAGGCGTTTTTCCAAACAAAATAGTGTTATTCGCCTAAAATCAAACATTTTGGCCCCCTAAAATNTTTTCCCCCCTTCAAATTTTTAGGCTGGCTACGCCACTGCCTGGAACTTGGCTAGAAGATATATGAACAGCGAACCTGTAAGCTTCGATATCAAATCAAACAAACACTCCAACCGAGGTGATCCGCATTCGGATACCTGAACAACTTGTCTTCCCAGTGTTATTAAATTGTAGAAAACAAGCCTTTATGTTAATTAGTTTGCAATTTTAGGTACCTACCTTTTTTTATTTCAGACTTTTCGGACCAAAATCTACTAGGGAATTGGATGCCATGCACCAGCTTAATCGAGTATCGACACCGGAATTCATGGCTTACGCATCAACAGTCAATCTTACTTTCAACCAGGAGAAACTAAACTATTTTAATCAAAATTACACAAACTTCAACATGACAAGCTACCTTACCAACAAAGGATGGCAATTCCGAGACAATCAAGAGTTATTTGCCTGCAGGTATATCTAAGAAACAGCGNCTTTTAAGATGAAGGATTTGCGACGCCAATAAAACTCGTTTAATTTTTTTTGCTCCACCGACTGTCTTTGACTTAAAAAAAAACAAAAACTAAAAAAAAACTCTTTTTGGTTCCTTTCAGTGGGTGCTGAAGTGCATTAGCGGATAAGCTATTACAGAAAACAGAAGATTAAAGTCAAGGTAATAGTTTTATTGTCGCTGGTGGCATCTCACTCAAGTGCATTGAGAAATGGGATGTGAACACATTGTAAATCAAAAATACGTACGTTTTGTTAAATCAAGCTTTCCACAAACCAATATTTGAAAACAACTAGAAAGTTTGTCAACTTACATTGAACAGGTTATCCATAAAACGTTTGTCAAACGTTCTTACCACCCGTGGACAAAGCTTTCTGTTGTTTGGTGCATGCTATTACAGATTATATCTCAAGGAATGGTAGTTATAAGGCAGAAGGGACCAAAACCTCATCTGCATTGTCCATTTAAGAAAACAAAAGTGATAGAGCAACACATAGCCTCTCGTGTTCAGGTGTACCGATTGCTGCACACCTGCTCGTAGAGTAGACTTAATTCAAAGCCTCCCTGCACAAATTTGTCCGACAAGCAACACCTTTTGTTTCCTCAAACGTTGCTGAGCAAATGGCGCAACAGGTTTTTCAACTATATGACTTGGATAAAATGCGCAAAAACGATCAACGCCATCGCGTATGGGTCATTGAGTGTGTGACCAAAAACCGCGTTAGAACTTTAAGCAGAGGAACCCTTTCGAAAAATTAGCTGCAATCTCCCCCATTAGCCATCCACAAGTTGAGGTTCCACTTTGCGCCCGCTGTGCATCTGGGAAGGCCAATGGGTAAAGCGCAAAGTTTTCCTTTGCTCTGGATGACTTGAAAAACAAACGGCAGTCTTGTCATTAACTAGTGATCTGAAATTGGAACATGACTTCATTCGCAGGTAAGGAACGAAATAGAAATCAAACCACATTTATTGTACAGCGTAAAAATATAGCTTCGAGACATAAAAACGGGGGATATCTTTATAGTTCTAACAAACCAAAAGTTCTAGTGAAATTTAATTGAATTTTCTTTATTTTACTCAGCCTTTTTGTCATAAGAAATTTTTATGGGTACATGCTCATCTGTTGAAATGCTGAAAAGGTGCATGGTTAGAGAGAGGTTGGGAACCCCTGTTTCAGACTATGCGTCGATATTGTAACATTGTGGAGCTGGGCGATTGGTTGAAACTTTTCTGCTTCGGCGTTGCGCAAGCAAAGTTTGCCCAAGCTAGAATACATAAACTCGTAAATCCCAGTTGGGAGGCTATGTGGATAAAAGGATTTCACTGGGACGAAGGTTGTGCAAGTTAAAATAGTAATTGATGCAACACTTTTGCGTTTGTTATAGGTACACGGTCAAAACCGAACTGCGCAGTATCCTTAATTCGTGACGGAAACTTTTGATGCCAACAAAGGGTTAAAGCTAACGAATCCATGAACATTTTGGAAGACGTCAATGCACATGTAGTAAACTACGCTGGGATATGAAATTGTGTGAATGGTCACGATGGTGATTGTAACCTAAATGACAAAGGAAGGCTCCTGCTGCAACAACGCAATGTGCTTCTTAAACACTTTTCCCAACAAGGAGATTTGAACAAAAACACTCCATGCAGAGATTTATTGCGTTAGTGGCCGCTGGTTGATTTTTACATCGCTTCGCTGTCTTTTTCCAATCGGTGTTGGATGTTCATATCACAGGGATACAAAGCTCTTAACTGATCGCCACGCAGTTGACTGTAAGTTGGGTCTGGAAAATCAACAAGATCTTCAGGAAAATGCAGCACTAAGAAGTCCTTCCAAATGAAGCGGGAATGGCTGGTGGGCAAGGATGTAAAACGACCTTTTTAGACAGGATATCGTCCCTGTTGCGAAAGGTTTAAAGAATGCATAGCAGACGAAAAAGAGGAGTGAAAGTAGTTCAAAGCTGCTGTCACTTCATCAGCTGACCGGGCATGTGAAACGAAACGACTCGGTTTGGCTACAACTGGAAAACAAATAAGCCACTGGTGGAAATATAAGGTGAACAAGGCTTGTTTCCAAAACAAAGCCGAATCCTCTTTGCGTTTGTGATAAGCTGAAGCGGAAAAGGTCGCAGCCGAAGTGGTAAAAATGTTTAAATGCAACCTTGGGAGTATTTCGATTATAAATTTGATTCCAATTACTGGCAAGCAAACAAAGAGTTACATCAAACCATCCAGCGTTTCCGCAGCAAAGCATTAATACTGCTAGATTCGTCAACACCGGAAATGGTGTCCTACTTAGCAATGAGGTTGACATCTTTGGAAGACAGAGAAAACATTTCAAAAATCGTTTGAACCCAGTCGCTCTTGCAACGTCAAGCACACAAGAGGTGCATTGAGGAGAGAAAAATACCATCACTGATACCCAGTGCGGCTTTCGTCGGGCCATAACATCGCAGAGAAAAATTTTCCTCTACAACAAATTTTCAAGAAATCTTGGAAGTACGCCAAAGATCACTGCGCTTATGTTGTTGACTTCGAAAGAACGTGTAGCGTTGGTTGCTATTCACAAGTGACGGACGGTAGAGCAAGGAGATTAGAAAACGCAAGCACGATATTGCGTGAGCTTTATTGTTCTATGGTCACAAAATGGACGTATTCAGCCAATGCACAGCTGTTAGGTTATAATGGATCTTTCTTGCGATCCTCACCTATGCCTGCGAGTTTTGGACATTGACCAAAAGAGTGCCATCTCAAGCACAAGTGGCAGAGATGTGATTTTTGCAAAGAGATCACGTCGTGGAATTTTGCAACAAAGTCCGCAGCTATGAAATTCGTGAAGATCTGAATGCCGCGGTATTTCTCCACCGAACGGAGAAAGACCATCTGGCATCTATGGTCGTTCCACCACGTGACCAGAATGCCCCAGGAAAAATTGCACCCACAGGAAAAGCCCCAGAGGTTTGCCATTTACTGTCTAACTAGCGTGATTGCATCTCCGACCTGACTTGTCCCCGTCTTGGTGTGGAGCCATTCAAGTCTCAGAGGTTGATGATAACCGTGGGGTATTTGGCGACATCTTAGTGCTGCCGTCGCCTCACAAGGGGCGTAACGAGGTTAGATGGCGCCCGGGGGGGCAAGAAGCAAATTTGGCGCCCCCATGTTCGAACTTGAGGTCTTTCGGAAGCAAATGTGCTGGAGGTGAAAAAAGTACTTTTGACATTGTTGGGACATCTCTGCGCCTCCCGAAGTCCTTCGGCGCCCCCCGCCGTGATCCGGAGCCTTCATAGTGATT
>JGI24021J15306_10011305_pt1 | contig 11092 bp, 10 predicted proteins | sample Ectturendosymbi1_FD_15306 | JGI IMG/M metagenome (IMG submission 15306)
ATCATATTTTTCAACACTGGTGTAGGAGGCGGGGGGGGCAAGCGCACCTCCAAAAATTTTGATTTGGTGAAAATCCGGGCAAAATCTGTGGGGAAATTTGGACAAAATGTGTGAATACCTTCGCAATATCCCTGTATGTGCTTTGATTTTACAGATTAGTACTCCAAACAAAAATGCAGACGTTTTTTTTGTTTCGGAGGACATGTTTTTAATTAGTTCTTTTCGGGCAAGTTAGAGGAAATTGGGCAAGGTTTGGAGAAAATTTGGGCAAAAATGGTGCTTGAAGTGCTTTGATTTGAAAAAATTCGCCCAACATGAAAAGAAAGGCAGTCGTTTTTTAAGGGTCATTTTCTTTGGAGTATTTTTCGGGCAAGTTTGGGGAAATTTGGGAAAAAATCCTTCGCACCCCTAAAAATTTGCCTGCTACTACACCTATGTTGTTCAACACTTAATGTAACTAACTTACTAACGAGCGTGTGCATTTTTAAGCAAACTAACAATTTTAAACAATGGTAAATGTCTGCATTTGCTCTTTAATAATATGCTTCTTACTGTTAATGTGACTTCTGGTGCTGCATGGTGTTGCTGATGGCTTTGTAGTCTGGTAGATGAAAAATTACAAAAAAAGCTTCATTCGTAACAATCGCGTTAAGAAAATATCAAGCGAGCCAGATGCCGCCATCAAAAAAGCCACATCTGGCTCGCGAGTCATAGGTTCCCGACCCCTGTCTTGGANNATATAAAAGGCTTCAAACCTTAACTCTGTCGGAACTTGCGCGAAGCCCTCTTTAGTTGTTGAAATGAATTTTTCAATGACTGCAAATGTTAAGTATACCATTGAACAAGGGAAACTTTTACGAAACTCAAGCTGCCTATAGGCCTGCTCTGATTCAATCTACTTGCAGTTCAAACCGACAATCTGAGCTCAAAGTTATCCACGCAAACACACTAACTGCACTACCCGTTTCAAGAACGTCATTTTCCGATACCATTACGTCATGCAGAAAAACAGCCGTTATATTGAAACCAAGCAACGTTACCTTTGCAGAGTTCTTCACTTCAACTGCCAAAATTTAATGTTGATAAGCCCACTTAACGACTAGGCTACACCTTATGGCATTTGATGAAAATATCCCAGTGAACATTGAAAAATAGCATGAGATGTGCCAAGAAATGTCTTTTTTATTTTGGTGACGGAAATTAGCGGCATGCCAACGCCTGAAATATGCGTCTTACCGGGGAAGTTGAGGCGAACTGTCTTGCCCAGGGAGCGCAACGGCGATTTCACTCAGTGTCGGTGCATCGGACACACAACCTTCCAATTGAGAGGTGGACATTACCACTGAGCTATCGCCGCGCCAGCGAAATCTTCGTCGCCAATGCCTAGGTGTCAGGTGATGTTATGATGTGTAATTGCGGCGTAACCGAGGAACCAACGATGCGAGAAAAAGGATAAAGCTAGCCTTGACTATTTGCCGTGATTTCATGCAAAGCCTTTTGTATCAGATTTTGAGAGGAGTGCAATATAAACTGCGAACAACCGGAGCCCTAACGTTTGCTGATCTCATCTCTTTCCTATGTTCAAATACGTTTTGACTGGGATGGCGGAAATGGCTTTGTCTGGCGATGAAGGTGTATGTAGGGACTGGGGCACAATTTCCCCCCAAGTAAGTGCGTCAAAAAAGCCCTGATTTCAAGGCAAACACTGGGGCACTTTAGCAAATTGGATTTGACCCAGAGTTTTGAGTAAACATCTCATCAATTTCTCATTCCACAGTCACATGTCGCGTATTTTCAGGCTAGCCTACCAGTCTAGGGCTTCTAAACACAAAATTGAAAAGCTTGAACTGCCAACACTTTTAAAATGTATTCAAAAATAATAACGAAAGACTAGAACTTTTAAACTCCTTTCAAAAAGTAATTATTAATCAGCAAAGTACCGTCCCCAAAAGGTACCGTCCGGGACCCGATGCCTTCCCTCTTGCTACGCCACTGATCTACAGCAATGACACGTAAAGCGGCTGTGATTGCGGGTAACTGTGTAAGCACTAAGCAACGCGCACTGTTGCTTGAGAGAAAGTGTTCTTCTTATGATGCTGGGTTATTCAAGATGGAAGAAGATAATTTTACAGCAACTAGCAATCAATGGAAATCGTGGTGCAAAGCAAGAATTCTCTGTTTCAACAACAGTTTCAAAAGATATTGTACCATTTCAACAACTATAAGTTCGGACTCCTAACTTAGGAGGGCGATGTAAAAGTGTTTTAATTGGACCCCCGGAGTCCAATTTTTTTATCCGACTCCTAGTAGAAATACGACCCCACCCAAAAACCTCCGACGCCGTCTCCCAATATGGAGAAAAATAGTGACAGCAAACATCCTTGTTGGAGTTCAACACCCAAGGCGAACTGTTATGATTTAAATCCGCCGAAACGGATAAATTCCAGTCAGTCGAATTTTCGCGAAAGGGTCACATCTGGCATAGGATTAGTCTATACACCGCCGAAACGGACACAAACATCTGAGCAGGAATACAGAGACATGACAGCCAATAACAGGCGGCCGTCAATACCATATTCCCGCAACCCTTCACAAAACTACCCTGCCGTATGTTTCCTCGACGTCATCAAAACATGCGTGAACATCTTTGGCATACTCCTAGGATTTCTTCAAAACTTTCTGGAGAGTGATATTTGGTCTGTAGTGCTACGGCATGGACGAACATTGTACTGGGTATCCTGTAGCTTTGGTTCAACTGCTTCGCGACATCTTTTTTCAAGGCACTTGGTATAAATTTTCTAGGGGCAAGGAGAAATATAGTTAGTTTCCTCCTGTTTGCCTTCGTCTGTATGGCAGTGATTCCAAATGGTCATGCTACTTGACAACACACGAGTCAGCCAATGTATCGAAATTCAAAATCTTGAAAATGTTGCCACAACCCTTTTCCTCCATAAAAGAAGCCCTATCTACTCGACAGTTTTTAGTCAGACCTAAAATGAACTATAAGACATAATTTATTCGGATGCAACTCCTTTGTGATGCTGGCACTTGATTACAAAATTTACTGAAATCATTTATAGTGCCATATGCAAGCAATCTGAGAACATGAATTGACAGGCAACATGAAAAATGCAAACCAAGTAACAAATATCTTTGAAAACCATTACTGCAAAATGCTGAATCTAAATAGGAACTTGCAGAAAATTTTGTTCAAGTTTAGGTGAAACAGTGAAAATTGAATAAGAATTTTTGCATTGAGCCAGTTACTTACGGGATCTCTGTAGTCAACGTGTCTGGCAAATAACCCGAAGAAACGTTTCCGTTTGTAAAACTGGTAAAAGCTGAGTAAAATCCAGTTGTTGTGTAAAGTTCAGAAGAGCTTTGCAGTGGACATTCATCCACAGAAACAGGAAGTCTTCTCTGTGTTTCTGGGGATTTGCCATATATGATACCACCCACTGCCAACCACGATGTTAGTACCGTACCAAACAATTGTCCAGTTAAAGCGCCCTGCACCAACATGAAAAAAATCAGAAAGCATGCTTATGTTGCAAAATTTATACTCTTGCTGTCTTAAGTACTAGTAACCGCCACATTAATTCTTTTCACCTATTCGGAAAGTAGTGAAATAGCACCACTATTGGATCTGCTTTTCCTTTGTGTTGAAAGTAGCAGAGGAGAATCTACGTGCAGTGGCCTAACCAAAGGTAGTGGGAAAGGGGGACTTCTGCCCTCTGGCGCAACAATGTGGGGGCGCCAAATTGAGGTCGGAATGTTACGTAATAATTACGAAATATCAAATGTCAGTTGATGATGTTAAGACGTTGTAAAACTCAAAACTCCGGAGTGCGTGCTCCTGAACCCTCTACCGCTCGCACCAGAGGTGACTGTGACCATACACCTGACGACAGAGGGGAGCAAGCGCGATAACTACTGTGTATTCGGGACTTTCAAAAGCTCCGACAAGCCCGTGCTTTAGAAAACAAGGTGCAACTCTGTGGTCAATTTTATGCTGGGCTATTCTGTCATTAAAATTCATGTAGATGTTTGCAGATGATCAGGAAAGTTTTCGCCAAGTTTTTGCATTTTCTTTCACTGGTTGCTAGAATTGGAATGCATACCGCAATTTGTAATGTCGAAATACAACAAATTGATATTTGAATGTTCAATCGTGACCGAAATTACAAAGTGGGATAGCTTCACGCGAAACGATTCCGTTAATGGTTTCCAAGATTCAAAGGTCCTGACGTCACAGCCAGATGAAGCTTTCAGACCACAAACACCTCTATGCGGGGCCCGAGTCAGCTTTCGACGTCCTTTTACTCCCAGCTCACTCTTCGCACATTCTGCCACGAATGGGCTGGGTGGGGCGCCCAAACTCACTGTGTCCCCGTGTGCGGGAAACCCTAGGTACGTCACTACTTGTGTGTCACCTTATTACAACGTACGCTTTACGTATTTCTTTCAGCATAAGGACAGCCCGGGGATATGGGTTGAAAATAATGCCACCTGTTCGACAGATTTGTTTTTTCCTGTGTGGGGCGTGTAGTGCAATTATGCTTGGTGTGGCGTCTGGTAGTAATTACGACGTGCGTGCCTTCCAGCATTGGGCATGCTGTTCACCTCGACTGTGCATTCGTTGTTCCGCTCTTGCTGTTGAGTTGTCCTAGAACCGAGGTTTAGGTTTGTGAGTTACGCAGCGTTGTCTGTCAGTCGTTATGTGGTACCACTGTTTTAACTTACCTTTTAATTTCGTATGTTGTGTTTAGGATGGTCACGTTTTAAGTTTGTTTAAACCGTACAAGCGGTCTGTTATGTGGAATATATTTCATAACTGGCTGCATTTATGCTTGCTTAATGGTTTTGGTGTTGTTGTATATGATGGTTTTGCTAAGTCTGTACCGTGTTGCTCCTTATCCTTCTTCATACCATAGATTTTCGTTTTTTTTCTTGTATTTGTATTTACAGTATAGCTGAATAAAAATATTTTGGTGCGATTTTATTTTCACATCATTGCATTCCGGGACACCGGAACAGCGGTAGGCCATGGGGGTGCAGTAAAAGAGTTGAGACCTATGCAAACGTATAAAAATCAAAAATTGTTACCAAGGCTCGTTTTTGTTCAGCAACGATGTTGACCTCAAAAATAACACCAGAAATGAAAGAAAACCATTCTGAAGCTTCTGAGTGCGCGAACAGCTGCAGTAAATTTTTTTCAATTCCGATTTTGATAAACCATGAAATTACCTATGATACTTTTATGAAAGGGCACCTCCGTTCCCACTGCCCCCCTTATGAAAGGGCAGGGGCAATGTCCTCGTCATGCACCATCTCCGGCGTCCGTAAATGCATTTGAGGTTTAATCAATTGGATTCACTAAAGGAATCACACCTGAAACCATAAGCAATTTAAACCACTGTTGGTTGCAATGTAAAGTCGTTAAACCTATTCGAATTTTACATTGTTTATAATTGTAAACAGAAAGGTCAGAAATGATTATTTCGACTGCATTGACAAATTGTTAGACAACTTTTTTACCTCTATTGACGCAATAATCTTGTGAATTCTTATATTCCCGCAGTGGCCAAACTGCGGCTCATCGAACGTTTGCATGCGGCTCTGTGAGCTTTCCGAAAAATTATATACAGTACTTGTTTTTTACTTTTATTTCTATTGCCGAGTGTAGAAATATTACAAAATGGTACTGTGGTAGCTAGCGCGCCGTATAGTATTACTTTTGCAAGTCTTTCCAAAAAGAATTATTATGTCACAGAAGCGTAGAGTGCTAATAAATTCGTGTTTTTAGATTTTTATGTTGCGTCTTTTTTTAACTTGGGTTTTACGATATGCGGCTCATACACAGAGCAGGCTTGGCCACCCCTGCTATATTCCTTAACTCTCCTTATCAGGAAAAAAACTCGCTGACAATATCCTTGGATAGTGAATTGCCAAACGTAACAGTAACTTCCATGGAATTTAGCAAAATTCAAACATCTGTTCACTTTAATCGCTCACCTGATACTTACCGTAGTGTTGCACCATGGGAAAAACACTCCCAGAGTAAAGATACCAAGTATAGGACCACTGAAAGAACCTCTAATAGAAAACACAATAGAAATCACTGTTCCGGGCAGAGCCGATGACATATATGCAATTCCTGTAACAATCGCTCCCAGGACAAAGACTGCAAACAAGGTAAACAGAGTTCTTACATATGCTTCTGAGTTAAAAGGCAGAACCCGTCACAAGGTAATGAGGTCAGGAATTTACACCTTGGTGAGTCGCAGAGAAATCTATTAAGGTAGTTTTTTTGAAAAAGTTGGAGTTAGGAGCAATTTAGGGATGTATAAAGTGAAAACCAAGGAGAAAAAAGCCTTAAATACTAAATCTATTATTTTCAGGAATCTTCAACTCTTTCGATCAAACTTGCTGTGCAGGTTTCGACGTTTGCTTGCTGCATTTATTGCAAGCTCAGTTTTCACGTTGGATGAAGTTGTTTTCAATTATATCATGTCAGGCGTGGCTATGCCAATGCATCGTTTTGTGCGACGTCCTTTCGCAAACTGCTGCTGCGTTTAATTTGAATTAAAGTAACAGCATCACAAATCTGTGACTGACAAACACGGTAAGAGAGATTTTTCATGTTTTTTTCATTTTTTGCAGCCGACAATTATTGATCGTACTGGCAGTACCGGATTAAGGCTCTTGTTGCCCTAAAGCAAATTTGAAATTTTTAATATGGCCTGAACTTGCAATAAAATTAATATTATTGTAAAAAATATTCATTAGCAAACATTTATTTCTATAAAATGTACATACAAGGTACATATATTTATGTATACATTATTCAATTATAACTTTTCATGCTGTGGCAGCAGCCAACTCATCAATCAAAGAACTGAAGTCAGTTTCGTGCAGCAATTCTCTTTCAATGCATAGAAGTGCCAGTACCCCAATGCATTGCTGGCTCATTGTGGATCGCTTCACATCGCGATTTCGAGTAAACTGGGAAAACGAGCGTCCTACCGAATTAGCTATCGGTGGCAAGTAAATCTAAAAACCACTTCATTTTTGGGAAATGAAACTCCAGTTGTGTGCAGCAAGTTGAACAAATGTTGAGCAATTCCTGCTGACACTTTTCTGCTGCATAGGTGTAGGAACAGGCAAATTATTGGGGGTGCGAGGGATTTTCGCCCAAATATCCCTAAACTTGCCCGAAAAAATTTTGGGCCACATTTTGTGCGAACACTTTCTCAAGCAGACCATTTAAGATGACCTAAAAAAAGGTCTTCCTGTGATTCTGCAAACGTTGGGCGCCATTTTTTTCAAATCAAACCACGGTGGTTGTCATTTTTCCCCAAAATTTCAGGGATTTTGCGAAGGTTTTCACCAAATCAAACTTTGCACCCTCGCCTCCTACACCACTGCTCTGCTGCATTTCGTTTTGTCTGTTCCTTATACCAGCACATAACTGAAAGAATTCTGAGTAGAAGTCAGAGGAAAGGTCACTTGTATACACACCAAAAAGTCTCTCAATTACAGCCTCAATATCATAACCAGACATTGATTCAAATTCAGTCAGAACACCAAACCGCTTCTGCCAAGTTCAATATACTCTTAAACCAGTGGTTCTCAACCACTGTTCTGAGAGCCGCATGCGGTTCCAAAGCACCCTTTGTGCGGCCCTCAGCAGTCTTACAATAAAACCTCTAATATTTTATCTAACAGACTTTGTTCTGCTATGAAATAAAACNTGTCAACTGACTTATGTCAATTTCTTTAGTGCGGCTCTCCAACAAATTTAAATGCTTCGCGCAAAGCGTCTTCAGCTACTTGGCCACAGGGACGTTCCGATGATTTTTACACCATTGGGGAAGTTATGCCTTTGAAATTTCACTGCGTGGTGTTTCGACGCTACGTGTAGCAGCTACCGCGCTTCTACACAAAATTGTAGGTCGGGATTTGGCTCTCTTCAGTGAAAAGGTTGAGAATCACTCCTCTATACCATTGTTTAGTTGATCGATCTTCTTTCGTTTGAGCGAGTTATTGAAACCACTGCTTGGCCGCACTAGATCTCGGGGCAGGTGTTGAGCAGCCGTTCAATTGTCTCATCGTCCAGCACCATCAGGCCATGCAGTCCGTACTGGGGAGGTCGATGGATTGGACATTGAAGGACAACATGGTCGACGATTTGTTCTTCTGCGCCACACTCACAGGCCGCTGATGTTGATCGATGATGATATTGAACGTGTTAACATTAAATTTCTGCCGTATCTGTCATACTTTCCATAGCATCAGTAGCACGTACATAGGTGTAGGAGCAGGTAAATTTTTGCCCAAATTACTCCAAACTTGCCGGAAAAAGCTCCAGAGAAAAAGACCTCCAAAAAAAGACGACTGAATTTCATTGGGTGTATTTTTACCAATAAAGGCACTTCAAGCATCATTTTTGCCCAAATTTCACCTAAAATCGCCCAAAGTTCCCCTAACTTGCCAAAAAGAACTATACTAAAACATGACCTAAAAAAAAAGTCTGCACGTTTGTAAAACCAAAACACAGGTTTACACACATTTTGCCCAAATTTCCTTTACACACATTTTTCCCCAAAATCACAGATTCTGCCCGGATTTTAAGGGATTTTGCCTGGATTTTCACCAAATCAAAACTTTTGGGGGTGCGGTTGCACCCGCGCCTCCACCAGTGATCGGGTATACGACGGGTCTATAGGAACAAGACAACATGTTTTTGTTCCATGTGGATTAACAGAAATCCTCACTGATGAGCAGATGCTACTGTAGAATGTATAGGCTACAAATGCTGCAAATAGTATGAAACAACTTCAACACAGCAATCCACTGCAGATTGACTAACCAGATTCAGTGAGTGAGATGCGCATGGAATACAATCCACCAAACTGTTCTTGTTTTCCATAGTTTGCTGCATACCAATGTATTTACCAAACATACTGGTGGCACTGTCATACAGTATGTCTGCCCACGGCAATTATTGTGATCAATGCTCTGTTNAGTACTGAAGTANGGTATCAGCAAGATTCTGACCTGTGTGACTGGTAATTTTGATGAACGTGAAAAAACGTTCCACTGGTTCATAATTTGTCGTAATGACTTGACGAATGATGATAGTAAGCTGGTTAGTTTGAGTAATACACAGGAGTGCAGTGGGGCAGCATGAACCCGTGGGAACGGCGTTCGTACACCTTTTTTGGATGTGGGAACACGTTCCCATAACTTTTTCATTTAACCTGACTTGAAGATGTGTATTTTTACTCGGATTTTCTGTGTGTAGCTCCAGACGTCGCATAAATGAGCAAATAACAAGCTATTACTTGCGTAGCACCCCATATTGTGAAAATACTGAAAATGGTTAGTTTTGGTTGCGTTCCTACCCTTCTTTTTTCGCGTTCCCACACTGATTTACTTGAAAATGGCTAGTTTTTTTGGGTGCGTACCCACACTTGTTTTTTTAGCACTACACCCCTGGCAATACATGGTGTAGACTTCACTGAAATAAAGAAATATTTCGACTTCAAAACCTCCTGTTTGTANCATCAAGCACTTTCCGTCCCATCAGTGACAATTTCTTCACAAACTGTTTTTGAGAGGTGAGATGAATGACCACNTCCGCGTTTTGCATATTGACGAATATGCTGAGATAGAGACGACGGATCAAATTGGCTAATTAACTCCAATATTCCCAAATAATTGCCATTCTTACCAGAACCGAAAATCCAACCTCATTACCGCCCGTGCTACGAAGTAGTAGGCATCTCTCACACAGAAAGGCAATTGTTGCAACACAACGTGTAAGGGAATCGCAGTTTTCCAGTATTTACGATATTCCAGTATTGCTCAATCATATTTTTGTGCAACACAGCATCAATTCGAACATCAACAACAAAGCGATGAGCAAGAGTCAAAACCGATTTAATATGTTTGGTGCTTGTTTCCACAGCTTTCAAATTCTGATTTCAGTCATTATCACCTGAGGTGCATAGCTGTATACTTCTATCTCATGAAAACAAATTGCATGGGAAACAGAAAACACATGTTTTGGCTTGAGAATAAACGAGTCAGTACGATTGACTACCTCTCCATTTGGTAAAATTCCGTGCGAAGGCCAGTGGCGTACGCAGAAAATTTCCGAGGGGAAAGCCAAGTTTCGTCACAATCGCGTGACGTCACAAATCAACTTTAGGGGAAGTGCCGAAGGCACGACCATTCTAGTGGGTCCGGGGGCATGTCCCCGGGAAAATTTTGCAAAATTACACCTAAAAATACGCATTTTTGTGCATTCTGGAAGCAAGTTTTGGATAATACTATTTTTACATTTTTTTATTCTTAAGGTCTGAGGGGGTGGCCATGGCACAGTGTCCTCCCCCCTCCGTACGCTAGTGGTGAAGGCACTAGGGTTAAAGAAGCGATTTCACTCCAGAATATTCTAATTTTATTTATGGATAATCATTTGTCAAATTTTGAAAATGGTCAGTGTCTGTGCATATGGTACTTCACGTAAACTTTCTGTTATATTATCAAAAAAGACCAACATCATTTGTTACAGGCGTACACCTTGATTTGAAACGTGACTGTAGATTCTTCATCATTATCATCACCAATAACTTTGCCTTGGACTGTGTCTGACTGAGAAGAAATAGAAGAGACTTTTCATCTAGGTACGCACTGCTACTTCCAACATCTTTGTCCACAACTTGAAAATTTGAAGTTAATTTGTGCGTTTTCGTCAAAAGATCTTTTTCGCCTTGCGTTTTTGTTTCCTGAGCTCTTTCACAGCCACTTTTCCATTTCGACATCGCGAACACTGAACCTCGAAATACGAACTAACTGTTATTACACGAACTGCTTCTCGAACGAATATACCAAATCTCCTTCTCTGGTATAACACACACTTCTCTTCTTTTTAATGCTGCTACGTTGATGGTGTAGGGTTTCCTTTTGGTGTGGGAACCGATGTTGAGATTTGGGGTGTTGCCCAGCGTAGACGTTGCTTGCGAGTAATCCTGTCGTTGCATGCAGAGATGCTGGTTTCCCCAAACGCTACCAACGAGGCAGCCTA
>JGI24021J15306_10011308_pt1 | contig 11091 bp, 6 predicted proteins | sample Ectturendosymbi1_FD_15306 | JGI IMG/M metagenome (IMG submission 15306)
AATCAACACGTTGTTTTTTTCTGATCGGATGAGCTTGAGAAGACTTGCTAAGTTGTACAAAAACCCGCGCGCGCGTCTAAACCTGTCAGTTAGTCCAGTATAAGCGAATAAACAAGATCTGCCCATTTTGGGCAAGGACAACAACGGTGTTTGTGTTTAGAGGTTACCTGAGCAGGGTTAAGAATATTTACGGGGCGTAGGGTTGCCAGATGGCCGGTATTTCACTGCCAATATAGCAGAGGCCGATAAGAAGCCGGTATTTTAAAAACTAGTGCCTGAAGCCGGTATTTTGAAAATAAATAATTTGCAGTAACTGCAAAAAGAGCTAACGTAGATCTTCCCAAATTACAATGACTCTAGTACTGAATCTTGTTAGTTCCTTCAGCGAAGTTCGTGTAAGGGAAAATTGTTACTTGTCCCTCAACAACACTCATGTCTCTCCATTTTCCTCTTCCTTTGTTTAGTCATACTTAGCATCTTCGGTCGTCCCAAACGTGATCTGTATGAGCATTTCCTTTGGCAATTAACCGCGTAACTGCCGTAGGTGCGGTTGCTGTCTGAACTGCTACGGTAGGCTATTGCAGACAGAATGCAAGTAATCAGAGAAATGGACAGGACGATGGTAACATTGTAGAGACTAGCGAACCTTTCACAATCACCCGAGCTGCATTGAACAGACACATTATTTCGTCAGCGGACTATAACTGGCTCAAGCCAGGGCCAGCAAATCAACCGGGAGGTCATCTCTCAGCCAATCTTAGTTGTTCAGAATGTAGTGGGAAATATTTTGAAGAATTTCAGGTGAGCTAGAAAATGTTTGTTGCAAACGGAAAATGATGTAGCACGCAGTAAATTATTAGTTGTGTTATGGTGTTCATACCAGCAAAGCTACCATAGAAAAGCAAGGTACTACCATCAAAATTAACGGAAAGATGTTCACTTCAGAAATTGATATACAACATGTAAACTTGGAATTCTACTTAAGTCAGGGGAGTAACAAGGTTAGATGGCGCCCGGGGCAAGAAGCAAGTTTGGCGCCCCCATGTTCGAATCTGAGATCTTTCGGAAGCAAATTTACTGCATTGAAGAATGTACATGTGGCAATTTTAGGACTTTTCGGCGCCACCCGCAGTCATTTGGGGCCCCCCATAGTGATTCGGCACCCGCATAGTGATTTTTCATTTAAAGTACGTAGGTTAGTTTGCTAAGCAACGGGCTATAGACCATGCTCGCAAAGCCTACGTTCATACGCTCGTTGAAACATTTTCAAAGCAACCATTGTGGGAGCTTCATGAAATTGTAAAAAAATAACATGAAAAATAAATGCATTGTCAAAAAAGCGTTATTTTGTAAAATGTTATTCGAGAATCCAGTGACATTTAAATATGCGGTTACGCAGGGGTGGGTCCAAGGGGCGATCGCTCCCCGTAAAACCTAGGAAAGTAACTTTATTCGCCATAAGTTTGTATAATTGGCAAAGCAAAATTTGCTGTAAATGGCCATTTTGTCGTCCACTGTTTTGTCACAGCAGTGTTGTGAAGTGCACTTCATCGCTCTTACAGTTGCAAAACTGTTGTGGGCTTGACTAACAAATATTACTGAAATCGCCCCCTCTACCCTTACTGGCTGGATTCGCCCCTAAGCTTACGGATGCCGCATGGATCTGTCACTGTTGACAAAATGGCCGGTATTTTTACAAAACGCATCTGGCAACCCTAACGTGGCGGCAAGTTCTATTACCGGCCTAGACGGCACAAGAGCTGGGTGCGCCACTGCATTGTAACATATGTTCGGAAGTGGAAAGCCTTTGCTTCTTCGGTCCTTCAGCTCGCTAACCGCTTAAGACTGTTCTCCCGCAGTCAAAGATCTTGCAAGCAAAAGTTCGAAGCATACTAAAGACGTACCGATACCCAGGGAAGGATTACGAGCCTGACTCAAAGCCATTTGAGGTTTTGGTGCCTTGTGTTAAACATCTGCTTAAAACTTCTCGGGTACATGTTTCTTTTGACATTATAAATCATTTAGATGGTGCATAGAAAGCTCGCATGAAATAGGATGTCGACTTCGACATTTTAACAGACTCTAAGGAGTTTATTTATAAAGTTGGAGCAATAGCCACACAATATAACAGCTTACATGTACAGTGATCTGCTGGTCTATTGGAGCAAACGGCTTCAACCACCCCAACCCACTCCTGAAAGAAACTTCCTGTACGTACGTATGTGATAAGCGGTACTCAACGGGAGCGAAATTTGCAAACAAGAGCATTTTTGAGAGATCCTGAAAGACCGGTCTGTCTTTAGGTTGTGCAACTAGTCAAACGATTTCTTGTAGGCACATTTTTTGTTAATTTAAGTACTTAACAGGAGAGTGTAGTAAAGGTGCAAACGAGGATCGAGAGCTGCATACTGTGTGATGCACTAAACTAGGTACGAGTAGATGTCAGAGTAGTGTGAATGAGGCTACTAACACGCGCGAGAAAATTTTTGCACTGCTCACTGCTGTGATGTTTGAAACAACGAAAATTACCAGCACTTTGATTTATTAAAAAAGTGACGCAGCGCTTCAAAACTCGCAAATGCTGACGGTAAACCCCACAAGCGGGACACGATGTTAAGTCTTATTGTACAACGTCGTCACGCCAGCACGCATCGCAAAGCGTTTCTGGCTCAAAAGCTATGGCCTAAAAACAACAAATTAATCAATTATCTAGAAATTAATTCTAGAAAGTCAACCTAAGGCTCAAAAGACTCGGATTATAGCCTAGTTTTCAATAAAAACTTGATCGAAATACTTTCACCTAGCGGTTTGGTCCCAGGACCAGATGAAGTGGGCCAAAAAGGCCTAAAACTACTCCACTTTCGACGTCACTCACAAAAAAAACGAAACCAAACAAATTTTTTTCAGTCCAGGTTCGAAGACTTGCCGAGTCTTTTCAGGGTTTGAAGAACAGCTCTCTCTGGCACAACACCTGGCGAGTTATGCAGTTGCTAAGTTACGCTGGAAACCGGGATTTTGCCCGAAACTACCGGCAGCGAACGAAGGTGTAACATACTGTACATGGATTACACCTCCTTAAATTCGTCATTGCATTATAAATCCTTCGGTAAAATGGATTTATAATTTTTTACGTCACTTTAACGTTGTTAAAATATTTGTACGTCATTTTAACGTTGTTTCGTTGACATAATTGCTATTCAAATCAAGTTGGGACAATATACTATTCCAAATCCAGATCATTATCTTTGGTACTAAATGATACCAATGATATCGAGAACCAGTTGGGACTGTTTAATTATTAATACGGACAAGGAATATTGGCACAACAGCAGCAAAACATAGATATGCAAACATACCTCTCATTGTAATGTTGCTTGGTGGCAATAGCGCACGAAATAGCACTAACAACTGCGCCAAGAATACCTGGCATTCCGTGCAGATTGTGTATTCCGCAAGTGTCGTGGACATTTACGAACCTGGTCAGGACAGGCTGGAAAATACAAACAGCTTATGGAGCACAAAGATAGTAAAAACTTTCTCATTAAACTGTTTTCAATCTGGGCTAGAACCAAATCTGTAACCAGCTTGGGACACCAGGCGGGTCGAAGAATTTTCTGAGAGGGGCCGAATTTTTTTAACTTGGGTAGCTCTCTAGCACAATCGACTGGCGAGTTATGGAGTTGCAAAGGCTTGGCCAATATGGGCAAATTATACCTCTTAGCGTAACTCGGCCGGCACCAAAGATGTTGTAAGGTAAAACTGCATTATTCAGTCAGAAAGGCACAAATTCGAGTATAATTTCGGGATACCCAAAGATGATATCTTGTACTTTCAACACTCACATGAATCACGTATTGCGCCACATTTTACATTGCTGCTCGATGCCCTGTAATTAATCAGGTTTTTGTTAACTTAACATTTTTATGGAAAAAACATTTAAAGAATATCGCTTTCTGAAACCCTCCATTATTTGCCTTCGGTTCTGAAACCTTGTTTACTGCAATGTGTTTGATTGTGCTACTTGAAGATTTTGTCAAACGCGAATTAATGCGGTGTTGAGCTGGTACATTCTAGAAGAGTATCCAACCAGTCGATTGCGATCTAGGGAAAAACTTTTTTTCTACATTGGCTTCTAATTACTCATCTGTTTGCGTTTTTCATGATTTTTGCCTGTGTTTGCACGTGTTATGGCATGTTGAAAACTAATGATAAGGTGTATTTTCATAAGTAAGAACTGTTTATGGCTATTTGCCGATTAGGCGCCACTTTAGAACATTGTCTTCAAACAATCTAGCGGTTTTTGGCTCTAAATTGGCTTCTTCCTGAACATTTTTTCCGGCAACCCTACTAGCAGCTGGCAATCAGAACGGTTAGACACTCCTAAACGTAAACATGGCTGAGGGGAAACGAGCCAAGACCTAATATTCTCACAATCAATGAGAGGGAGCTTATTTTGTATTTATTACCATCCAAAGCCTGTTTGATTGATCTGCGATGCAATGATGATTTGGCTAAGAAAGGAAATCTGGAATGGCATTGTACAACGGTTGGCGGACACTACTAGCGGGATTTCCCGGCCAAAACGCCTTTACGCACCATAGAAATGCAGGATTTAAACAGCTTGCAGAGTCGCAGTCAACCTTCACCAAACCGAACAACCAGAGTAAAGTCGCAACTATAGTGCTTCTTACCGCGTCAGTCACGTTCTTGTTAAATACAGAAAAACATTCGCAGACGACATAATGAAGCAAACTTTTGAGCAGATTGCCTTTTTGATAACTTAGAATATAAAACACAGACCATGAAGGCCATCAAAAGTGCAACTCTCCCACAATACTGCAAGACATTGCGATGGAAAGGCTGTGGAATGTGGATGTATAGCGGAGCAACTGTAGATTACTGAAGCGTGTGAGCGTTTTTCCACCCTATTTTACAAAGCGATTGATATGGCGGATGTGCCGCAATTGTGGCTTTTATGAGGACGGCTTCTGAATACATGAGGGCCAAGGAAGAGCTACTAACCATTTAACTATTAAACGAAAACCCCAGAGTCGAGGATGTTTTTTAATGTTTCCACAATAAAATGCGCACCAGTTGGTTAACTGCATTGTGCAAAAAAGTGGATATTTACGATTATTATCCTAACTTACTGCATAATTCGCCACCAAGTGTTGTGTGAAAACATTCCAAATACCAATGTAATAGATATTGCGACTTGTTAATAAAAAATAAAAAAACCATAGAAAGAAGCAAGATCTGCTAGAAGTGAATTGCGAGATTATTGGATGTAAGCAGGCATGGGCGTCGGAAGGGTTTTTTCCAGGGAGAGCCACCAGGGGTTTTTCCAAACTTTTTCCAGGGAGGGGCCAAAAGTAGTGAAATTTTTTTCCCACTCAAAACTGAGGAAACAACCTTTTTTTCAAAAAATTTCAAACTCCAGGGAGGGCAAGGCCTCCCTTCAGACGCCCATATGAGCAGGTTTTCAACTAATTCTTATATACGAGAAGTTTTTAATTGAAGAAGACATTAGCTACTTCAAATGTTTCAGTCCTTCACGCCACATTACCGCCGTACATATACCAGCCAGATGCATAAACTAGTTTTCTCCCAAGGAGCTGTCCAATGGAGTCTCTTAGCACCAGTGTGAACATTTGGTATGACGATTGTAGGGCATAAACCAATGCTTATACAAGATGTTTTTCAATTAAGTTTTTAAATCGAGCTTTTTTATTATGCAACCTTACCTGTATGTAACGAAATCCGATTACAGATATGAAACCAGCGCCAATACCAGTAAGCATTGCTCCCAGTGGATACATAATCAAGTTTGCACCAGCACCCATTGCTACTCCTCCAGCTAATGTAGCATTTTGAACATGGATCTGCAAATTTTGAGAGAAAAAGTTTATAAGTGAGCATTTCTTCTTCAGAAATTGAAATAAACGCAATGCNTGAATGCAGACCTTTTACATATGAATTTGAAAATTTATGTAGGGTATTATAATTTATGAAAACCTATGTAGTGTCTTCTTTTTTCTTCGTCTAATTGACATATTGCCCATTCATGTGAGTAAAAACGAAACATGTTTACTCCCAAAGATTTTTTCGTTAATTTTCCTCGTTCATGAAACTTCTAATGCAATACACATTACTGGCACACATTTGAATTTACTCAAATCCTGAAAGGTCCAAGTTCCTGAATAGCCATCCATGCACAAATTTGTTTTTGCATCAGTGAAAAGCACCTTGCCTACCAGATGTAGGCCTATATATAAGTACAACAATCTACTTGCGTATTATGGCACTACACTAAAGAACTCGTGATTACTGCATTTGCAATTATAAACCACAACGCTGCTTAATGTTCAACAGGCTCCATCACTGCCGTTCGAAACAGAGGGTAGGGAGGGCGGCCACCCCCAGATTTGGGGAAACACCATACGTTTTGGTCAAGGAAGTCAAGTACTTTAAAGCTATCACATTTAAAGTTTGCTGTGATTTTGAGTATTTTTACTAACAATCGTCCAGTTTTGTAGAATATATAAAAATGGGATCCGGAATCAGTCCTCTAGAGTAGACACTCTTCTACACAGTGTTACCAGATATGCTATTTTTCCACCGAATTCGGCTGTGCTTGTCGTTATTTTTTGGCGGGCAAAAATTTGTTTTCGTATATAGCGGATTTTTTTTGGCAAAATTTGAAAAAAGATTTAGACAGAAAGTTTAGAAGATTATTAATCTAAGACTTAGTTCAAAATTTGATTTTAAACTGGTTAAAATCATGCAGCCATTCAACAATATATTGATTGCATCACATCATGGTAGGAATCGTTTATTGCTGTAACTTATACTGTAACATCTTTGTACAAATATCACCGATACTGTGCGCAAAGATGACTATTAAGAAAAGTTGTTAGTAAATAAATTTGTGTATCGATACCAGTATTTGTGAAAAATTGACTTTGTACTCCAAATTATACGGTTATGGGCTCCATAAAGAACCACTACAACAGTAACTAAACACTGGTGACCCAGTACTATGAACACAAGCTAGTATATACTGAGCCTCACTAATAACGTCGCAGGAACTGAAGCGGCGTGAAAGAGACTGAGTAAAATTCAACTGAACTTAATTCTCGTGCGAGCAGCTCTGCCTGGAAGCAATGAATGCTCTAAACTAGGAGGTCCCGACCTTCCTCTGACCACGTACCCCTTCAGCATTTCGACAGATGAGCATGTGCCCCTAAAACCTCCTATGACATAAAGGCTAAGTAAAATAACAAAAATCCAATGAATTTTTAAATAGAACTTTTGGATTTTTAGAACTATAAAGGTAGACTCCGTTTTTATGTCTCAAAGTTAATATATTTAACAATAAGCATATAATGATTTTTGAAAATAATAGTTACTGATATATGTATAAATATTTGGAAATACATGATAAATAAATACATTTTCCCCTTCTATTGCTGACCTTAAATCTACCACTTTAGATAGGTAAACGTCCTCTAGGAGTACAAATCCCCCCCATGAAGTTTTACATACGAGACAACTCACCATGTCCAGTTTATTTCTTTTATTCACTGTAGCGCTGATAGCAAAGGTCGTTACAGTAGAAGTTGCTAAACTCAGTAGAGTATTCACAACAGCACGATGTCTTTCATTGCCCACCACTGCGGAACCATTGAAGCTCGGCCAATAGATCCACAAAAACAACGTACCTGGAAAACGTTTGTTAGAAACCGATTAGATTTTAGAAAGCTTGTAAATTGTAACCTGCTGCTGTAAGAACAACATTGGATAAATCGGCCTGTAGGATGTAAGGCTCCCAATTGCTTGGGATTTTGATACAATGTTGTCAAAATTACATCTAAGCCAGTGGCGGATCCAGACCAGGCGCTTGGGGGGCAGTCAAAAAGGGGTGCGCCAAAAAGTCTTCACGTCTTAAAGTGGTTACATTTTATAGACGAATAAAGTGGCAATTTTTGTTGATTGAACTATGCGATCTTTCACGGAATCACAACAGTTTAAAATCGCCTTATATCATTAATTCACAAAACATTTGAAGCGGGTCCAAAAAGATGGGCACTATTTTTCACAAGTTACAATGTCACACATAACTGAGAAAACTGTTGGTATGCCAAACAATCTTTTTTATCTACAATATGTGTTTCAAATGATACAGCCTAAAGCAGTGGTCCCAAACCGCAGACCAGTCAGCGCTTGACAATTTTACCGCGGCCCGGGAGTGCTTTATGATGCGGTTGTTATATTTCAACGGCTGAAGTGGAGTTGCCAATTGGAACCATCAGATAAGACAGCTGCAGTATAGTCTACAGATTCGCTCCATCTCCAACACTCACTGCATGCTCCATCGCTCTCTTCACGTAACAGCGCTTCCATGGGAAGTTTATCGATCAATCACATGCCCAGATAGCGAGTAGTGTCACCACCAGTATAGATTTTGTAATTTCGCGGCCCGGTAACAACTGATACTCAGGGCCGGATTAACTATTGGGCAAACCGGGCAAATGTCCGGGGCCTCGCGCTTGAATATCAAAACACTTCTTGTTTTTCATGTTTTTAGGCTTTTCATCACGCATCAAAAATTGTAGAGCTTTTTGATTACTACTTTTTTTTATATACTGTAGATTAAGGAAACTGTTAACTTGGGCATTTACCGTTTTTGAGTGGCTTAAAAAGACTGAACCAAACAGAACCACGCTTTATGACCCAAGAATCAGATCGAAATCAGTGCAATCCATGGTTGTCCGCAGAAAATTTTCTAGGGGGGGCAACGTAAAAATTTTGCTTATCCTTTTCAGGTTGCTGGCGATGTTCACAAAATACTTTACCCTTTCTACACCATTAGTCTGTGCTGGTCGAACCTCAATTCTCAATTCTTTGTCTGAAATGTTTTCTGCACTTCGGCTATCAGAAATGCTTTTTCCTTTCATAAACTGCTTAATATCCATTTTCCGAACACTTTCTACAAATTAGCTATAATTTAAGAATTACCAACGGCCGTAACAACATGACCGGTGAAAAAAAAGAAAGTTAGACACTTTCGCAAAACTGTTTCCAGCAATGACAAGTAGAACTAGAACATGACAAGACTATCGGACAACTTACTGAAGTTAGAACAACATGCAGGCTTTAAAAAACTGAGCAGATTATTTACGAAAACTCGCCACAGCAAATATAGCTTTGTACTTATTGCTCACTAAGAAGTCAGAACTAAACTTTAATGATAAAGAGGTATTCCCACAAGTCTGCATAGACGTATCCTAACAATCCACGTATTTTTGTACGGTGTGAAAATAAGCCTGCATAAGATTCGATTGATTAAGCCAGTGGTTCCCAACCTTTTTAGACTTGCGACACCCTACAGAGAGAAATATAAAGTACGCGGCACCCAGTGGTCCACCCATAGCTATGTGCTTTAGGGTTTGACGAAAGTTTGAAAATGTATTTTTTAATGATATATTGGAAAACGCATTATCTCGCGGCACCCCTGGGTATTGCAAATGGCATCCTGGGGTGCCGCGGCACCCTGCTTGGGAACCACTGGGTTAAGCTATTCCCTCGGGCACGTTGATCACAGTCTCATACTATAAAAATGGCTTTTTCAAACTTGTGGAAGCACTGCTACAGATTTACTCATGCTTCTTTTCACACAGTATAAAATTATACGTGGCTTACCGCTATGAGCAGTGTCACTGTCTCGCTGCATTACCTACCAAGATGTCTGTGTTCAAAAGTTCCATACAGGGCTCCCATTCAGTGATTTCAAATAAACCCAGGTTGCACACCAAAAAAAACGTATGCGTACGATAAAAACCCAGAACGTTTGTGTTACGAACAAAAACATATGAGTGTGCTTATTTGAATCGAAACGATAATCGAATATTGATTTAATTATAGTTCCTCTTCCAAATTTTCTTCTGCAGTGCAAACATTAACATTTGCAGAAGAACTTGTGCAATTTGCAGCCCTCTTCAAAGCCATTTTGGACAAGCAAAAACCTAATCTTGATCACACTGACGGAAAATGTAGAGATTGCGAATGTATTTGTGTATTGTGGAAAACGAGGTACACTCTTTTTTTCCAAATACTGAAATTCCTTCGCATAAATTTGTGCCTCATGGTTTTCAACTGTATTAGAGAGCTGTCTTTTTCTATGTTGCATAGAAGCATTATCTTCGCAGTTCAATTGGGCAAAAACTAAGCATGCTGTCTCTGACGAGCATGGAGCATGAGATTCTTGGAGATAGCGACCTGGAGACAATCATCAACGATTTCGCGTGCAAAAAATGCGGCGTCATGAAACTTTTCGTAGCTGACTTTTTTTCAAAAAGCACACATTGACAGAGTGATGGAGACCAGGGTCGCTTCAATAAGCAGTGCCGGCCTTAAGCCGATGCAACCGATGCAGCTGCATTGGACCCCGCTCCTCTGGGGCCCCGCGCCATGGTGTTTGGATAGATTGTTCATTTTTGCCAGATACACCTTGCGCTTGAGAACTCAGTAGAAACGCCATATAACTTTCATTGTTAACAAAGAACGCTCTCGTCAGAACTAGCGAATTTCCTCTCGAACGTTAGCAAAGGAGCTCAATTCTCGTGTTAGTGCTTTAATGTAGATATGCGCTCTACCACGGTCGTAACACGGTTGACTGAACATGATGACGTCATAAAAACACTGCTCAGAGGGGTCCCGCGCTTAGGTCCTCATTGGGCCCCGCGCCCAGGACTTGCATCGGGCCCCGCACCTGCTAGGGCCGGCCCTGTCAATAAGTTCGTTATTAAGTATTCTTCGCAATGTAACGCCTTTGCAATTACCGTATAATGCACTGACGTAACAATTAGTTGCGAAGTGTTTGTCGTGATCGTGAGGGTATCAGTCTCAGATCAAAGCGCTCTTGTCCACTTGATCACGGAACAGTTAAGAGGTGTAACTATTGCAAAGCTGTCATCACAAAACTTCATTCAAGTAGTACGGTTCAAGTTGCTTTGCGTGATATTTCGTTGAGAACACTTTTTCTAAACTGTGTACGTTTTGATCTGCGGGAGAGTGTAGACATATCTTTCC
>JGI24021J15306_10011309_pt1 | contig 11090 bp, 8 predicted proteins | sample Ectturendosymbi1_FD_15306 | JGI IMG/M metagenome (IMG submission 15306)
CCTTGCATGGCTAAGTTTTCAGGTTCGAATCTCACCTTACCGACTTTTGTTTTGTTTTTTTTCTTTACTTTTTTTCAGGCTTACGTTTTACAGGTACGGGTTACTATTGGGTTAGGGACAGGATACCATTAGGTTACGCTTAGCTTAAGGTTAGGTTAGCATTTGTTTAGCTTAGGGTTAGCATAGCTTACATTAGGCTTAGGTAAGGGTTAGGTTAGCTTAGCTTAGGATTAGGTTAGCATTAGGTTAGGGTTAGCTTAGCTTAGGGTTAGCTTTGCTTAGGGTTAGGTTAGCGACTTAGGTACGTTAGGATTAGGGTTAGGGCTACAGTTAGGTTAGGGTTTATCTTTTACATTTACTTCGTTTCTACCAAGCGTACTGCACTCTCGTTGTGCGTAACTATTACGTCACAAGTGATGTATTTAATCACTTCAAATTTCAAGATCCACAGGCGTATCTATAGCCACTGCCTTTCATGATCCACAAGCGTATAGCCACTGCCTTAAAAAAACAACCCACATGTTTTTGTTTTTTTTTAAAAGAAATCATCTTTTAATAAAAACCATGGCTAATGAAAACGATACAAACGACATTGCAAACGTTTCGGTAACTCCAGTTATCATCAGTGCCTTGCAAAGTGTTTCAATAATTCCTATTATCATCATTAGTGCACTGCAAAACAAGATCTTGTTCTTTTTTTAAGGAAAACAGAAAAACCCCATTCTGAATTTTTTTTTAGTCCATGCTATAATAAATATCACTAATTCAGAATTACACAGCATTAACTTTTTTATACCTAGTATTATAATCAAAATTGAGGGTAAAGAAATGTACCCCATCTTTGTTTTCGCAAAGTGTTTTGGTTAACTCCTATGTGGTAAGGCTTGGCAAGCATGTGCACAGCAAACAGAGAAAAACCATTGCCACACAAACTCTGCAGTTTCACATCAAGTTTATGTGCATATGCTGCTAGTTCAGCATCTGTAGAGTATATTCTTTCAACATGATTTGGTATGGTCCAAACTCAGAAAAATTGCAGATGCAGAGAAGGCAGAAAAATTGGTTAAAATATACCAATTATGCAGAGCTGAAAAAGATAACCATTAGAATTTACTCAAACTATTTGATTTATTATCTTTTTTTCAAGTCCTTTGCTGTTTGTTTTGTTTGATTTAAAAAAATTACAGTTTACTGTTGTACGAGTTTTCTGCTTATTTTATTTTTTACTTAGTTGATTTTACAAAGGAAAAATAAAGAGTGGGTTTTTTNTGTTTTTTTTAAGTGGCCTTTTTTAACAAAACCCGTGTGGGTATTTTTACAACAACCNTGCTTACTTTCCATTATTGTATACATTTTGCATATGAGCTGTACCTTTAAAGTTGCTGTCTTTNTGAAGAAAAGTAATTAGCATTCGAGACTTGATATATTAGTCATCATAAACCTCTTATCTACTCGTTATTTTACCTCCCTTGTTTTTCATTTCAAGCTGCTTTTTGTGAGCAATGACATCTAAAACGCCTTGCTGTCTATTACAATTAAACACAGACTTAGGCTACGGAGTGATCAAGACAACCAATTCCTCTACCACACAGAACATAATAGCAGACAATAGAATGAAATACATTACATGTCATGTTAGCAAACGAGTAAAGACTGATGTCATTCAATAATGAGTTCTCGAACCATGTATCATGGTGCTGCAATCTTCGCAAAAAAAGAGTGGGCTTATCGGCACAATACTGAACATTAGCTGAAGTTTGGTGTCAAAGCACTAACATAACATTTTAAAGCACAACAAATGTGTCTGTCGACTAGTTTCACAATTGCAAGTAAGCAATCACTTGTCGCTGTGCTGCCTTACTATAAACTGAGCTTACATCCTATTCATATAAAGTCAGCTTTATGCTAGTGATGTGACAAGTTGTTCACGAACGCAATAAAGTGTTCTGAAACATTCAGTTACTTTGCATGACAACTAAGAATTAAAACTTTTCTTTGATACCATGTGTAATGGGATGGAACTACCATATTTTTTGGACCATAGGGTGTACTTCACACCAGGGCTGAAAAAAGTATGCAAATCGGAAAGGAGCCTCAAGGGGAAATTAATCAGCTGCAAGTCAAGTAAAATCAAATAATATGCAAAGAATTGCAAGCAAATCACAAAATGGACTGTATGAATTTCCTTGCTGGGTCACTGTGGCCCAATACCTGGCCTTTTGACACAACAGTTAGGCCTACTTAACAATAGTGGTCTCATGTAATCACTGGTCGCGTGCAGGGTTGCCAATTTGGCATTTTTGAATTCTGGCTTTTTAAACACGGTTGTCTTCTTTGAAAATAAGAAAATCCAAACAAAATCAAGCTTTTTCTTTTTTTCTTTTTTTTCATTCAGAAAGGCTGGGCTCTGGCAAAACATTGTCTAAGCTGCATCTTGATTATACATTTCTTCTGACAAGAGTGTATGACCATGCGGGGTGCAAACAATATTGCAAAGATTTTACTGCTGCTCTGAAAATGTTCAGTGTATTTAAAAAGAAACGAATGTACAACAGTGTATTTATGAGGAAAGAAAATACTTCCAAGGCTGAAATTGCATTTTGTCAATGTTTCTGACGAATTTTAATATCTAGTTTTGTTTGGTTATGTATGTTTTATGTGTAGCCTATATGTCCCAAGACTGCTATCTGGTTTATTTTAGCTTTTTTGAGACAAGGTCTGGCTTTTTTTGGTGAAGACAGGTTGGCAGCCCTGGTTGTGTGTTGTAGACTTGTAATGGCGGCGGAAAGCTGTTAGTTTGAATATTGCTGAGATGATGGCACATGTGGTCAGAGCGCACTATTGCCAACACGTCCTAGAACTATGTGCGTGTATGCGAGCGATCATCATTGTGTTAGAAAGCAGAGTGGACAGTGGCTCTAGCATTAGCTGGAAACTTTTTTATACATTCAGATTGTTAATATTTGTCTGTACGACTGCTTTGGTTAGTGGTTGCCTTGGGGTTCACCAATTGGAATGGCATTACATGCCAAATGCCATTCCACAATGTAGTGCCATGCAAAAATGCTGAAATTGCATCGAAACCAGCATGTGCTGATAAGCTCACACAGGTAACTGTGCACACGTGCCTAAAAAATGCATGCGTAGAATGCCTACTTGACAGAAACTTTTAATACTGTCTGTGTGTCGTTCTATAGATTAGATCAATTAAAAATCCGTTTCACCACCACTGAACTAGCAGCAGCAATCATCGTTTGAAACACAGCGCCATTCTGGAATGGCATAACACTTATAGCTAGAGCACAACTTTTTTGAATGAGCATAAAATTGCTACAGCTTACGTTACAGGATGCTGATACCAAAAACTAGCACTTTACGACTGGGAGTTTTTAATGTTTGTTCCAGAAAAGTTATTTATTATGACCATAGAGTAGTCACAGACAGTCGATGCTAATTCTTNAAGCTGACTTTTACATCTTTGTTTTTTGTGTANGTTGAAGCAATAAGTATAATCCGGTGTAGGCAGCACAAAAATCTCAATATTTAGAGTTGCAGTATTTGCTAAAGATAATGCTGCAGACCTTCTGTTGCACAAAGTAACACAATATGCAAAAAGGTTTTAATGCGATCAAGTTTATAGCAAAAATGCTCAACTCGTGCACAAACCACTGTCCACTGACAACAAACTCACTCCTGTAACTGCGCACTCTTGCCCAAAAAATGCATGCATAGAATGCTCACTCAACAGAAACTTTTAACACTGTCTGAATATCCTTATACAACTTTTAACACTGTCTGAATAGCCATTATGTGTAAGCGTGGCCATGCTATGGTGTGCAATATTGAACTTGTCAAATCATCATTTCCTTTTATATCATAGAATGAGTTTAAGCCAGTCAAACAGAATAAGTCAAGCTGTTATATTAACCCTTTTTGTCATGCTTGGGCCCTTTCTTGGACCCGAGTTTGCAGCTTTTTGCAACTCCATAACTCGCCAGCCGATTGAGCAACCCTCTACGGATTCGGAAAGGTTTCCAGTTTACTTGGAAAAAAATATTTTTGATTTGGGTTTAGGGTTTGCTGTGGGTGGCATCATAATGGGGCATATCTTTGCGATTTTATGGCTGAGGTTACCTGGTCCTGGGCACCAACCCAACAGATCATTTTTTTTGGCTCAAGGTTTTTTGGAATCTAGGCTATCATCCAAGTCTTTAGAGCCCTTGATTGGCTTTCTAGCATATATGGGGTCAAAATTATGGCTCAAACTAAAAATTGGTAAAAATTCTATTCCCACAAACGCTGACCCTGGGTATATTACACCCATATTATATATATGGCCATAGCTAGCCAGCAGATTGAGCTAGAGAGATGTTCAAGCCCTCTAGAGATGGGGAAAGTCTTGTTGTTTAGATACAAAAACATTTAAGCTGGGTATGTTGGTTGTTTGTGTTTACATAATGGGAGAATGTTTAGAATGTTTATGCATATTTGTTTATATTTGGATGACGTCATCACCCCTAGGAGCCAACCAATCAAGCTGATTTCATGGCTCAGTTTTTTTGGATTCTGGCTCCAGGTATGGTAGCAAATCAATCAAGGACTCTAAAGACACGGATTATAGCCTAGTTTCCAAAAAAATCTTGAGCCAAAAAATGGCTCCACCCTGTAGCAAAGAGCAAAGATATTAATTCCAGTGTTTGCTGCTTTTATTGTCTCACAAACGCTTCCAATGAAGTGAAACGTTTGCAAAAAAATGGATCCAGTAGGCCCAGATTTGTTGCAGTGGCATGTAGCCTAAAATGTTTTTGAAATGATCGGATTGTTGGCAATTGATTAGTGTAAAGGCAACAAAACGTTTGCCATGCTTACCATTACACCTGAAGCTAGAAAATGCCTAGCAGTATCTACTACCTTTTCAGATTTGAATTTCCTGCTGAAAACACCCAGTAAACGTGGATATCGCCATAGAGAAACCACCCAAAAGTGTTAAGATTTTAACTTGATACTTTGCATAACCAATTGCAGGTGTCGTAAATACAGTTGGGAAGCTTTTGAAGAAGTGTGCTCTTCGTTTGACTACAGAAAAAATATTCTTTATACTTCCGGACAAGTTTCTAATGGTGGAGTTAGCATGTGGTGTGAGCTCAAACAGGTTAGAAACACATACTTGTTGATCTGGTAGTGATTTTAGAATAGTTTTGAAATTTTAAAGAGACAAAAGCAAATGAAACAAAACACATGCTAAGGTTTTTAGAAATAGGGAAGAAAGTTTACTGAACACACACGCCATAACTGAGATGATAGTGTAATGGTCATGGTGTGTGTTTCAAACTAAAGTTTGTGTTTTCTCTAAAAGTCTTGGCATGTATTTGAAACTGCAGTTGGTATGATTGGTTAAGATTTGCTTAAGTTTTTCAACTTTCACCTGTGAGCTTATGATTACATTTTACAGTGACTGAAGATACATAGTTGACGCATATCCATTTCCTAGTAAAACACTTTGTGAGCAGATTCAGCTGCTTTGCCTTTGTGAGACTGTGTCACTTAACTCCTTGGCGTCTGGCTTCTTTCGGGAATTTTCGAAAAAAAAACGCCTAAACGCTTTGCGCTTGAATTTCTCCGGTCTGATATGCTCTACAGACCTGGTAAAAGTCTCAAAAGACGCGACAAGTCTTCTAGTCTGCACTCGAAAAAAATTTTTTTGCTTGGGGAATGCGGGTTTTTTTGTGAGTGACGTCATAAGCGGAGGACTTCTAGGCCACGTTGGCCCACTTTTCCTGGCCCTGGGCGCCAACCGTTAGGTGGTAGTATTTCGCTGAAGTTTTTACTGGAAACTAGGCTATAATCCGAGTCTTTTCATACTTTGGATGACCTGCTGGGGTTTCGGGTTCAAAAGTTATGATGTAAGTTAGTAAAAATGTTTGACAAATTAGCTAATTAGATAATTAATTAATTTGTTTATTTTAGATCATAAGTTTTGAACCAGAAACGCTAGAAAGTCGATCAAAGGCTCAGACTCGAGCCTAGTTTCCAATGAAAACTTCAGCGAAACACTTTGGCCTAGAGGTTGGGCCCTAGGCCAGGTAGCATGAGCCAAAATGACCCTAAAACTACTTCACTTATGACGTCAGTCACAAAAAATCCACACCCCCAACCAAAAAATTTTTTTTGTGTGCAATCTACTAGACTGGCCGATCCATTTGAGCCCCTGAACAGCTCTCTAGTAGCGCAATCGGCGGAGGAGCTAGAGGATGTTGGTAAGGCAACCGAAAACTGCTGTTTTTAGGCCGAAATCGAAGTATGAATATATCGTATGCCGGTTCTCAAAGTGTTAAATGCAAGAACAAGTCACCTGTGCTGAAGTGCCAAGGTTTTGTCCAGTTATATGGACTGCAATCCCACTGACTGAGATCCGCAGGAATTAGTTTACAGATGTGTTGCATTTTTCAATAAGTTTAACTTTTGATTATTTATTCATTTGTGGTCAGTTTGTTATTAACCGGTAAAGGGAATGCATTGGAATATACATGACCAAATTAAGTTCTTCTAGTACCAGGTTGATTGTGGCAACATATTCGGACGGAAAATGGTAAACAGTAAAAGAGGTTTTGGAACATCTATTCTGTAGCAGTATATAATGATGAACGTACAGAAGGAATCATAAGAAAGCAATTTAAGGGTGCTGTGTTTAGAGATCGCCTGATATGGCTTTTTTGGGGCCGATATCGATACCGATATATCAGCCATTCATGGACTGATAGCCAATACCAATATGTAACCGATATTTCTAAAATTTTTAAACCTTGTTTTCTGCTTCATTATCAAAAGTATAATGTATTCTATACCTTACTTTTTGAAAAACTTCAAAAATCAGAATTTATGAGCTAAAATTTTTCAAATTATAGTAATTTCAATATTTTGCTATTATTTTTAATTAATCTGATTAATGATGATGCTTTTGTTTTGGCTGCAATGACCAACGCGTGCTCCATGGTTCATGTTGTCTGCTTGTTCATGAAAACACACCTGCTAGTGTTGCTGCAAGATAAGTGTCTTGACTTGGTTCATTGTGCTTTCTTGCACAAGTTGTCTATGTGCGTGAGGAATATAACAGCATTTTGTCAATACCTACTGAGGCCCGTATTATTGGCTGTTATGGCCGATACTGATATATCGGTAAAACCCAAATATCGGCCCGATATATTGGCAAGGCCGCTTACCGATAAATTGGTCTATCTCTAGTTGTGTAGCATTATAACAATATAAATCAATATATAAGAATCCTGTGCTGTATGTGCAATGTCTGATATGCATCAAAATGAGTGGTGTACCACAGAAGCTGTTCTGTTAATATTAATAAAGAAGCACTTCTGCTTACATTGCTAAATATTGATGTGGAAGGATTTATGAATGAATTCAATACTTTTTGATGTTTGACCGTAGAGTTTAGTACTGCTGTCAACAGTGCAAAAGACCCTGTGTTATGTGACAAGCTTTTACATTGTGAAAATTTCATGTTGTAATTATCTTTCAAACCTTAGAAAACATATTGTTTTTGCTTTCATTCTGCAGGCTTACTTCTTTGATGAATATCAGATGGATGGTGTCAACAAAGAACACAATGAAATATTTTTAGAAATCACATTGGAAAATCTTTGCAGAGCATTGAAATCAGCACAAAATGCAAAATCTCTGAAGATCAAGTTAACCAAAAAGCAAACTGCTTGCTTGACTGTTGAAATTGAATTGGTAAGTGTTAATTTGAAATATTGCCGGTATACTTTGAAGCTGTTGTTCAACATCAGTGTTTTTTCAGTTCAACATAAGTAGGGATGGGCATTTCAGAATAGTTTACTATTCCAGATTTATTCCAGAATAGCTCAATTGAATCCAGAGTATCTACTCCTGTTCTGCTTGTTTCCTACAATGTGTTACATTTACACTTGAGAAGTGAGAGCTACTAAAAAAGGTTGTCTACTCAAAAAACAAGGAGGCCTACACAACCCATGTCCCTTAACCTTTAAAGACCTGGGTCCTTTGCCAATCACTATTACCTAACATGGGTTGCTAGCGACCTGTGTCATATATACTGACAAGTGAGTAGAAGGACACTGGCAATTTGAAAGTTTTTGTGCAATATCATGAATATCACTTAACCTGATAAACTAAAGCTCAGAAAACTTAGTCTAAGACAGCACTTTTTAAACTTTATTATGTTACAGCACACTAATACGTTCTGAATTTGGCTGCGGCACACATACTTTGTGAAATTGAAAACCAACTTTTCACAAACCTTGCAACGAAAGCTACTTATTTAAAACACTCTACAAGTTTATAACACCTAACTTAAGATGAAAAGTTAAAACCCAAAGCAATCCAACGCGGACCAAAAATATTTGCAGCATAAGGTTTTGTTAAAACATAAAACTTTTGCGGCACACTTCATTCTCTTCAGCGGCACACAGTTTGGGAAACACTGGTCTAAGAGTTTGATGAACGAAAGTTCAAAAATGAAAACATGTGAATTCTCCATATAGGTAAGAACAGCATNCAAAGTCAGTAACAAGGTGTTAAGTGACTCTGTGCAGTGTGAACANAGTACTGTGACNACTTTTTATGTTCATTGCAACATGGTTCCCCACAGTTTTGATAAAAATACTAAAAACTGATAAAAATTTGGTAAAAAAACTAAAAATTGATTTTTTATTAAATTTATGGCTTTTTCTTCATAACTTTTGAGCCAGAAATGCTAGAAAGCCAATCAAAGCCTCGAAAGACTTGGACTATAGCCTAGTTTCCACTAAAAACTTGAGTCAAAATTTTTGCTCTAGCAGTTGTGGTTTAGGGCCCGATGACCTTGGCCAAAAAGGCTTAAACCTATCCCACTACCCCAATTGTGACATCATTAACAAAAAATACAAAACCCAAAACTTTCAAAATTAAAAAAATCCAGACAAGAAGACTCACCGCATCCTTTGAGGGTTTGAACAGCTTTCCAGCTCAATCGCCTGGAGTGCTATGGAGTTGCTAAAAGACCCAAGAAATGTGCATTTCAGTCATGGAGTTGCTAACTGACCCAAAAAAACGTCAAATCTACTGGCTCCTGAGGAGGATTCTTGGGAAGGACTGATATTGAATTATTTCATATATATTTACAGAAAATCTCTACATTTGTGTTTCCCACAGCTTATCAGTATTTGCATCAAGGGTGTCTGAACGCATTTGATTTGGTGGGCTAAAATTTAGACATGGCAAGATTGCACAGGCGGAATACATGGCGTCCCAAATTCGTTGGTGTCGTCAGAACAATTTCATTCTGCCCAGCTAATGAGTTCACTGGCAATGTTGCCAATGTATCATCAGGGCTTGAAAAAATGTAAATTTCCCAGGTAGATTATTGAAATTTCCTGTGGGCTGAAGTTGAAGACGATAACCCCTTTATGACATCACAAAAGGAATTTGTTTTCTTGAAAACGTTGCACTCAAAGAGTCTTAACTATCACTGCGTTCACATAGATCAACTTACATTGATTCAGCCTACTAGCAGCGGCTCACATTCAACGTGTAAACAGTTGCATTGCTACAGTGTACCGCACTACTGCTCGGTATGCAAAAACGAGATACTGAAGGAGTGCAAAACCGATGAAAGCGACAAATCTTCACCACAAAGTGGAAAATTCTCACGCCTAATCCTTCCTTAACCTGCTTCTAAAATTTGCGTTTTGTGGGCACTATCCAATTTACAAGCAATTTTTTACTACATTAGAGTTTTAGATAATTCATTTTATACCTTGGCTTCCAGTATGTTTTCAGCCCAAAATCAGCAATTTGCATGTGTCTTTGCATGGGAATATCTCCGGCACCATTAGCGCTATAGAGCTGTTCAAACCCTCAAAAGACTCCGCAGTCTTTGAGTCTGCAATGAAAAAAAATTGGGGGATTTTGGATGTTTTGTGAGTGACATCATCAGTGGAGTAGTTTTACGCCTTTTTAGCCCATTTCATCTGGCCCTAGGTCCAAACTGCTAGATGGTACTATTTTGCTGAAGTTTTGATTGGAAACTAGGGTAAAAACGGAGTTTTTTCAGAGTTGCTGGGGTTTCAGGTGAGAAGTTATGACCTAAAAACAACAAAATTAGTAATTCACTGAGTAGTTAATTACTTGTTTTGTTTATTTTAGATCATAACTTTTGAACCAGAAATGATAGAAAGTCAATCAAAGGCTCAAAAGACTCTGATTCTGTCCTAGTTTCCAATGAAAACTTCAGCGAAAAACTTGCTGTAGCCATTGGACCCTAGGCAAGGTAACATGAGCCAAAATGGCCAAAGACCTACTTCACTTATGATGTCACTCACAGAAAACCCAAAACCTAAAAAAATTTTTTTCATTGCAGACTCGAAGACTTGCCAGTCTTTTGAGTGTTACAACAGCTCTCTAGCGCAATCCACCTCAAGGAGCTGTGCAGTTTGTAAGTCAACCGAAATATCCCTGGCTTTTCCCTGATTTTCACATACGATCTATTTGTACACCAGCAGCCAAAGTGTTAAGTAATATATGGACTGCTTACATGAAGCTTCGCAACAATCGCCAGCATTTGGAAAACCTTAACACGGCCTCTAATGAGCAACCAAATCGTAGTTAATAGACCATTTAGGGACTTCTAGACACCAAACTAAAGGCAGCCTTTGGATAATAAATTTTAATAGTTTCTAACACAATTGTTATGGCAAGATTGTATGTAGCTTGCAGAGCAGGGATGAGCAATTCGCACTCATGATCATGACATGCCTGCAGCTCCTACACAGTATAAGCCAGTGATTCTCAACCATTTTGCCAAAGGGAGCCAAATCCAGACTTAATATTTTGTGAAAGAGTCGCACTTAAAATTTTAATGCATGTCAAGTCACACATTTTGTTTTCTTGCAGAATGAAAACAGTTACCGTATTTTACGGACCATAAGGCGCAATTTCAATCCTTTTTTTCCTCATAAATTGATCGTGCGCCTTATAAGCCGGTGCGCCTAATGTATGGATCAAGTAGTGCTTTATTGCCTACACTCAAAACCAGTACCGATACTATTACCGTATTT
>JGI24021J15306_10011311_pt1 | contig 11090 bp, 4 predicted proteins | sample Ectturendosymbi1_FD_15306 | JGI IMG/M metagenome (IMG submission 15306)
ACAACTCGCTCACGGCACTACTGACGAAAAGAGATCAAGTAAGGTTCCGCGAGATCGTAAATACATGCACAGAAAGGCGAGCAGAAAAATGCATTCAACGAACGGCGTGAATATTGAGATACGTGTTACGGAAAACTCTGTGTGAGCATGTGAACGGTTTGTGCCCAGCCGGATGGCTCAATGAGCAGTCTATTACAAAATACTGGTTCCAGTCCGTACGTACTTGTCCATATAGTTGGGCCACTGGCCCGCAACAGTAGTTGACCTCGGTGGCAATTCTTATAGGTGGCTGTTGTCCTAGGTGGCAGTTGTTCGGGTGGCAGTTGTCGAGGTGGCTATAGTCGGGATACCCAAAAACTTATTTTTTGTGCATCAGCAAACTGTGAAACCTTTGTAATGCAAGACTAGTTTGTAAGCCTTTTTTCGACTGAGTGACATGCTAGCGGGNTAATGTTAATGCTGACAATGGGNTNTTAAGCAAATCATAAGATGTCTGTTTCGGAAAACTTTCCTTCGTCCAAGTCATTTTTCGTTTATCCGTCGCTCTGTGTCCCCTTGAACCCCCTCGTTACGTCCCTGCCTTTATCACTTGGGTCACCTATACTGACCTCGGTAACGTGTTTTCTTCAGTCACGTCCTCAACTGGCTGCCTTTCTTGCAAATCCTATTAACTTTTTTCAAGGAGCGAGAAAAACTACGCTCAACTGTATTGATATTTGCTATAGTTGGGGAAGCTTTGCAATTTTCTGACTATTGCAACAGGCGCTAAGCTCGTTTTTGTTCATCAAAAACGCTTGTGCAAGCACTAAACAAAGATGTAAGCAAAACAACGCTAAGCATATTGACACGAAAAGCAAGTAGTTTTGGTGTATGTCATCACAGAAGAAACAGTCGCTTTGAACAGGAGCAAGTGGTGTAGTCTGAGCCCACACTGGTTCCACATAATCAATGAATATGCGCATGCTTCGAGGCAGGGGTGCACAACCTACGGCCCCGATGAAAGTGTGTGCTTCCGTGAACATGTAATTCATATGGCGGCCGTGCATTTTAACAAATACTCTTTATCAAATGCGCATGCTCAGTAGAAATACGGCCAAACAGATGTGTTAAATTGTACTTGAATAAACTCATTATAATATTTGACACTTCGTTATGCTTATAGGCACGGGTAAATGGGATATTATAGGGTAAATCATATTCCTGAACGTAATTCATAAAAATGGCTAGAGCTCAATGACGTCCGTAATTCATTAAATTAAATGTAATGCGGCCGGCAATAACGCAAAGGTTGTGAACCCCTCCTTTAACGTAATAACAGCAGAGATAAATTAACAGAACAAGTATACGCTCATAATATTCTACAGAAGCTGGGGACTACGATCTAAAAAACTTCTCATAACTAAAAAATATTTGTTATTTTTGTTTGTAAGTTAAAATACAAGTGTTGCTAAATTTAGCTCATGTGAAGCAAGGTCAGTTGCTGAATTCTACAGGACCTAATATTTAGTCACCTTTTACTCTAAAAGTTTCTAAATATTTCAACGGACAATTTGATGACCAAAAATGAAAGTTTACTTCACAAACCCCGCAAGCAATTCATTCCAAAAATTTGAAGTACAGTATGGCATCTCTTAAATCAGAGAGAAACTTCTTTTTCATGGCGACCTCAACAAACAAATGTTAAAATTTATTATATAACACCGAAGCAAGAATGCACGGTTTTACACTTAAATACAATTCTGTTACTGCCTTGCACAATACTTAAGTTTGTTTTTTGTATCTTACTTCCACTTTCTTTTTGGCCTGCATAATTATTCACTCTTAGTGGAAAATGCCTTAAATGTGTCGATTTTTCGAATTGAAATCGTTTATCTCGATAGTAAAAACACTAAAACCAGCTTGTACTACAAATGGCACAGATTCGGCACGTCTATCAACGAGGATGAAGTGTTAGTAAATCCAGAAAAACTGCGCAGACACTAAATTCACGTGGACTGCATATCCGGTTGTCTTACCAGTAAGCAAGACGTTTACTCAGTGTTTTCTGAAAAGACGGTCACGACAATGTCTTCAATGGTTAATCAAAATTATGTTTGCTGAATAAAATATGTGCTCTTACAATATTGGCGAAGCTAGGGGTCATGGGCGTAGCATTGGCGGAGTTATAGCGTGGATGAGAGGGCTTATGTTGCAGAAACATTTAGCTTGGCCTTCCACGTGCCTCCAAAGTTTTTGTTTAACGTCAGGGAAATTTTCACTTGACATTGTTTTAGTAACATATTTATTTTCGCCTCTTAGAGTGATATTTGTTCCCTCCAGCTCACCCAAATGAAATTTCCGCTCTTCTTCCTTAACCTAGAATTCAAATGCATTTTGCATTTTAAAATTTTTTTTGTTGAAAATATGAATATATCAGTTCCACTGGTTCAAAACCAGACGACCCACATATTCTGACCGTTTCCTGTTCATAAGATCTCTATGCGCAAGGTGGAACGGATTGTATCTAGGTGGGCTTTGATTAACAGCTAGGACGATTTTATTCACGGAAAATGTAAGTTGTTGGATAGAATGATTTGAATTCTGCAACAGATGAAACTTTTCGCTGGAGTTTTGGGTAAACTAAGAAGCATCTCAGACTCATGAATGCATTTCCTTTTCACCTTTTTTCAGCTCTGGAACGATTACATCCCGTCCAGGGTATTTTCGTGGTTGTAAATCTGTATTGGAGTCCCGTGTGAACCCTATGTATTTAAAATTGGCTGTGATGACCAATGTATCTTTCATGATACATGCTATTTAGCAGCTTGTTCAAAAGGTTTCGCGAGATACTACTTTGACTGCAGACTTCTACCACTTCGTCACTCTACCTTCCACCAGAGATTATGGCCAATGACGTACGATTTATTAGGAGGAAGGAATTTTTCACTGGAACAGCGTAATACGTTTTCCTTGACAGTTCGCTGAAACAAGGAAGTTTTGTTTTCTTAATTCGCACCGCCGGTCGCCCAACACAAAATGCCTGCGGCCATCGAAGTACACACGAATTGCTTGAAACGATCAATAAATGCTTCAAATATTTACGTCCAATATGGTGATTGGAGCAACAATTCTACTTTATTTTTTCTCCAAACGAACATAACTTTTTACGAATGCAATGCTTTCTGAAACATGACAAAGTAATGTAATTTGGGTTTTGACTCTGAATCTTAAGTATCTAATTGGTGCGTGCAGAATGTGCTGTCGTTTTGGCATAAAACTATTCCTTCTGAAAAACACTTCTGCTCTTGTTCAGTGCTTTTCAAACTTTTTTCGTTACGGAACACTGATAAATTCTGGATTTGGCCGCGGCACACCTACTTTATAAAAANGAAAACCTACTGTAACATGGACAAAATATTTTATATGCTTTTNGTCAAAACATGGAANTTTCGCGGCACACTTTAGACTCTTTCGAGGCACACTGGTGTGCCACGACACACAGTTTGGGAAACCCTGCTCCAGTTAATCAGCTATCCGTCACCGAGTTGTCTTAGGAGTTGTGGGGAGACTTTTTAGTTAATTTTCTGTCTGAAATTCCAATCGTTTCTTCAAAGTGCATTCAAAGCCCACGTAGCTGAACATCAAATGCTGGCTGCCAGTGATGGACTCTCCAGTCTAGGCTTCGGTCTCGAGAAGCACCTCAATGCCAGTTTCAGAGAGTTTCCGTCTAGAACAATGGTTCTCAACCTTTTTGACCCATGGGCTACCTTTCTAAATCATATATCCGACGGACTACTTTGCTATGTTGACACCTCATGAACAACTATGGTCCAAACTGTATTGCACATAGGTGGCCTTACATAAGTTATTTTACAGTAAAAGTTGCAAGTTTCAGGAACGTTTTATCACGAATTTATGGAGCTCTCTGTAAACCATCAGAAATTCCAGATGGACCACGTTTAGAATCACTGGTCTGGAATTTCAACTCGCAAAGCATAGTCACGCAGATGATGGCTTGAACAACCAATCCGCTTGTTAGCAGCAATAAGCAAAGCTATATTTAGCAACATAAAAAACAGCAGATTTGCATGTTTATTAAGACGTATTGTTTAACTCGAACGAATCTTTAACAAATATCAGGCGGAACTGAATTTTAGCATAGAAACCACCATATAGCAAATACGCTTAAAAAACAGAAGCGGACAATTTCAGAATTCTACAAAAAAATTGCTCGCGTAAGCAAAAATTTGAGCGCAAGGTTTTGCAAAACAAAAGGCGTATTTTTTGTAACGCTTTATGTACAGTCTACCTAGAAATAAAACCCATCACCTCTATGAGCATTGTGCTTTCAAATTTGTGCTTTCATTAGATAACAAATAATCTTCACTGATAACTCCCATTCGCTTAAAGGCAAGTGTTCGTCAGTCCATTGGTAAATGCTTTGTTTTGAAAACCAGCAAAATTGAATTCATTGCACATATAATCTGCTGAAGTAAACTTCAAAATGAACTCATTAGGATACTTTATGTGCTACTCAAAAATACGCCATTGGAAAAACATTATCCTTTCCACTCTTAGACGTAGCGGAAGACGTTTCGCAGTAGGTGCATGGCAAGGAACTCCATTTGCCCTGATTATCCATTGCCCCGGTTTCTGACANGATTGGTTTAAATTTTCCTTGCAAANACGACGTTCAGAGTTTGAAGTTCGCCTAAGTTTCGGTGTTCAATCCAGTTTCGTTTGCATAGGTTTTTANAGTCCTTTCAGAGTGTCAGGAGTGGTCTGCGGCGCCCACTTCCGCTTGCTTGCGCTGTGGACCACACGGCTATTTTGTAGTGAATGCTGCATTGGTGGCGAGTCAATGGCAGCACCGCGCGTGAACCGCTGCCTTGCACCCACGCATGAACAGCGAGTACGAGGCTGGACAGCCCGCAAGTACCATTTTCAAGTCTTCGGCAGTACCTGTACCAAGAATGGTACCCAGTCTAGTCGCTTGGGTGGCACGTGTTCAACCAGCTGTTCCACTTAGCCGGCGATTTCTCTAAAAATCAGTGAAGAGCAACGTAGGTCATCGTTCATTATTATTCGTTTGCTTGACACACAACGCGTGTGGTTGCTATTTTCACAGACTAACACACCTGAAAAAAAGAGCACCATCATGTTTTTTGCAGTGGTCATCGCCATTTTGGGAAAGGCCACAAATAACAAACTTATATCGTCTTCTTCCTCAGCCAACACTATCCTGAGAGTTCTCATTTTCTTTCTTTTGCCATGAAAAGTTTGTCGCGATTGCCCTGGAATAATTTTTGCCCTGAAATTTAACCGGCATTACTGTACACGCCCTGGTTTGCTTGGTTTCAAACCTTGTCATTTCGATAGGTGAGCCATCCACACGCCTTAGAACCTATATGCCGCACGCCTACGGGTATAGTAACTTGGAAATAGAGTAGTCACATAATTTGCTAACCGACACCATTTTTTTCTCTGTTTGCGCATTGAAAGTAAAGCATCGTGATCAAATTATTGGCTTTTTTCTTCATCATGCACCAAACAGGGCTTCTTTTTCCCATAGATGTAAGGAAGGGTGCTTATGAAGCGCAGAGAAATTTACAAGTAAGCGCACCCCGATTCATTATACCTCGTACAACGTACAACACTTCCGCATTCGTACTTGTTCTGCGTTCTTGTGGTTGCATCCTCACTTCATGTATATATAAACCACGTGTGTTATTTTGAACTGAATAGTTATCGAATGTACTACCGGCTGGTAAGTAGCAAATCTTAGTTTTGCAGCAGTGGAGCGGATGAGGTGCGACTGCTTTGATCATAATTTGCTCTTAGGCAGCGGAAAAATCCTGGCGATTTTAGTGGTGACATTTCACATTGCTGCTCGAAAGAGACCAGACTTTCCATCATCGACGTGAAGATACGAATAGTAAAATTTCGAAACAAACTTCAAAAGTACAAACGTTTACAACGGTTTGCTTTTTCTGCGTTAATTAAAACTTTGTGGCTTCACTTCAAAGATAGTTTTGCATGCAGAGAAATGCTTTTTGAGAACAGTGCAATGTTGGCTATTCTGACTTTTTCGCTTGACAAGTACAGAAAAGTGCCACCAGAGTATTGATGAAAGCCACTAGTATTTTCAATATGCTTTGAAACCTTTAAAAAACTTAAAGCGAAGCCTAAAGTTTGTAATATTGTCATTTCAATTATTTATTTGTATGTTCCTCCTTTACGATAGTAAATAAAAATTTTCTAAAGAGTTGAATGCGCTGCAGATTTGCTTCAAATAATCTCATCTCGGTGGAGTTAACAAACAAACGACGGTGATATCAGTTCTTTGAACTTCGGCCCGTAAACTGCCACTAAGGACTTACTTCAATGAAATCCGNTGACAACGAAATATTTTGCAACGTTCTATAAAATTTTGCCATTACGATGATCATGTGTTCCTTGTACTGCACCTTGAAGTGAGGGGCACCAAGAACCTGGCAGCAAAGTAATAGTTACGCGTAAAACGAATCTCTCGTATTCCGTTCGTCTTCAGTTTGGGGGGTGTTGCCAAAACAATCCTTTTGCCTGTTAAGTTGTCGTGAACTCAACCCGCAATCCACATGTTCATGTCGAAAAGAGCATTCGTTGTTTACTTTGCCTTTGCGACAAACCTCAGGTAGAATTCTCCATTGCGTGTTTGAAGACAAAGCGCCGTCTAATTAATTCTTCCCTTGTCTTTTCCTGTCAAAATCAGGTGCTGCCTCTTTCTTTGGTGTACCGTTCAAAACACGTACTATAAGATCTTTACGTTTCAAGCCACTAATTTACTAACATTGTCTAAAAACGTTCGTACAGACAACATGTGAGTGAAAAGTTAATCATGTGCATTTTAAAGAGCTTTAGGAAGTGGGAGATTTTTTACAAATACGATCAAATTTGTGGTTTTACGTTGTTATTGTCAGTACAATTTTAGCATGATCCTGTACCTTTCACTCGAAGTTTAGATAAAATGCAGACGTCTCACTGTGAACAATATAAAGTTGTAAGGGATAGAGACAGCATGTTAAAATGCACATTCAAGTTAATATACTTGCCTGCACCGCGTCTGCGTAGATATGATACAGCTTTCAATCAGGCGGTGTTTAAGCATTAAAGCAGTTGCTTTCATTTTGTAATATGTTTGGTATGTTATAATTTCACACATAAAAATACATTGCTCTGTGTTTGTATTCCATCAAACAAGATGCCTTGCGCTGTGAGATCCACAATTTTGCTCTGTGTGANCAACAATTCTGCGCTGTGTGAGCCACGCTGCACAAATTACTATTAAGTGACTTTAAACAAAGTTAATTCAGGAGGATACAANTAAAATGTCAGGTGTAGCGCGAAACATGTGCGCAGTATAGGTTCCGAACAATGAACAAGGCTGTATTAGAATCGATTTTGCCCGTGTTTACATAATCTAGATGCCAATCGAACCTGTTTTAAGATTGCTGAAATTTCGGTCAATCATTTGGAAGCAAAGGCCGGCTGTTTCTAATCGTCTGCGATCCAAAACAACTGTTTGTACAGTGCTATGAGAGTCGCTAGTTCCTGTAGTTCATGTCTCTGGTGATTTCAAGGTCAAGGGCGGCCTTATGCATTTAAGTCTTCAAACAGCGTTTTTTTGTCATTTTTGGCTGCACACAAAAGTAAACGGACAAGGCATGCGACACACGTTTGCGGTGATCAACTTCCAACGACGTTTTCTCACGCTAACGGTACCAGGCTGGTAAGAGCCGTTATACGAAAAGCAGTGCATAAGTGGTCTTTGTTAGTCTGGCGGTTGTAGGAATGATAAAACCAGTTGGGATGATGTTGTCTTCGCAGGCGCTTGAACGTTATCCTAAATGTCGTAGAGAGCGGCTTAGCACAACTCTTTAAACCTGCTAGCCTCGGCTTTGTGCAATTAATTTTCTGCTTTCAGTCGTTCCTACAGCTGGACACCTGAAAAAATGTAGGCTACGTTTCTTTATGTCGTCAGTGGAAGTGATGTCCGCACGGATTTAGTACTGAGCGATATATCGATTGCAATTCTGCAAAATGACGTCGTCAGTACGACTAAGGAACGGACGCCGTTCCTATAATTAACACCCTCGCGGCAATGCGACCACCAAGAAAGCCAGGGTTCAACCAATTACGTAAATGGTTTCGAACAAAGGAATCACTCAATTTAAAGCAGCTCTTGCGCCATGAAAGAAGGACTTGAACAGTCACCTGCATTTGTCTAGATTTTCCTTTTTGAACATTTTTTGTTGCAGCGTTTCAAATCAGCGTAAAACAGCGAAAATATGTTTTCACGCAGTTTAGTTAATGATGTTCGAGTTCTTTGCATTATTTCAGGTAAGCATTTTTGTGGTGCAGTTAGTTCTCATGAAACTTTTAGTACGGTCAGCATCCTTCGTGTCATTTCATGTACATGAAATTCAAAGAGTCACGTGATGATTAAGAAATTCTGAAAAACTTGAAGGATGTCAAAAGTTTTCTTGCTTTCTATAAGATTCTCGCCTGTGAAGTGCTCGACATCTGGTTGTACTCAATATATTCCCAGGAGATGATGTGGAAAACAACAAGCAAATATCATAAATGAAAGTTCCGATAAAAACATTTTATTTTCTTGATTTTGGAACGAAACAGTATTTACTATAATTTCTTGATAAAATTTTCAAAAAATCCAAGACGATTGAATTGTGTTTTTGATAAAGCACACAATAAGCACAAAGTGTAAATAAAAATGCTGGTGAGGAAACACTTCTTCCAAAGATGCAGCACGGTATCTCGTAAAATGTGGGTATTCTTTTGAAATACTGCAACAGGTTTCTCCATATCAAAGAAGAACACTGGTTTTCTTTTTCTTAACAGAACTTTAGTATTTTGTTTTTTATTCATAGTAAAAAGATGTTGAAAGGAGTTTTGAAGCTGCTTTGTCTCATTTGTTGGATTGGTAAGTTGCACAGATCGTAATGTTTGATGGGGTGCTTTGATGTTAACCGTTGCCGTCGCAGTAGAACACATACCTTGTATATCTATCGAAATAGGGAACAAACATGTGAACATTTTATAAAGCAAGGTACAAAAACAATAACAACTTGACCAGTTTGAAGATAAAAACACTGTCGCAGAATTGCACTCTGTGCACCAACTGCGCATTTTCAGTTCACAAAGATTTTCGTTAGAAGCTCAAAGCGATCTAGTTGTCGCTAAATGCATTTTCTTCCTATTGGCAGTTCAAAACTCCGGAAAAAATGTTTGTTTTAATTGAAGACGCTATGCGGACAATGTTAGTACTGGTGCAAGTCCGTCTTGCCACTGATGTTCGGGCAATTAACATGAGAGCAAAGCCACAGCCAGGGTTGTTTTAGCTGCGGTCTACGTTAACGCGCATGTTTGAGATAGACGAACCTCTCAAGTGGACGAAAGAATCTCACAATTGTTTTTGTCTGAAACAAGTCTCCTTGGAATACAAGGTGTTAAATGCATTATGGTGCAAGCTCTACGCAAATTTTAAAGAAGTGACTACCGTATTAACGACATTTGCTTTGTGAAAACTTTTCAGTTTTTTGGATGAACTGACAAACATGTGATGAAATTCTAGTCATTCCAACAGATAGTTTAAATGTTGATTAGTGTTGTAAAAACTATCATCACTTACCTATTTTGTCAGGACAATTGACGCCTTGATCAGAAACAATTTGTATGCTTTGTTCAACGATGCGTATCTTTATCCAACGTTTTTACCCACTCACTCTAATCATCTGATTCCTTTCGCAAATCTCGATTTTTCTCCCAATATGCAACGCGTCTGTATGACGATGACTGAAGGCAGTAGTTACTGGCCCCTTATTTCGGTGTTGGTGCCTCTTTAATATCGACTACGTGTAACAACTAATTCCTGCCCTGTGAAGCTCTGTGTGTGAGCATTTCCGCACCTTTGTGCCCTTCTAACTAAGGTGAATTGGACCTTAAGTCTGAGAGAAACACGTAAATAAATTTAGAATAAACAAAAAAATGTATGACAAAAAGAGTTTTTGTAAAATATGGGTTACCTTTTTAACTGCTTAACTGCAGCTTTGAAGCAAATTTCACCACTTAAAATTTTTCCAGAGACGCATGTTACATCAGTTTATTCCTGTAAAATGCTTCCTTCGAGTCATAAAGTCAAGCATCCCGAAGGACCCTTCTTAATACGGTCGATCGAAATTGACAACATAAAAACTATCAACTGCAGATAAATAAAAACAAGAATGTACAGATTGATGCCATGCTAAAGAAAATTGTTATTGGACGCCGAAGTCAAAATTGCTCAAATAAACCCTGTAGGTAAAATTGAAAACGCATTTTTCCTGTATTTGGCTGACATTTTGAAGATTTTTACCATATGTCTTCAATCAAAACGAACCGTTAATTTCACGCTCACAACAAGAAAAGAGCAAATCTACTGTCAGTGCCGAAGGCTTTTGCGTAATTAATGTTTATAATTGCGTCTTCAGTTTAAAATAATAATAGAAATACCTTTATGAAGGAAAGTGTAGTTTGGTTTAAAAGTTAGGTTTATGATTTGTTGATGATGATCTACATACAGCTGGCGTAAAAGGGGCTTAGTGCTGATTGTCGAGAAACATTTTTACTCTGAAAATCAGTGACGGAGCCTTGGAGACTTGGTCTCAGTTTCGAGACTCGTCTCTGTCAGAAATGTGTGATATGGCCACAGATTTGCGAACTTTTTATTTATAGCGGCATTGTGTTATTTGCATGTCCTATCAAAGGTTCAAGCGTTCAATATGAGTTTGTGTAAATTTAGATCTGTGTTTGCGGAAACGTAAATAGCAATGTTAAAATTGAAAATCTAGGAAAAAAGCGACTCCCCTCCAGCTGATAGAAGACATTTCGCCCCAACTCTTTGCACCTCCCCTCGTGACAGCTCTGACTTTTCTCGAAATCGGCCAAAACAGACGAGAGAAGGGAATGCTGTGACGACGGCTGGTCTTAAACTGCATTAGGAAAAGTTTAAACTTCGAAGATGGTTTGTTTCGATATGGAGGCTTAAGCTTACTGTGAGAGAGAGAGAGAGAGAG
>JGI24021J15306_10011315_pt1 | contig 11088 bp, 8 predicted proteins | sample Ectturendosymbi1_FD_15306 | JGI IMG/M metagenome (IMG submission 15306)
GTATTTTTTTATAGGCTCAAGTATATTTGCCATCAAAACACACCAAAATTTTACCTGTTGTTTCTGTTATGGGCCTACCACCCAAAACCTTGTATAAAAAAACGCTTAGAAAATATGTCAATTTTTTAGATTTGGTTTACATTCATAGAAGCTGGCAACACTGCGTGCAACCACAGGGTTGCCAGGTAGTCATAAGTAAAAAAACGGCCAGATAAACCCTTAAAAAAGCCAAATAGCACCGAAAAAAGCCAAATACACGATAAATACGCAACGACACCTTTTTAAAACACCTGAATGCGCTTTTGAAAGGGCAATATGCACATATTTTATACATAAAAAAAAACTAAAGCTCACTCCATTAAAGAACTCAAAACTTTTGGTTTTGCTGAAGAGTAACCTGAAACTGCAAATCTATAAGCATGAAACAGCAAAATAAAAAATTATAAGTTCTCGTGCAGAGTTTCCAATGAAAATTTATCATTATGTGACCAGAAACAGTGTCTAGAAATCTGCCGTTGCCCAGAAAGCCTGCCAAAATCATCATTAAATCCACCAAATCGACATAAAAAATCTAATTGGCCAAAAAAGGCCAAATAAGCCAAATTTCATTTGACCTTTTTTCAAAAATAGAAAAAGGCCCAAAATTACGAATTTACCCTCAAGTATGCCAAACTGGCAACCCTGTGCAACTATAGGGCTCATAATCACCTCGTGTTATTGCGTAAACGTATCAAAATCAGGGGATTTGTTACGTCACAATAGCCTATTGTTACGTCGCAAAACGTTTGTGATCCGCAATAAATTTCCTCATGTGAAAGTGGCCCGCAACATTAAAAAGGTTGGGCAGGCCTGAACTATGTGTTTCTTGTGGGATAATGCTGCTATAGTCCCCGCATAGCTCTTATCTGCAGTACAACTTAAGCTTTGCTCAGGTGTATTTCAAACACGAACAGCCACAAGTTCTTTCGTTTGATTCAAACGTAACAATCGGTACGATTCAGCAAACAGAGGAAACAGCCAACGTGCTTTGAGTATATCGACTCAATCAGGGTTCCCATTGCTGTTTTTTCCACCCAGATCTGTTTTTTTATAATGCATCTGACTGTCTAGGTTTAATTATGAAAAATCCCGTTAAATCTGTTTTTTTAGAATATGAAAGTTGGGAATTAACTACAGTAAATGTAATAGATCTTCCGGTCACTGCAGTGTTCTTATATGCGATCACCAGGTAAAAAAAGTACTTATATTGGTGAAACAAAGCATGTTCAGTTAATGTTGCACCCTCACACCAGCATCGATATCAAAGACTGAAGGTTGCTTGCGATCCGGTAAAGTCAGTCATGCAGTTGCATGAACAACAAAAGTAGCATCAGTAAATAACAAACCGTTACGTAAAAACTGAAAGATTTACAGTTTGGTGAACTACGTAAAAGGTCATTGTCTCAGATGCCAATTGAAGGAATTTAATATTGATGAAACAATGTTTTAAGAATGAATGTTTTAAACTCTTTGGCTACCCTATGTATGCAAAATGAAAAAACGATTTCCATTGCAGGAAAGATATATTGACAGCTTAGGTATTTTAGATTCCGTTGCAGATCAAGATCTCACAAAAGTTCCAAGTTCAATAGCAAATGTGCTTCCACATTTTCCCCACCTTGCACCTGAGGAACAGCTGGAGGATATATCGATAGTTTAAACATGTCTTTGTCCAATAAATCTATCCCTGATTTCTGGTATTATCTTCGTAACATTAAAGACGGCATAGACAACCCGGAGTTCGGAACATTTTATGATTTAATGACCAGATGTATGGTTTTGCCTGTCTACTGCATCATTAGAAAGAACATTTTCACTTGCTAATCATATTGAAGCAAATGCAAATTTGCTAAAGCCGAGACTGTTTAGAAAAATGTTATCAAAACAAGCATTGTCAAGACTCAGCCATAAAAACGGTCATTGGATACCTAAGCCTGAATTACTGAGAAATGTCATTAATAGAATATGTCACCAGCGTTACATAAAATTTCTTAAACAGTGGGATCCAAATGTTACATGTTCACGCTGCGGACGAAAATTTTGCAAGAGGAAGTTTAAGTAAATCAGGATTTTAATCATTGTTTCAGCCCAGGTGTTTTCGTCCGTTCTCTTTTTGCAAATTAAAATTTCCGTTTTTTTGGCAGAGAAATGTTTTTTTTCATCTACAATCTGAGTGTATTAGAAATTACTGAATGGGAGCCCTTGACACAATAATCGGCGACTCGGCATGCGGTTTGACCAACGGCCGTACTGAAATTCACGCAAACTCGTTGAAAGACCCTGGCGTTATCAAACCGGTATCTGATTAGGTGAATAAAACTAAATTTCATGAATAATTAAGACATACAACTTTGACGAATATTTATCGGTTTGGTCATATGCCAGCAATTAAATTTATGCGTACCGCAGTTTCCTCGAGGCCCTAGGCTTAAGCCTATATAGCCTATAGGTAAATCCGACCCTGGCTATCACCTTCTTCTCACCAGGATTGGTACCAGAAAAAAATTCCAGGGACAAAATTCGGGAAGTGAGATCCCAATGCCTGTTTAACCCCAATGACACTGTGTCTCACACTGCACATTTACATTATGTCACATGAAAAAGTGGAGAATTATCGGTCTTAAACCCCAAAAGAAAATCCTGGGCCCACGCCTTAGCTAGGACTTATGGCTTCAAAATCCAAGTGGCTTTCAAAAAAAGTTCAATTTTTGATGATTTATCACTGAAGTGGACTAATTTTGCGAAAACGCCTGTGAAGCAAATGTCCCAATCGATCACAAATGTTGTAACGCCAAATGCCACAAAAACGATTTCCCGAAAATTAGCAACGATTTTTGCAATACATGGCATTGCGACGTTTTGTCTCTTCATTTTTTAAAATAACTGTTGAAAAATAATTTTGCTCTTTATTTTTAGATTCTAATCTTAGCATGAGCAAAGTTCGTCATAAATTTATTTTGGGTCAATACGCTCTTGGCCACTGTCAAAAAACGAAGCGTCAAAGGGGCACCAGTTAGCGCTTTCGAATTCCATAGTAGCAGACTATAGTTATACGTACTTGGTCTTGAGACGGTGTTGGGCGGCCTCGAGTAGCAAGGTCGAGCACAGAAGAACTGGGTGTTTCGCGAAGGTCCTCCACAATCCCTGTTGATAAAAGTGGTGCAAAATCTTGTTCTGTAACGCGTTCCTCCAAAACCGCACGACCTGCTGCATTGCGTCCACGACGTCCATTCTGACCACACAGGAGCTACTGCACAACAATGGTAGAATCGTGATTTTGAGCAAGGCATCTTTTGGAAATGACAAAAAACCGTAAAGACCTGTAGATCAAACTATATATTAATAAATATAAGCACTATTTAAAGTTTACTTTAAAATTGTTGAAAACAGCAAAACTACACAAGTGTATATTTAGAATGAGAGAGGACAGTTTTTCTGTAAATTGTCCGAAGTAATCTTAAGTTAATCGGGTATGCACAGTGGCAGGGCCGGCCTTAAGTCGATGCAACCGATGCGGCTGCATTGGGCCCCGCGCCTCAGGGGGCCCCACGCTAGGGGGTTTGAGCAGGTTGCTTATTTTTGCCAGATACTCCTCGACCACGAGAATTGTGAAAAATTTTATAAATCTCATTGTTAGCAAGTAATTATATCCTTTGAATGAACGATGAATTTCCTCTAATTATTATCCAACGTTGTCAAACGTGCTCAATTCTTATGCTGAGCGGTATATTTGCGCTCCACCCAGAACCGTCACCAGAAAGTCTTCAACAGGAGGCCCTATAATTGTACAGGGGGCTGGACACTGTAAAAATGGACAAAACTCAACTGATTTGTAGTGTTTCAGATGTCAATTTGGGGGAGCTTGGAGCATTGTCTTGAGGGACAAAGACCACCAAACACCCCCGTGGCGGCGAAATGGTTTCACCACGTCCCACCCTTCATGGATAGAATTTGTTTGTTAGTAGTGCCAGTTGAGACTGAAGTAGACCTACAGACAGCCTAATGCAAACAAACAAGGTGTGTAGTGATTCAACTCGCAATGAACAGCGTCTGTCCTATCAACTTTGATGGCAGTTCTGCTAACGTGACGTTGTTCAGTTCCCGAAAGACTCTTATGTTCTGGAAAGTTTTTGGTTGATTGCGGGTAATCTGCATTTTAACAAAGGCTTGCAATTTTGCTTCATGGAAGATTTTGGCAGAGTCTAAATACTTCATTGTTTTGTCAAAATAAAATCAATTGTACCACATTGAAACAAACGACAAAAATGAGAGGTTGGTGGTCTTGTGGAGGCCAAAAATGCCATGTAAACCAGCAGGCCCGGGAGGGCAAAATCTTTCGCCCTCCGTAGAAAGATGTGTTGGACATAGTTTAAAAGTGTTGGACATAGTTAAAGAACTTTGGCCACTCTCAGAAAACTCTTCGCCCGCCCTGGTGTCCCAAGCTGGCTACGGGCCTGCAAACCATGGACAATTTTGTAAAGTAATAAAAACTTAAATTTGCCTTAATTTCTTTGTCCACAAAATTGTTCGGCATTATTTGTCGGTCGTGCACATACTTTCATCATTCGCGGCCCCATCAAACTTTTATTGTGATTTGCCTATTTGCGAGCGTAAATAGGTAGAAACAGCAACACTGCAAAGTCCATGCAGGTTCATAAACGTAAAGGACACTTAAAGCTGCCCTGCAGCTTAAGTAAGCAAGGCAAAAATTGTGAATGTCATCCAGCATACTCGTTCCAGTTTATCAATATACTGGGCGGCTTTATGCTTCTGTTTTCATCAAACAACCATGCGCATGTTATATTGTGTTTGACAAATGTTTCTACAACTGTGACGTGATAGTTGAAAATCTTTGTACATTATGCTGATAGCAGTAAGCCACGTATAGTTATATACTGTGTGGAAAGAAGCATGAGTAAATCTGTAGCAGTGCTTCCACAAGTTTTAAAAATCCATTATTAGTGTGAGACTGTGATCAACGTAACGATTGAATAGCTTAATCAAACAATTCTTATGCAGGCTTCTTTTCATACAGTACGAAAATGAGTGGCTTGTTAGCATACGTCTATGTCAGCGGTTCCCAACCTTTTTACGATCTCGTACCACTTGGGCTCCCCGTATTGTCAACGCGTATCACTTCTTCCAGAATAATTACTTTTATGGCATCTCAGAAGAATAACATACATTAAAATAACAACAAAAAAGACCACAACTAAATTTAATGAGATTTTTGTTTTTGTTTACTTTACACCAATCGGTCGATGTGTTGCGTAAATTTGCTAACAGCGTATCGAAAGTTATCATGTTGCGATGCAATAGGTATAGCGGGGTACAAGAACATTTATTTACTTTGAAACAAAGCCCAATACGTAAACTAGAAAGTTGTGAATCCAGGTTTTTGTGAAAAAAATGAAAGTTTTTCGCGTACCACCTGGAAGACCTTCGGGTACCACTAGTGGTACGCGTACCACAGGTTGGGAACCCCTGGTATGCAGACCAGGGGCGTAACGAGGGGAAGCAAAGGAGGAACAATTTCCCCAAAATCAATATGGGGGCGCCGAAAAGCCCCAACAATGTCACAAGTACTTTCTTCAATACAGTACATTTGCTTCCAAAAGACCTCAGTTTCGAACATGGAGCGCTAAACTTGCTTCTTATCCTGGACGCCATCTAACCTCGTTACGCCCCTAATGCAGACTTGTTGGAATAAGTTTTATCGTTAAGGTGTAGTTCTGACGTCTTAGTGAGCACTAAGTGCAAAGCTATATTTGCTGTGGCGAGTTTTCGTAATCCATCTGCTCAGTTTTTCTAAGCCTGCGTGGTGGTCTAACTTTAGTGATTTGACCGATAGTCTTGACAACATATAGTTCTACTTCTCATTGCTTTAAACAGTTTTGCGAGAGTGTCTAACTTTCTTGTTTTTTCCCCACTCATGTTGTTCTGGCTGTTGATTATTCTTAAACTGCCTAATATCCATTTTTTCGAGCACGTTCTGTAAATAAGTCATGATATTAGGCAGTTTCTGAAAAGAAAAAGCATTTCTGATAGCCGAAGTGCAGAAAACATTTCAGAAAAAAGATTGAGAATTGAGGTCCATCCAGCATAGACTAATAAAGAGTTTTGTGCACGCCCATTTGCACTGCATCGTCAGTAACGTGTAAGGGACAAGCAAAATTTCGACGTTGCCCCCCCTGGAAAAATTTATGCGGACACCCATGGATGCACTGATTTCGATCTAATTATTGGGTCATAAAGCGTGGTGCTGTTTGGTTCAGTTCTTTTAGTCACTCAAAACCGATAAATGCCATAGTTTTCAGTTTCCTTAACCTATATACTAAACGCAATAATCAAAAAGCTCTACGATTTTGACACGTGGTTAACAGGCTAAAAACATGAAAAAAACAGTAAAGGAGTGTTTTGGTATTCAAGCGCGAGGCCCCGGGCATTTGCGCGGTTGGTCCAATGGTTAATCCCGCCCTGCTTATGACTCACGTGATCAACTTACTCTGGGAAGCAGGAGCATCTCGAAACTTGTTTGAGCACAGGTTATCCCTGCAGGTGTCGTTCCAGTGACAGTCCGAGCACGAGACACCATGTTTGTATGGAAACCTGCTCGAAGGAACAATATACAATAAACTACAACAGTATTTTTTTCATTTTTTTCGCAGAACGTAAAAGCAATAAGCATAGCTTATTCACCCGGTTATCCAGTTGCCGCCTGGTCCGTAATTGCACACGAAAACAATGGATTTTGACCATTCCACACCTCGCACATTCACTGTCGAACATATACTTGCTCCGCAGCCGACTTTAAAAGTGTCAGCCCAAACCAACTGCAATGCAATCATTAGAACAAATTCAAGCGCTACCGAATCATCTCCTATACCTGACGAAGCAGGTGAAAAAATGTTTCTGAAGTTGCTCATTAGAGCATACGTTGCATTCAGGAAATACGTCATGTGAAATACACTCGCCCCTACTGCTTGAAGTCTTTTCGCTCTTGCATTATTTTTCCATGTAAGTAGGTAGCATGCCGTTTTTGTGGAGTGCATAAATCAACACGATTTTTACAATTATGCCAATAATTGTGCAGAAAGTTTCCTCAGATGAACAGCGTTGGCATATCTTCTACTTAGCACAACAAAATTTCCATTTCTGTCGATGGTAAAGAGTACGAGTGTGCAACAGTTGTGAACGAAGCGACATTTTGCCAAGTATTGCAAGATTGGCTATCACTGCAACTTGTCAATCTACCTGCTGCCACGCATAAACTAACGTGCTTAAAACGTTTTAACTTTATAGCGTTCTGTCTTACTATTTCAACTGCTAGAAAATGAACTAGCAAGTTGTGGACACTGCGGGACATACATCGAAATGTCATCACAAAACTATGAACTCAAAACTAAAACGGAAAATTAAAGCTAGCCTACCTTTTCAGCAACATTCACGTGAATGCAAGTTGGTTTACTGACAAGCAAAGCAACGGAATGTTTTCGATCCAAAATACAACTTGTCATTACAAGTGCGTTTTGCGAACGGCAAACACTTTACGTGACGTGTTGACAGAACTGCATCTCATCTTATGCAACGCAGTATAAACGTTGTGAAATATTTGTAGCTAAAGGTTTGTAAAATCTTCTTGGAATTTTATTCCCAAGAATAAATTTGTCTTGCAAAAATTCTACATTATTGTTTCACTAGGATCGACCAGTAAAATCTCAGCATCTCGTTTCTGTCTGAGAATATAACAAGTAGCCACTTAGTTCTTCTATTATCCTAACAAACATTATCGCTATTTTTTACGCACATTGAAAAAGTTTTTTCGACATCAATATATATACCTGGGTGTAGCTGCTGCAACTCTTGCCTGACTGGCAAGTCGATGATGAATAAGTGTAGAATCTTTTTTCGTTATCCCAAACTTGAACAGCGTTTGAAACGTAACTTGAGTTGAAAGCAATATTTTGTGAGACATACATGTTTTCACCGATTCGCCAGTATCGTGGGAGTTGTTTTGCCTGAAAAAATTAAACCTCATGTTAGAAATTCCCAAAGCGTCAACGAAAAAAACGTTGGTGTAGTCTTTTGAAAATTCATTCAATGACCAGTCACAGCTTTCCACAAATCAACCCTTGAATTAGTATGCATAATGACAATGAGCATTGCTGCCAAAATGCCTTTCATGTGCATGACGCCGTTTCCGCTTCTATCTCAATATGACAAGTCCTTATATTTGTGTGTATCATAACAAAACAAAGATGACATCTCATTTTGTTAGAATTTTGTATAAAAGTAAGGATATAGCTAAAATTAACTTAAAGTTAAAATCTCATTCAAACTACAGTCTCACTTAGCTGCCAAATCTTTCACAAACATCAAGTATACAAAATTGTTAAGAACTCTGAAACCACCCTGTGCGGGACAAAATCAATTATCAGGCGAACATTGGTTTGAGCGATTACTTAAGAAAAGCACCATTTCCTAACAGTAAGTTTTTTAAATCTGCAAAAAAGTTTAAAAACTTAAACACATTACAAAATTTTAATACTGGAAAAGTACATTTGTTTTTAGTATATACCTGGTTGTGACCAAATGCACAGAGCTTTGAAAAGTTCGTGGCCAATTCCTCCAGATCTTGGTCCCATGACATACGTTTAATGTTAGAAGAAGATGGTTGCACGTTGCTTCTTGCTTCGTTGTGCGTTTCTAATATCTTGTTCTTTACACTTTCTGTGCAAAAGACATTTAAAATAATTTTTTGTTCATTTCTTTACACATTCTCAGATAGAGCACAAGCACTTTTGTCGTACTACCATTCTACGCCTTTCAAACATTTTTTACAAGAGAGTTACAAATGACTTCAAAAGCAAATGAGTTACAAAATAGTTTAAAAACATCAACATGTTTGCTTGCAAATGAGTTAGAATAGTTTAGAAATAATTTTCTCATTATTCGATCAAAACTTACTTTAAAAGCAGATGACAATAAACTTTTTCATTGCAAAGAAAATGAATTTTTTATGAAAACCACTGCCTAAAAATTTAATTGTGCTTAAAAAATACAAACAGTTACGAAAGTGAGCGTAACTTTCATACCTGACATATGATACGTTTCAACCAATCGTTGGTTGGGACGTAATTCTCTGGACGGTGCAGAGTTCGGTATGTTAGTTGTCCACCTGCAAAATGCAATCCCTTGAGCATAAGACAAGTTTCTATTGCTTGTTTGAGGTACTGGTCAAGTAGCGATTGAGTTTTTGATACAGGATAACGAGTGTCTGAGGAGATCTTCACAAGCAACATTTTAACTAACACGTAGTGTATTTAAAATAATTTTTGAAAACATATATCAAGCACCAATCTACTGCAACAACTAACCTGGCTCCATGGCTACGAAAAGATCCGAAAATTATCCAAACGCAAATCCAAATCGATCGTAAAATAAAGTTGTTCATTACGCAGCTAATGCTCCTAGCATACGCTATAGCTACAGTTAAAAAAAATTGGCTGCTTTAAAATCTAACTAAACACAAAGTCGTTTCAGAGTTACATCTTACTATTTCACTGAGTGATGTTATTTCAAAGCAAGTGGCAAATTGTGTAAAGATTCTATTCGTTCAGAAGTTGCATTAAATGAGAAAAACGGTGCTGCACTTTCCAAATTAAATACTGCAAACTTTACACGAAAAAAGAGTTTACGGATCTATGTTCTTAAAACCCGTACAAAATTTAATATTTTTTTCTTATTTTCAGATTCCTGACTTTTTCAAGGTCCTGCAAGCTTTTGCTGAGGATGTCGGAAATCCCGTAAGTTATCGAACTTGTGTGTTTTGCTCTGCTTATCTTTCCTACTGCACAATACCACGCATACAACTTCATTGCCTTTACAGACAAAAGTTTTCGCAAAAGTTATTTTGGATATTTCATCAAGAGTCACAGCCGTGCAACTTGCAAGTCTTTAAAAGTCCCAATAAAACAATAACGCTTAGCTCCAAGTGCTATAACGAACTCGTGTTGGTCGTTTTAAAAACAGTTGTGTCCATTCTCAGCGAGATTCACAAAAGGAAGATTGCTAAAGATGAAACTAGTTATTTTGAAACTTGGTTTCCACCAACATGATCTCGCTCCACTTACTGCAATTTTCGATTCTGATTGCAGCCATAGACGTACCGGGAAATATACTATGTAGCAGGCACCTGCCACCCGTCAAGCAAACGTTGACAGCCAATGCGTCGTTGTGCTCGCGTTTTATAGATGTGTTCGTAGGTCATTTGGCAAAAGAACGAAATGCGTTGCAACTCTTTTTTACAGAATTAGATTTGACTTTGATGATTTTAATGATGCGAATGCTCCACCGCTGACGCTTGACCAAGCCACAGCAAAGTTTACCTACCCGCCTCAGGGCAAAAATGAAAACACTAAGCACGGCGCCATTCATTTGACCTTATTTTCAAACGTTCAGCATGCCAGGCTCATCAACATTTCAAGTATTTATACGTTGGCTCTGTATGATGATCTTTAGTATCAGGTTGGGTCGCTCAACCTTAAATCTTAAGTATAAACCGAGTAAAGATCACTGTAAATGCCAGCCAAGGCACGATGGAAACGATCGACCTTCATAAGCCTTGTAACCTGTCATTGACAAGGATTTGGTGAGATAAGGATTTGATGAGATAAGGATTTGAAGTTCTAAACTGTGGATAGAACTACTTTGCCTCTCCAGGCAAAGTAGAAGTCCCTGTTTGTAAATGATATTTGTTCGAGCTTTAGCATTATAAATGCATACGTCTAAGCGTTTTTTTTAAGGTTTGACCTTGCTGACCGATAAGACATTTTGAGAGACCACAGAGACCACAACTATTTCATGTGAATAAATGTGAATACCGTCGCTTTCGCGGCGATCAGAACGACGAAGACACGAGAACATTTTGCGGAAAGTTCTTATACTCCGCAATTGCGAGTACAGACAATGCACAACACAAGAATTGTCCTTCCAGTGGCATCGACGATCGCCCGGGCAGAGATTTGTTTAGGGTGTTGAAGAGATCGC
>JGI24021J15306_10011317_pt1 | contig 11087 bp, 9 predicted proteins | sample Ectturendosymbi1_FD_15306 | JGI IMG/M metagenome (IMG submission 15306)
AAATANATTGTGTCAAATGTCGTAAATTTACGGAAACTAGAGACGTGAAACAGAAAACAACAAAAAACAACCGTCAAATGCTTCAAGGCATCTGTGTTGTTTGTGGAACGAAAAACGACCAAGATTTTGCAGGGATTAAATTTCCTTTTCGGAAGTGTCTCAATTTTTCTGAAAGTAATTGAAAAACACGTTTTTGAGAAAATTCAGAAACATGAGAAGCAAAAATCTTTGATTGAGAACCAAATCAACTCGATTCGAAAAGTGGTTTCGAAAGCGTTGTCAAACAATGAAATTTCTGAAGGTGAGTCTGAGAAGATTCTTTCGCAGATATCAAAATGAAATGAAACATACAGAAGTTTTGATGAAGTAAATTCGGAATTTGATAAGATGTTCCCGAGACTGGGAACGAAATCGGAAAGTTACGTTTAAAATAAATGAATATTAGGGTTAAAAATGTTGTTTTACCAAATATACCTCTGAGCAACTTTGAAATTGAAGATGCGGCGAAAAAGATACTTTTGTGGTGTTTTCTTGAGAGACACTTTGCCAAAGAAACCAAAACGAAATGAGCGCGCAATTATGAACCTGGACGACACTTCCGGAAATGGAACACACTGGGTCGCGCGGTTCAAGAGTGGAAACGATAAATTTTATTTTGACTCATTCGGACTACCCCCACCAACTGAATTAAACAATTATCTCAACAGTGATGTGTTCTATCCGACTGAGCAACTTCAACCAAGGCAAGAGGTATTATGTGGCCATTTGTGTCTTTTTGTTCTGAAAGAGATGCAAAAAGGAAAAGGGCTACAGGAAATAAATAAACAAATTTTGGTGATATAATAAATGCCCGTAGATAAATTCGGACGAAGTCCAAAGACGAGCCAAACAAATGTGAGCGGAGTCTCACACGAATATGTGAACAACAACTTTTTACGAAAAGGTCAAGCCATTGATGTGTCTAGTCAAACCATCGTGAATCTTGGCTCGCCGCGGGGTCCAATGGACGCGGTGGGGAAGAAATATGTCAATGAAAGATTTCTAAAAAGAGGTAATCCAGTCGATATGTAGAATAATCCGATTAAAAAAGTATTGTCTCCGGCCAAAGAAGGCGACGCGGCGAATAAGTCTTACGTTTATTCAAAAAGTGATCAAAACAGTGGATCAAAACCAATTTTTTAAATCGCTGTAGCCCCGCATCGACTGTGGTGATAGATTTAAACATAGATGGCTATCATGTCTCATACTTGAAAGCGCCAGAACAAAGTCACCTTGCGGTGACAAAAGGATACGCAGATACGAAGCTGTCGCTTTTGGGTGGGGACATGCAGGGATGGATTGGTATGGCTGGAAACAGGATTTCACACTTGGGCGAGCCTGAACAGGACAACGACGCAGTCCGACTTCGTTTTGTAAGCAAATATTTCCTGAGGCGCAATTGGAGTAATTGGATGCGAAACGATTTATCTTTCGGTGGTCATGGAGTGACTGGAATGGCAAATCATGTAGCAGACCAGGACGCTGTGAACAAAAGAACACTTGATGATATGATACAGGGGCTCCAACTTTATAACGAAGAACATTTCGTTTCTGCTGATGTCGTTTCTCAATTGAGAGGGCCGGTTAGTTTCAATGGACAAAAAATATTGAATCTTGGAGATCCGATAAACAACGACAATGCAGTAAATTTGAGAACTCTTCAGACTGAAATTGCACAAAACAATATGAAAGAATTACCAAATTATCAGAGAATTGATGGTTCCTCAGAACCGACAAATGATCTGATAATGGTGAATAATAGAATAACAAATCTTGCAAATCCAACAAGTCTAAAAGACGCCGTGAACAAGGGATATGTTGATGGCTTCATCGCCAGTCCAGTTGGAACAATCAATGCCGATTTGGATGCCAATAATTGCAAAATCACCAACTTGAAAAATCCAACTGATGGTCAGGATGCAACCAATCGAAGATTTGTTGAAAGAAATTTCATCAGAAAAATCAGGGCATAGACGTGAGAGACCATAAAATCACCGGTTTACACCCGCTGGACCCTACTCAAAGTGATCAATCAGATGCTGCTCCAAAAGGTTATGTTGATAGAGAAATTTTTTGACAAATTGATCTAAACAACCGAATCGAGGCGGTGAAATTTCTGAAGTAGATGGTACTTCTCTTCCAGAAGCCGACCAGGATTTCAATGGCCAGAAAATTAAATATCTCGGTCCACCTGTTGATCCGAATGATGCCGCAACAGTAAATTTCGTTGATTATCGGATAGGGCAAAGAACATTTCACGTGAACCTTGAAGGATCTCAGGAGAAACTAAAAATGAATAATAATGTAATTTCCGGACTTGCGAATCCAACCAAACGAAACGATGCAGTCCATAAACACTATGTCGATTCCCAAATCAAATATCTTCAGGTTTAGTTACCAGCCTCACTCGCCAGGTAGAAGGTCTTCAGAGCCATGTCGTGAGACTCGAACGACTGTCGCTCAGGGAATCAGCAGAACCGGCTGAATGAGTAAATTTTTCAGAGTTGTAATAAATGTATTGTGCTATGCCTGATAACATTGGGAATGAAAAGTATTGCACCCTTTGGGGGCAAAAAGTTTTGACTTATGACTTTCAAAATTAATCTTCGCTTGGTAAAGAAAAAACATTGAACGAAATCGAAAATGCTTTTAGTGTTTGGGAAAATGTTTGCGATTTGAAATTTGAAAGAGTTTTTGATGGGAGCCAAGTGATGAATATCGCATTTTTGACAGATGATGAAAAGCAAAATGCGGAAATTAACTGCCCTTATAAACTGAATAATAAGAAATCTGGAACTTTAGCGCACGGGTTCTACCCTGGTGATTCAACATTGTCTGGCGACCTGCATTTTGACAATGAGAGATGGTCAGACCTGAAAACAGTTTCAGAAGATGGGCAAAACAATTTATTTTCAGTCGCTGTTCACGAAATTGGCCATTGCATCGGACTCTTTCACAATGCTGAAGACAAAAACAGTATTATGAGATCATTTTATAAACCTGGGTTTAGTGCCAAAAACAAAAACGAGATACTTTCTAAATCTGATATTAGAACAGTCCAAGAAATGTATGGCGCGGCAAAAAATGTAATTGTTACGGTAATTTTTAATTCTAAGAAAGCAAAAGTTATGATAAAAAAAATTGAAAATGACTCAAAACCAAAAAAAGTTAAAATTATTTTCACTTTGAAACCAAAACACTTCAGCGAAGATTCAGATATTTTTGAAGAATCATTTAAAACACTTTTGAAAAAACTGACTGATATAAATCATGCTGAATTTGTGGCTGAGAATTTTGGTGTGTGAGTGAAAATGACTGAAAGCAAATTATGTTTATAGTCTTGACGGCTATAAACATGACAGAAGCTCAAATAAAGCGCGTTCGGATTCGAACGTTTTGCGGGGCCCCGGGGAAGAAAGATGGATCCCGGGGGACAGACAGAGGGGGAACTGGGGAAGACCGAGGGGGAACTGGGGGAAGACAAAGGGGAACTGGGGAACAGAGGGGTTTGATAGGGATTTTCGGAAACGGCACTCGAACACAGAAAAACATACTACTCACACATGCTGTTCCTTAAGCATTTATCAAATGATGTTTAGACACAAATTGTCTTAACGCAATTACCTTCGCAAAAATGTTTGTGAAATGGGAAGTCCGATCATGAAAGCATAGCCATATCTACCAACATCTTTTCAGAATGAGAAGTGACGCTTGTTTATGCTTGTGCTGCTGCAGAAGTAAACAAACTTATCTTTCTCTACTGATTTGCTTGGAGCAGAATGATCTGTTGATAAACCTTAAACGAGCACCTTTGTCCAGGCTTTAAAAGAGTTTAAGGTTGTCTTCTTTTATGGAGCAACCTTCAGAACCCTTCAAAGCCTAGAGAAGGCACGATCGCGACGTTTAAAGTTATTATCAGCCATAACCGAACGGATTGAGCTAGCTAGAAAGTCAATGAAGACGTCTTCGAATGCGGAAGACAACAACGCTTTTTTGAGATATGTTGTGCGTGATTGTGAATTCATTATGACGTATTTTAGGGACAATCCGTTTTTCGCGTAGCCAAGAAATTTATGGTTTTTATTCAAATAACTGTGGAGCGAAAACGAAACACGCTGCAAAAACGTTTCTATATGAAAAAATGATAGTCATGAACCACACTTTGAAAACATAATTAAAAAAATTTCTACCTTCTTATCTGGGGGGCAAAAAGGTCTAAAATCCCAAATTGCGACAAACGTTAACAAAAGTTTGTCACAAATAGACCACTTTTCATTGTTTTTTTGCGTTCATTGCAATGATGCATTCCAACAAACGCTATTTTCAAGGGGCATACGTTAAAACAAAAAAATAGAATATTTTTAGATTTAGCAAAAATGATTTTATTTACCCAAACGTTTTCCACACAAAGCAGTGGTGAATTATTTTGTTTGGCATTTTTTATTAGTTGGGTCCAAAACAACGTTTCGAGAAAGCTAATAGGTAAGCGTGATAGACATTTTTGAATTTTCCGAAATTTTTCAAAAAATCTCTTCCAGAAAATCAAAAATATCCACTTTTATCAAAATTTTCAAATGTTAAAGTTCATTTTTTCAACTCATCGGATCGATTGCAGTCTTCTGAATCCGCGAATGTCTTCACTGACTCTCTAGCGTAATCCGTTCGCGAGTTGTGGCCGATAATAACTTCAAAAGCTAAGATCTTGGCCCGAAAGGTTTAATTATATTTCAGAACAGGCCCAAGGGCGATCAACGTGGTCCTTGCAAGCGACCTCGCCGACCTGGCGCCCACGGCCACCATGTTGGCGACCCTGCGGTAGTTCATATTTAGCACATTTTTGCGGCATCAACTCATTTATTCTAAAATGCCAAGTCAGGGTCATTCGTTGCCATAATTTGTCATCTCCCTATTCTACTGCAGGCAAACTTGCATTGTGTGCTGAAGACGTTACCTGATGTTTCCAAGCAACGGTAGTGATTACTTTGATATACGCTTTATCTCAGTACTCCAAAGACGAGGTATGTTTAGTAAAACGCAACGCATAAATGTAGGCTAACGGACTATTGCAGTGGTTCCCAACCGTAGAGGAATTCCTCCCCAGAGATGAATATCATGAGTTCAGGAGGGGAATTTTCACTTAATAGTTAAATAATTCATTGTAAGGCTTGTACTTCTTTTCAGGTTGTCGTTGACTCTTTCAATTAGTTATATCGCTTTATATTCGTGAGTTATTTAGCGGACGATCACAAATTTTTGTTGATGAACGTTACTGCCATTATTTGACAACAATCAGTTTTTGTCCCACTTTTATCAGTCAAGTTATTGTCAATAAAGACCATTGTTCCAATTGTTGTTAGTACTAGCCTACTAACCCGAACAGGGGAGGAATGAAAGTTCCATAGGGGAGGAATGAAAAGTTCCAAAATGAGCCAAGGAGGAATGCATCGAAAAAGGTTGGGAACCACTGGACTACTGCGTTAAGGTTTACGCTGGCTGTAAGGGTCAAAACAGTCGTTGTAATTACTGAGCAACGAGCATCAGTAAATCTCAAATACTTGTTATATATTTTGTTCGTAATGCAGTGCAATGGTTGAATTGTTCCTGGCTAAACGGGGTTGCATGCACACTGATTCATAATTCAAGGAGCTGTGCAATTCCAACCACGGCGTAAAACATATCATTTAATGAACATTAGAAATACATTTAAGACCAAAAACGTTTGCCACAACCTTTTACGGACCGCAGAAGCCGATATGTTGACATGGACTATTTCAAATATAACTGCCCAGCGGATAGAGCAAGAAAGGTGTTCAAAAACCCTGAAGATGCGGAAAGCCTTCTAGTTTCGATTTAAAAAAACTGGGAAGTTTTGGATTTGTTTTTTGGGGTTTGCGTCAGAATAGGCGTAGGTTTGGCATTTTTTGCCAGCGTCACCTGACCCTGGGCCCCAATCCCAAGTGGCAATTTTTTGTTTCCTTTACCAAACAAAGGTTTAGGCGAAAACCCATATCTTTACAGTCATTGATTGGCTTTCTAGCGTTTGTGTTTAGCAAATTGTGATCTGAAACCCATAAAATAAATAAATAAATTAATCCTTGGTGAATTAATTATATAATTTATTGTGTTTAGGCGATAACTTCCAAACAGCAAACGCTAGAAGACCAGTCAAGCCAATGACAAAGTTATATGAATTCGATTCAATTGTTTCATTTCCACGTACATAGAGGCACGTTATGAAAAACTTCTGTGACAAAAAATTCTATCATTTTTTGAGTCTTGAAGTAAAGTTGCTAGCCAGCGTTTGTCTCTGTTTTTTCTACATTATTATTGTACTACAGCAGCATACAGTGAGAAATGGCTCTTACTTTCGGAACTTTCGTTTGGGTCTCGAAATAATTACAATGTTTACGATGAAATTTGGTCGCTGGAAGAAAAAGTTCGTGGTGAAAATTATCGCTAAAGGAGCTTTGCAGGTTCTTGCACATATATGTTTACCCAAACGTTTGTATACAAATTTAAGGTTTTGCTAAGAAACACATAACTAAATGAACGTTTTCAAAATCACGTACGATATGATTTTGAAATATGTTTTGAACACGCCAGTGGCATCCACTGTAATCAGTGTTTGTTTCAACATATTTACATGAGCGAAATTATGCGTGAAATTATTTTCTTTAAATAGCTGTTTCAGGATAAGCAGTGTAAGAAAGCTAATTTGTTGCAAACATACGTAGTGTTATTCAAAAATCCACATGGAAAAAGTTTATCATTGGGACATTTCTTAAATACGCACTAATATGCTATTGCAGCAGGTGTACTGTTTAGTGCTGAAAGAGCTGCAGAGATTATTGTACCCATCATTTTTTCGGAATCGGCCCAAGGAACTACTTGTAGGAAGGTTATTAGTGACAAAAAAGTCTCACTAGTGCTTCAGTTACAAACTGCATGTGAATGTAAGCAATTCAGTTGCATTCATGCAACGCATGCATCAAGTTGGGACAAATGCCATTTGTATGTAAAATTTGAAGTTGAATCTTATTCAGCTTATCTTCTTCTTAACATCAGGTGTTACTTGGTGACGTCACCGAAGAGCTGTTTGTTGAAACCGAAGTCAAAAACATACAGAAACATTTCAGGCAGGAGCTGAACAAACTTAGCACAAAGTTTGCTGAACGCAACAAGTCACTGAAGTATCCGCACACCTACCTGCTGCCCGAAAAAATACCAATCGACATCAGCATATAACAACGTTTTTCATGCATTTCGTGTTGCATCACCAGAGGAATCTTTTCAACACGAATGATTTGATTAAGTATTCATGCAAACGGAAAAAACATATCCTAAAAACTACGTTATTCAAATGCACAAGCTTAGTATGATCTGTGCACTCTCGATGCGTTCACCGTCGTGATGTGTTTTCTCGTATGGTTTGCATCGTGCTTTGCGTAAACGTTCAAAACGCGTTTTTTCCTGCATAAACTGTAACTTGCTTACCACCACAACAAACAAAAACTGACACAGCCTACCTGTACATTATTGTCCATGGAAATCATCCACATGTCAGTTGCATACAACTGAATGTGTGAAAGTATTATTACTGCTTGAAATTGTAGTGGATGCTTTTGTCGGTGTGATCGCTTCGTTATGCTTTCATTGTTTTTCTCCGCTTCAACTCTTTGATCCTTTAGTAGTTGCAGTTGCCTCATCCTCCAATTATGTACGCCGAAATTGTTTCCTTGGCGATCATAAGACATGAAAAGCATTTGGTTCTCTTGGGTTTACGACTCCTTAAGGCGAGACCACACGTAAGGCGAGACCACACGTACCCGAAGTAAACCGCTGCCATCAGTACAAGTTATTTGTTTTATTGTCTGACAGCTTTTCGTCCTGAGCGGACCGCTGCTTTCAGAGCTCTTCTGACAGCAACTGATCACAACGGCTACAACGCGAAAAGCAATCCGAAGTTGGCAGATGCCATCAGAAATCTAGGCGCAATCTCAGGTGTTGGGGTGTTGTGTGTGGTACGCCAAGGTTCACTGTTGCTTTTGTTATAGACTAGAATCTCAAAATGCACTGTAATTAAGTTATCTTGTCCAAACGTTTTGTTTTGCCACTAGCATGATCAGGTTGGAGGTGCAAAATGTTTTAGCCGTATTCTTTCTTTATTCTTTGCTCAACCGATTTACGCTACGTTTCTCTTCGTGTTCACGAATATTGACGTGTTTGCTCTATATCGGAATATAATCGTGGAAAGCAGTCAGTGTCAACGTGTTTCTGCAGCGCGATTAACGGACAAGACTGGTGAAAGCCTATATACTGTCTTGCTTCGGCTTGACAACCTCGACACATCAGGTCGCTTATCCGGTAGATTGAAAATGCTATTGCAACTTCTTGGTTGACTCCTCAATTAGTAACGCACCCTATGAAGTGAATACTACATCCGTCTCTACATCCCGGTCTCTAAAAGATCTTAACGACTCCTAATATATTGCATGTGCAGAGTAAACAACAACAGTTTCTTTCCTTGCAGCTACAAGGGGCCATTTCCACGGGGTTAATTCCCAACGAGGAACAAATTTTTATTTCCCAGTGCAGAGCAGCAGCTTAGATGAAATGACACCGCTCGTTGATGCTTGTCATTGAATAAATTGTATTTCTACTGTACTCCACACTCCACAGCTTTGTCCATAATTGGAATTGAGAATACTGTAGGAATGCATTATTCACAAATTGCTGTATTAATAATAATAATCAACTGAACTGACATTACTTTGCGCACTCCTATTAATCTCCATTCATTGTCTTCCCGGAATGGTTGTCACGTCGATAAACATAATTGTTTGTTTTGATCCTACTGAGGCTAGTGGTGTGTTGGTTGTCGCTTTTTCAGGTAGGTTTTGTAGCATTTCATGGTGTAGCTGAAAGGGATGCAGGAACCCAATCAATTTGCACATTAAGTGAATAACTAGACAGTTTATAAATAAAGACAAAATTCTATGACCAATGAATATTTATAGTTGCACGTCTGTATTTGTAGTGCGCATGACGTTATCTGGCGTAGCATCAGCACCATCACTTCCTTATTTGCAACCGTCATCAGATACCGGTAAAGACCATCCCGAAAAACCGTGTGTATCTACGCCATAGTCAGAACGTGGATCCATTCTTAATCTTTTCAAATTGCTTGGTACACCGGTGTAACATCGCTAGAATACTCAGTCGAAAAAATTGTCTGTCCTCTACGCCCGTCCTGCATTTATTTACCACAACAATAAGGATGAAACGTTTACATCTGCAGGGTTTTGCAATTACAAGGTGGCATTGGAGGAAAAGGGAGGTCTTTGAAAACAATGTAATTCTAATACCCATGTAACAGCTATGGCGTTGTGGACTGAGAAAAGGAAACGCGACTCACCAAAGAAATCTATTGAAGATAAAACTGTGCGATGAACAAGTTGAACGGAACAGATATTCCTTACCCAAAAAGAGAGTTCTTGACTAAATCAAAAAAGCGATTCAGAAAGCGAAGAAAATCAAAAAGGGCGATAATTGTCTCGAAATTCACGTTTGAGACGTAAGTTGGCTCGAGATGAAGATATGAGCAGATTTTGTCAAGTTAAATCTTACCTTGAGGATGTAAAGTTCACTTCACTATTCTGGACGAAATTACCAAAAGATTTATAAACACTTACTTCAGTTTTTTGCTCGCAGTGGCTGTTAACTAACGTTTCGCCAAGCCTACATAGCTGATGAAACGGTCGAAGTGGAATTCAAGAACATTAATCGTTGCGTAACTAGAAAAATATTTAATGCTCTTCACAAAACTTTGCAAAACCAGCACCGGAAGGAAAGCTGTTCATACCATTCGCAAAGGCGACATTTGAGTCAATTGTATTTGGAGAAGCAATAATATTGAGTGTACTCAAGGGTTGATCCTTAAAAAAGTAATCTACATATGAATATGTAAGCAAATACGTGCAAATATGCAGGTCGTACGTTTAGCCAAACCAAAAAATTTGAAGCCAAATCTTTCAAAAAATTGCCAGAAATTCGCCAAATCGCCAAACCAAAATATTTGCAACCCAACACTTTTCAAAATTCGCCAGATTTCGATAACTTCGCCAATATGGCAACCCTGACTCAACCAAAGGAACGAAAATTTCCTCAGCCTAAACGGATTTAAAGAAAAAGCGATCTGCTCAAATTTTTCGATGGCCATGGCAAATGACGTGATAGCAATGGCATCAATTAGGAAGAAAGACTGTGCCCCCAAAACGTAATCATCCAGACTGACTATAACTGAATTCAGTAATTACTGGTGGGTTGTTTTCGGTGTCAGTTCAACTTCAGTATTGTCTGTGTGTATCACCTTACATCTGCCTTACGATGCGTTGTGTACACGCATTTTGTATTCTTGTGTTGTTTGTCTTACCTCTGCGATATGGCCAATACTTCTGCTACGAAACGAATAAAGCTGGAACTTTATAAGTTACTTATATAATGAAAATTTAACTGCATGTCTTTAGATTTCCAGTTTTATCTTCAGACGCTAATCTCATGTGTTCCATTAATTTAATGGATCCCTAAGGAGTGTGAAGAAAAGGATATTTTGCGCTTTTTCTTAAGCCCATGGAGAATATAAGAAGGCTGTCCGAACCCGACGGGAATTAGCAACTCCTAACATTTTAATGTTTGAACGACGCAATGAACCTTTGCAACGTGAAAGCTTTCAAATATTCATACCTTTAAAAATTAGTAAGGTTTATCAAAAAACAGAATTAAGTTCGGGCTTTAGGATTGACAACACACTAAAGCCCCTCGCAATGTTACGTAAAGACGAGAGGATCGGAGCAACACGACAGCAGCGAAATATATTAACACCGTACACAAAAAAGGAAATCTTGTTTCACTTTCGGTCACTTTCAATACTGCCGGGTAAAAGCAATATATACGTTCTGTTTTGTCTGTTTTCATCAACCTGCGTTCTGCAGAGTGTGTGTGTTCATACTATGGACTTCGTGTCTGCTCATAAACAAATAAATTAAATT
>JGI24021J15306_10011319_pt1 | contig 11086 bp, 6 predicted proteins | sample Ectturendosymbi1_FD_15306 | JGI IMG/M metagenome (IMG submission 15306)
CCTGAATTCAGCACCACGTCAGTGTTGTGCGAGTGTGAGCTGCGGCACCAAAACGGTGCGCAGTTGTCAGCAGGTGCATATACCAGGGCTAGAGCATAAATTCTAGGAGTTCTTTAAGATGCTCCCCGTTTAGTGCCAGACAGTCGCTTAACCAAAGACAGTCTACCTGAGACTTTTCTCTTCAGCTGTTCGATGCTATATTTAAATGTTAGACCGTGATCCAAATTGATTCCAAGATATTTTGGAGCAGGTTCATATTTGATGATTTGCTGTTGTTCCAGGTAAATGCTTAGTTGTTCGTTAACTTGGTGGCTACAGGCATGGAACGCAGAGGAGACAGTTTTGTTTTTTTACAGTTTTAACCACCACCGTTTTGCGAAATTTTGCACAACATTCACGTCATGAGAGATGGTGTCTCCTATCTGCTTGAATGTATGGGCAGCAATAGTCAGTTCAGAGCAATGTCATCTGCATACATGCACCGATCAGCAAGTGTTGTGGGGAAGTCTAACGTATATACAATATTTTATACAATGTTGGGGCTAGGACAGAACCCTGTGGCACACCTTTCTTTAGCCTTAGGGCCAACTTTTTTGACTGTCACTTGTCACAAAAACAAATGTTCTTGTGTAAAGTAGTTCCATTACAAATCATTTGCTTACACTTAATGGTTTTTAACAGCTTTAGGTGAAGACCCTTGTGCCAGACAGTGTCGTAGGCCAATGTCAAATCCAGGAAGACAGCACCGCACACTCTTTTTGTTGTTGAATGCCAGTTCAATGTTCTGTGTAAGTCGCGTAACTTGATCAACTGTTCTGTGCGAGTTGTCACTGAAGTTTGCGAAGGACAACAGAAGCAACAAGACAGTTTTTCGAAATCAGTAACGCACAACGCGAAGTTGGACCCGAGTTATTGCGGCAGTGATTTTTTAGCAATCAAACAACTTGATAAAGATACAGGAGTGTTGGTGAGAAAATGGCACAAAAACAATTTCTATCGAGAAAATTTACACGTCTCTGTAAGAAGTGGGTCGAGATGTCGAACGCAAATACTCTCGACAGACACTTGGTATCTTAAGACGTTGCCTCAAACAAACATTAACAAGAGACTTTGCTGATCAACGTTGAACACTGTTAAGGCCAATCTACACTGAGGACGATTCTTTGTTTGTTTTGTTGCGTCGGGTAATTCTGCGCTCGTGCACGGCAACACCTGGGCGCAATAAAACAAACAAAAAATCGTGCGCAGCTCCTCCTGGCAACTCCTCCGTGTAGATTGGCTTTAACACTACATCTTTTTAGGAACGAGTATCTAAGATAATTTTGTCACTACCAATGGTTCCCACGCAGTTCGTCTCCAATAACAACACGAACGGTATTTTCTATCCTCTCAATTCTGCAGCAATCACGAAAAAAGCATAAACAAACACCACTTTTTCAAAGCTAGGCGACCATTGTTGCTGGTCTGTTCACAATCGCATGCTGGCTATATGATTTCACACCAGAAAACCGTCCAAAATAGAAAAAAATAGAACTTCTTCCGTATTTCACACGAAAAAGAAAAATTTCAGTAAAATACCTAAGGGGCTGTTTGCCCGAAATACACCAACATGTCTGTGACAAAAATACTTACAGCAGCCCAGAAGGTCATCGTTGAACACATTGCCTAATTACACAGTTCAGTTCAGGTCGTATGCGCCGACGACCCTTTACCATTACGATCAATAATAACGGACTTATCGGCATCGCACCTGAGCCTCTTGTTCGATCTCCGAATCTACTTCGGCGACGTCCGATAAATCAGAATCGGACTCTTCGCTGCAGGAGTCTGGGAGAGCGTCTAGTTCAATAAAAACATTAAAGTGAAGGTTGTGCAGTCCTCAGGTGGCTGAATGTCAGCCATCGCCAAACAGCTTGAAAGAAATTCGAAGTCACGGCCTTGAAGTTGAGAAACCAAAATAATAGCTCTCCATTGCTTGTACAAGTTTGATAAATATCTCAGCAGCCAAAGCTAGACAAGCGCCAGAAATGCCAAACAAAAGGCATTTCAGTTTGATGGCCTGAAGTATAAACCGTACCAGACACAGCCGACCACTTTGGAATCAATAATTCATGAAACCACAATAAACATGTAACGCGGATTTCCCAGTGCTTTGTAAAGGAAATGTGTATTTCATGCTTCCACCAACGTAGACATATGCAAGTTACCAGCTAAACGTGCTGTTCAAAGTAAACTTAAATCTTTTCTGCAACGGAATTTTTTTACGCAACAACGATAAACTTGAATAATTTATGTACAACTAATTAAAAATATACACCCTATGCACACAACTTTATTCAAATAAGTGCAATTGATGTAAGATGAAACGCACTTCAAAGCAAAAAAACTGAACTTCGGAGAGCTTCTTGAAAATTCAAGAGACAGTTGTGTTAACTTGGAGCAGGTACTAAGCTTTGGGTCCTGTAATCTGTTTTCAGGAATGCGTTGCTTACCCTGATCAACAGCCCCGTCTTCAATACCATCTGTTGGATTAGCAACAAACCTCCACTGGAATAAAGCATGGTCGGCGCCACCAGTGGTCAAAAGCAACGAACTATCGTTGGTAAAACGCACGTTGGTCACGTGAGCTGAGTGGCCGATGTACTTCCGATACTTTGCTCCTGTGTAGTTATAACTAATCAGACCAGTGTTGCCAAGGTATTTTTAAAAGAAGTGAAATGCATTACAAAAAGTCCAAATGCATTATAAAACAAAGCGAAATGCATTATAAATCAAAGCGAAATGCATTACAAAAAGCACACAATATCATCTTAAATTGCAGTTTAGCAATTTAAAGGAAAAAAATCGTATGCTATGCCACTTTTTCAATGTATTTTCAGCAAAATAGACGCCATGATATAACACCCGATTAACTCCATATCAGCAAAAATGAATCGAATGCATTTTTACTGTTTCCGCCAAAACTGTTACACTCGTAGGTATAGTTCGTTTTTAGGTTCAGATATCATATTTTGATGCCAATTACTGGCGGTCCCATGCCAATGAATAATAGTACTTTTGTGGTGCGTTCGCTCCCATCATTAAGGCAAATTTTCCCAGAAATAGTTTCATTACAGGATTTTTAACAAGTGAATGTACACATTATAAAATTGTTAGCAAATTCAATTTCCTATACCGGGGTGCACAACCTTTTCGCTATTGCCCCCCATTACATTTGTTTTTATGAATTACGGCCGCCAGTGAGTTCGAGATTTTTTATTTTTTGCATTTTCTGTTCTGCTTCCACACACTGAGCCTACTCTGCGTCCGCACGTCGGTTTGGCCGTCTTTCTACTAAGTATCCTTCCACAGCCGCCATAACGTATATTTTAATTACAAGTGCATGGCAGCGGGTTGTGCACCTTTGCCCTATACCTTCAGCGAGTTCGCAAGTCTGCCAACTGCGCAGTTTGATGCTAAAAATGGCCTATATATGCGATTCCGACAAAAAAATCAGTACAAATGTTGCTGACGTTACGTGTGCACGTACGTTGTGGTATTGATAGGTCGGCTGTTAATAAAAAAATGTGGAAGGAAACTTCCAATTAAAGTTAAAACACCATAGATCAGCTTTGTTTCATCTTACTGGCAACAGAAAGTAATGACGGCTTTGCAGGCACCAGGGTGATGCTATCGAAATATACGGACAGACACGAAACGAGATAGAAACTTTGCCAAAGTAGTGAACAAAAGTCGTTGTACAGTAACATCTTGACTGCACACATACGTTTCTAATCCAGTATTTGAATTAAAATCATTTGCTTGTTGATTCCTAATTTCAAGGTCTCACAGCTTCGTTGATTTGTGGAAAAAAAACAGCAATGTTATTGAATCCCATATTATTCTTTACAATACCTTTTTTGACACAAGGAAATCTGAGGAGCTTAACCAAACCATTATCATCTCCGGTTGCGATGACGCTGTTTGCAAGTGACGCATCGGCGGCGTTGACGTCATTGATTTGCGAATATTTCGGCCAAATGCCGTTGACCTCAGAGCCAAGGACGCATGTCCAAGAGTGCCACTGTATGGCTGCTACTTGCTCGGCATTGGTCACGTGACGACCAGCTGCAAAAGGTCGCGGTCATCAAACGGATAATGTCAAAAGCTGCACTCGCGCTGAGATAGAAAGTTTTGCAAAACTACGTGCGACCGAAAAGCGAACGGCAAGAAGTCAAACTGCAGTCATGTCCTGCATAAGCAGTATCAAAACAATGTCGAACGAATGCACGCGCTTTCATGTGAGCATCCCTGCACAGCATGGGATCAAAACACACAAACTCAACTACTTGATCGTTTTCGTACTGAGATATATACGCGCCTGTGTATATCAAACTATCCGCCTTCGTCATAAATCTTTAAAGAAAAACAAACGGATTATGGATCAATACTACATGATGAGAATCACGCCGGCCCATGTCGCGGTGCGCGCGGACGGTCGGCATCGATCATGAACCTGGAACGATGCGCCGTGAATCATGACCAGGAGCTGGAGATAAAGCAGGCCATTAACAGTGAAACGTTTAAATAATTCAGCTGGGAAAAGTCCTGAAGCCGCGGGTCGCTCGTATGATTTTCTTCTATCGATCTGACAACGAGGACCAACCACGCACAGCGAAGTAAGGCGCCGAGCGTAAATGGACCCGAACAGTGAACACCCGACACATGATAGTAACGCGATCGTGCACGGCACAGTTTTCAATTTCACAAAGACCTTCCTACCCGGCATTGAATAGATGAGACGCTCTCCTGCTCCGTCGTTAGTTTGAAGGTGCAGAGAATCAGTGGACCAGTCGATGTGAGTTATGAAGCTCGATGATTTGCTGCATGTTCCCACCTTCTTGTACCTTTACAAAAACTTACACGCTCGCATGCCAGAAGAGTATCTGTCAGATAAATATGTCCGGTCCAGCGTAGAAAAGAGCCAATAATCGTTGACTTTACCGTTTTCGAAACACACATTTAATCTGCCGTTTTTAACTTCTTAGAGGTTTAGGATCTTTTTCCGAACTTGTTTTAAAAACCTTGCATCGTTTGCACAGAATCGTCAAAACAAAGGACTTTGCACTCATTTGCATTTAATTAGGAAAAACTCTCTTCATTTAATTTTGGTTTCTCGTGTGTCTGAAGTTATTTTACGATGATCTGATACCCAAAGATTTCCTGGGTGGGAACCATCTATATAACCTTAAGAAATGTGAATACCCTAACTAAAACTCTTATTCAGATCATTAAACGGACCAAGCATAGTCTGAACATTACACATGGTGCAAAATTCGTTTGCAATCATGTGAGCAACCAGTCATTTGCGGTTGGCGACCGCACGGAACGGTGAGTGCACTCAACTAGAGCAATTCTTGATTGCTCACGGAAGTTTTTCTTTGATTTAACTAACGGTTATTTATGAGGATGCAAAGCTAAATAAATTAGCAGAAGTCATATTTCTGTACAGGCATTCATTCTATACATAATTCCGTAATATGAGGTTTCGCAAATATTGTGCCATCTCGCAAACGACAAAAAGTACCCTTAACAGCTAATCCATAGTTCATACTTGCGATTCGTATATTCGCTTCTCAGCGTACACGCTAATCTACGTTTCACCAAAACTAAGCAAAGAATACGAGGAGTGATGGTTCATTTTCTTAATGGTCTTTTTCGTAATCTTCGGTAAATCAATCCAGTGGTCCCAAGCGACTTGCGGCAACGTCAAAGCAGCAATAATGTCAATATTAATCATCGCGCCACTATTGGCAGCAACTCAAACGTTGACAAAAACAGCTTNAACAAACCTTATCGGTAGACGTTTGCGAAATTCACTGACAACTTAGCCGTGAAATAATCTTGAAATCGCGTGGAAATTTCTACCAGTCACACAAGTTTGACGAGATTTAAAGTTTTGAACAACTCATGTGATGAGTAGCAGGGTGACGTTTCTACAAGCATACAGAATCTTGAACAGAATGAAAATCAAACTGCCTGCACTTTACCTCTGCGCCACGGCGTAAATATCTACGAAGTTGTCGTTGGACGCCACGGCCAGGTACGACCCGTCAGGTGAATACTTCATTTCGTGCAGAACCTCTTTTCTGTCTCGCATCTTGATCACCTCCGTCATGCCACTGCGTAGAGGGCATGGAGCGAGTGGTCACAGGTTATACAACACGGTCCACAACACGCAAAAGAAATAACAGCACGGTTGAACCAGTGTGTGCTGCATCTGAGGTTGCCAGATCACTTGATATTTTTTCAAGGACATTTTGTTTTTCAAAGAGATACGGTGGGCTACTTCAATGGGCGTTCGCAGGAGGGGCGAATTGGCCACTTGGCCCCCGGAAATTGGACTAAGCACCAAAAATTTCTAGAAAATCTGAAGTCAGCATCTTGATTCCAATTAATTTATTTAATTCTTGCAATAAAATTTTATTTACCGGTATGGCATTCACACTGCACAAGATCCAGATTCATTGTTCTGGTGTGATGCAGTGATGAGCTTGCAGTTCACTCATGTCTCCTTTCGTCTGCAGACTCAAACGTTACGAAACTTGCGAGCGCATTGTTCTACTGTTGCTCTTCGTTGCGTAACAATAACATGGCAACAAATCTTCAAAGGTTCACTTCAAGTTACGATAGTGCGCTTTTCCACGTGTGACTCTTGACCTCAGACATCTCTGACAGGTGATGCCGCGATACAATGACTCTGGCGTTGCCAGCCCAAATTTTTTTGGGGGTCCAAAATGTTTGATTTTAGGCAACAGTATTTTCTTTGAGATACCGCCTCTCAAAGGGCAAAATGACTACTTATTCTAAAAATTTGGGGGGCATGGCCCCCTAAGACACCTTGTTTCATACTGTGTGAAAAGAAGCATGAGTAAATCTGTTGCAGTTCTTCCACACGTTTGAAAAATCCGTTATATTGTGAGTGCAACCATTGTGCCTGAGTGAATAGCTTAATCAAGCTACGCTAATGTAGGCATCTTTTCACACAGCATAAAACTACGTGGCTTGTTAGAAATACCTCTATGAAAGGCTTGTGGGAATAAGTCTTAATCGTTAAGGCTCAGTTCTGACTTCTGAGCGAGTACTAAGTGCAAACCTATACTGGCTGTGGCGAGTTTTCATATTTCATATATTTTTACACCTGAGTGGTGTTCTAATTTTAGTAAATTGTCCGATAGTCGTGTCAAGATACAGATCCATTTCTCATTGTTTGAAACAGTTTTGCGAGAGTGTCTAACTTTCATGTTTTTTCACCGCTAATAGTGATCTGGTCGTTGATCGTTCTTAAATTATGACTTATTTGTAGAAAGTGCTCTCAAAAATGGATATTAGGAAGTTTATGAAAAGAAAAAGCATTTCTGATAGGCGAAGTGTAGAAAACAATTAGGACAAAAGATTTCAGAAGTGAGTTCTATTCAATCAGTAAAGACTAATGAGAAAACCGCAAACGAATTTGTTGATAGTTCAAGTCCATTTCAGACTCAGTTGTATGAATATGCGCCAATTCAGAAAAATCTGTAACGGACGACAGAAAGTACACCTTTGTGGCAACTGGCGAATTCGTTGACCTATACAGCTCCATTTGAAAAATATTTCAAAATAGATGCGAATAGAGCGCATGCTTTCATGGGGCATTTTCTTTGTGGTGTAGAAACGGTAAGCGTTTTGTGAACACCCGTTTGCATTGTAACGTCAGCAACCTGTAAAAGATCAGCAAAATGTCGACGTTGCACCCCCCTGGAAAAATTTCTGCGGACGCCCATGGCTACTTTCACCCTTTCAACAAGCTTTTTACTACAGAACTGAAGATGAAACAAATCTACACATTGTTCTGTTCATTTACATTGTTTATACTTGATTCTTGAATGTTCAATGTAATCAATATCTCAAAACTGAACAATTTAAAAATTATTCAAGAATTTTCAAGGACGCCGAAAAATATTCAAGGACAACATGATGTTTTTCAAGAATCAAGGACATAACGAGTTTTGACAGCAAATTCAAGGACAATTCTTGGCGCTCAAGGACGTCTGGCAAACTTAGCTGCATCGTGCCTGACACAGTGTGTTGTGCGTTGCATAATAAATATTCAGCTAGCTTCAATCGTGCATAACTTGCGTTTTGGATTAGAAGGCACGCTATGTAACGCTCTATCGCAGAGGGGAGGCAAAGCACTGGCTAAACTTGCGTTAAGCTACAAAATAAGGGTATCACAAAATTATCAACCTGCGAACGCGACGTTATGCCCGTGAATACCGACTGGGACTTCTTTAGAATCGCAGAAGAGTTCACTGTGAAGGAAAACTGCAGTGAGGCTAAAATACTCACAGCACTCTGAACACAACAAACGTTCCATTCTTGCAGCCGACCGCGATTTGCGTCCCATCGCCGTTGAAAGCGCAAGATCGCGCGGGACTTTCCACGCTGGCGCGCATCACCAAAGCGCGATCCACCAAGGACCACAACCTGCACCCAAACCATATCATTGCACAGTAGCTACGAGCAGATGCACTGTCCGCTTTGCACGGACTTCAGAGGCCTTACAGTGTAGAAAGCGCCGGCGATAAATGTCCAGATACAGCTTGAAATACAGTCTGGCAATCGATCGATCGATACCAAGCAACATGGGCCTGGAGTTGAACATGCAGTGACAAACGCCAAAAAATTTTATGATGCACTGCATGCGATCGAATGAGCGCAAACAAGCAGATCGAGTGCGGGAAGCACACAAGGCAGTTATGTCACAAATCAGATAGAGTCTGAATAACGAAACCTCAAACATTACACAGCTTTGCAGCATGCAGAGTTTGAAATGCGCAGTGTAGATGCACACTGATAACGTAAAACAATGTCGCAAATGAGTCACACTCGCACTAACCTCACAGAACAGTCGTCGCTCGCAGTGGCCGCAACGTTTTTTCGCGGATGAACAGCCAGACCCCAAAGTTCGCCGCCATAGTGACCTTGCGTCAACGCAACCGCATTGGCGACGTTCCGAACCGGAACTTGGAAAACTTCGCCATTCTGTGTGCCAACCAGTAAGGTGTTGGCCGCCCAGCACACAGAACGAATCGACAATCCTGAAAGAAAAGACCTTACTACAGCGCGCAAGTCACGCAGGGTGCTCCACATATAGCTGGTACCGAACCAGTTTCCCAGCGAACAATGCGAAAAAACGATATGTACAAGGCACCGTCTGGTGACCATGCGAGGGTGTGTTTGTGTATAACCCATCAACTGAGAAAAAATCACTCGAAGCTATCTGACCGGCCATTTCTAACTGCACGATTTTAACAACTGCACCGTTGGACTGTATTGACGCAGCGACTTACTGTACTTAGAAGGCAGGCTCACCTAACAATAAGCGATCAACAGTAATGTTCTTTAAGCAAATCTAACGGCTCGAACGTCCCAGCAAGGCCCGCGTCAAGGTATCGATTGACGCTAAGCCTCTCATATTAAGAAAAAATATGTATATACACATGCAATGTAAGAAAATCAAAAAATTGAACTGCTAATTGCTACTAAAGTGTCTGTGTAGGTTTCATCAACTGATTCAAAATATCCATTACCAAGGTAGGTAAACTATTTTTTTCTTTGCTCAACGAGATTTTGCATACCAAAGGCATACAAACACCTGGGCAGTGAAAAGTAAGAAAGCAATGGGAAGTCGCTTAGACCCATTTTCAAGATCATGTAACTCGCGATCAAGACACATTGAGCGCTTTTTATCCTGAGTGGCAAATCTCAAGAGTAATCCATCCTGCAATCAGCACACTAACGACATAGCTGTTACTTTGGGTGATAACGCCGAAAACGTAAGCGTGTCGTTCCTTACTGTGCGTATTCTCGGTGTGTTATGCTGTGTCACCCACCATTCATCGTACCCTGTAACTACGCGGTGCATTGACATTTACTAAAAAAGCCTCACTGTGCAAGGGAAACCTCTCTACAAAGGGAAAAAAGAATCAAACTACAGGTTCGATCTGGTGATTCCCTGCACAAAACATGATACAATACGGCAGCTCCATGCATGTTATCCAGGCACGGAATACCACCAAATCAACCCTCGCCTAATACAAAGACTAACGAATGAAAAAATTTGATGCATTAGTAATAATATTAGTAACTGGGGTATACCTTCATAACCATACGGCGAGTCCTTTAAATTAATTTTAGTCGGTTTGTCTACGTTGAAATCCCACAATTGAACAAGTCCGTCTCTGCCACCGGTTGCGATCCCTTCATCACATTTGTGCATGGTAAAAATACCTCCCTGGGCAAAAAAAACAAATTTTGATTATATAAAATGCGATCATGCGTGGGTGCGACGCTCAATCCGTGAGAACGCGTTGCACGCCAAAGGATGGTATTGCGGACACTGCTTGTTATGGGAATTTCTGCCAACGATATGAAAATTATATGAAAATCATTTTGTGTGACGGGGCTTAACACAACAGATAATCTAATGTTTAATGGTGCACACACTTTTTTCTTAAGTTACTTTAAGCAATACAACAACGTCAATTCCCTAATGTTGAGCTTAAAATTCCCAAATTTCACAAAAATTCCCTAGATTTTGCATGAAGCAGTTGTTACTTTCATTTAATTTTTAGCACTTCAAATGCAAGCCAGGTCTCTGCCTTATTACATTCAGACTGACAGTTAAATCACAATTTGATTTTAACATCAGATACAAATGTGCGACCACAACTTTTCTCAGCTTAATCCCAAAAATGGCAATTTTCTTAAAAATCTCTAGATATGTGAAATCCCCAGATATTTCCCCAAAGGTTGCTGAAATTCCCAATCTAGAGTCAAATTACCCAGAAGTGGAAACCCTGGGCCACATACTGTACAATACGCTTCATTTCAAGTTAAAGCACACAGCAGCCTTTGTTTGGGCTAGGAAAGTTAAGTGATTTCCCACAAAAAATTAATTCTTGAATATACCTTACATTGAAACTGAAAAGTGAACAACTGAGCCACAAAACTTTTCAGATAAAAGTTTATGGCTCATTGTTGTCAGTAAGAAGAATGCAAAAAA